>Ga0164242_10005923_pt1 | contig 13523 bp, 13 predicted proteins | sample OricomgcompostMG_FD_108783 | JGI IMG/M metagenome (GOLD analysis project Ga0164242, IMG submission 108783) | Miracle-Growth compost microbial communities from Emeryville, California, USA - Original compost - Miracle growth compost (MG) ...
AACCCAATGACAGCGGCGGCTCTTCGATATTATCATGCGCATAATGCCGCGTGCGGAAGGCGCGCATGAAACGGCCATCCACGCCGGACGGCAATTCATCGCCATCCTCCAACGCGTGCCAGACGGCGTTGCGCGACGCGCCGGGATTAAATTTAAGACAAAAACTTTCCAGCATTTTAAATGAGTTGCTGCCCGCTGGAAATCCCACCGCGAACGAGCCCGCCTCGCCGCGTTGATTGACCACCTGCATCAAACCGCCGATATGATCGCGATGCGCGTGCGTCGCCAAAACCGTGTCCACTTTATGAATTTTATATCCCATCTGCTGGGTTGCGCCATCGCCCGCATCGATCAACAAATGCCAATCCGGCAGCCAGATCCAAGTCGAAAATCGCGGGGAAGAATGTATCGCTAACTGAATTTCCATAGAGAAAAGTACTTTACATTGCCTGTCCACTTGATACCACCCTATCCGCCGATATACAATTTCCATGAACATGGAAAACGCTCTCACAAAATCGCGAGAAAAAAAACCAATCCTGCCGAAACTTTATCTGCCGCTATTAATATTATTGACCGCCGGATATTGCATGACTTCCCTGCCCGCCGGAACTGATTTCTGGGCGCATGCGGCGGTGGGGCGTTGGATTATTACGCATCATCAAATTCCCCAGCGCACACTTTTTCTCTGGAGCGATAACATTCCGTGGATTTGGCATTCGTGGCTTTCACAGATCATTTTCTATGAATGCCTGGCGCATGTTTCCGAAAAAATTGGCAGTTTGGTTGCAATGATAATTACAGCATTCGCGGCCATTTTTTCTCTGTTGATTTGGTGGAAAGTATGGCTTAAAAATCAAGTAAAAATGGGCGGTAATACCACTCCCGGATTGTTCCTGGCGCTTATTTTTTTCCTGGCTATTTACCTTGCGCATGAAAGATTTTTTCCCCGCCCTGAAATTTTCAGCGCTGTATTTTTAACGGTTTTATTACTACTTTTAATTCGAGGAATCACATCGTGGCGTTCCTTGGTTGCGATATTTTTGATGTTTGCGCTGTGGGCAAATTTACACGCCGGCCTTGCCGTGGGGCTTGTATTATTAGCGGTCACATTCCTTTGCAATCTCCTCCAGGATCGAAACTGGAGCCGCAGCCGTTGGGAATTTCTGGCGATTATTGCCGCCGTCGCTGGCGTTTTTGCAACTCCGTATGGCTGGCATTATTGGGCCGCACTGAAACCAGTTGCCAGCATCACATTTACTTATATCGACGAATGGCGGCCTTTTTGGAAAAAGCCTCTGATGGAAACGCCAATAGTGGTTAGCGCATTTCTCTGTTTTGCCGCTGCGTTTGCCGCGTGGTTTGTCAGTGAACGCAGACGGCTGGAACATCTGAGTTGGTTGATATTTGCGTTTGCCCTATTTATCATGGCGCGGCGCAATACCTGGATTTTGGCCCAAGTTGTTTTGGCTGTCGTTTCATGCAATCCTAAATTATTTGTCACGGCGAACATTTGGAACAAGTTACAAAAGTGGCTACGCCGTCAACAAATAGTTTCGGTTCCAACCAAGTTACAAACGGCGGCACGCTGGGGAATGTGCGCATGGCTTTTCTACGCAGTTTTGGCAGCGCCATCAAATAAATTCTGGTTTGGACATTTTGTTGATCAGGACGCGCCGAGACATGCCGCACAATTTCTGCGCACCATTCCTGCGGGACAACGCATCTTCAATGATTACGAAATCTCCAGTTATTTGGAATGGAAACTGGGCGGCAAACCGCCACTCTTTATCGACTTAATGAATGCCTATCATCCTAATATTATGCAGGATTATGTAAACGCCATTGATGGTGGCGACGGAGCTGCCCGATTACTCAAAAAATGGCACATTAATTATGTTATTTTGCCGCAGATTGAAGACGATCATTTTATCGGACGTCTGTTTGTCTGGCTCAGCATTCAGCCGAAATGGGAAATAATTTATAATCAAGCGGATGGCGTTATCTGGAAATATAATCCTAACGCAAAACCAAAACCACTCTTCCAACTCCAATGAAAACACGTCTTTACTACACCTTTAATTGGCTATTGCTAATGCTAATCACGGCCAGTTTCTCCTGGCGCGCGCTCAGCGGCGGCGTGGATTTTTGGGCACACGCAGCAATCGGACGATGGATTGCGCAGCACCACCAAATTCCGCATCAAACGCTTTTTCTCTGGAGCGGGCAAAGTTCCTGGGTGGCGCATTCCTGGCTTTCGCAATTATTCTTTTATGAAATGATGCACGTTGGCGGGCCGGCGTTGGTTCTATTTATTACCGCATTTATGAACTGCGTTATCATATCGCTAATTTGGTGGTTGTGGAATCGCAATGATAATCTCAGCTTTTTCGCACCCGCAATTTTCGCTTTTGGAATCTGGTGTGCGCAGGCGCGTTTTAATCCACGTCCGGAATTATTCTCGGCGTTTTTTGAAGTATTGCTGCTGGTGGTTTTAGTGTTGGCGGAGCAAAAGTACTTTCGCCGCCGGTATTTATTGTGGCTCATTCCGTTATTCATTTTGTGGACAAATTTGCACGGCGGCGTGGCGATGGGAATCGCGCTTTTGTTGGTTACATTAATCGCGGAAGCTGCCCAACGTCTGTATCAAAAAGAATCGCTGCGGCCAGCGCTGGCCATCGGATCTGTATTCGTCGGCTGTGTCGCTGCCATGATTATCAACCCATTCGGCTGGCATTATTACGTGGCGCTCACGCAAGTCGGCGGCGCCATGTTCGCGCTAATTGATGAGTGGAAATCGCCTTTCATCACACCTATGTTGTCGCCAGATGCCATCGCTCCACTTTTTATTCTGGCGGCGCTAGCATTATTCAGTTGGCTGGGAAATGCAAAACGCAAATGGTCGCATCTGGGCTGGTTGCTGCTGGCGCTTTTCATGTTTATCGATGCACGCCGTAATCTGGAATTACTGGCGCTGGTTTCGCTGGTTGTCATCGCCGCAAATCCGCGGCTATTGAAAAAACCTTTCAGCACCAATCTGCAACGCTGGATCCCCACCATCGCCACCGCCTACGCAATCATTATGCTAATCGCTGCCATGCCACCAAGCTTTAATCCACTCGCACCAACTCTGCCACGCGGCGTGGCTGATGTTGTATTGCAAGAACAACGAATACAACCGAACATCCGCATCTTTAATGATTATCTTAATTCGAGCTATTTCCAATGGCGCTTCGCCGGACATCCGCCGCTTTATATTGATTTATTAAATGCTTATCCCGCGTCCTTGCTACAAAAGTACTTTTCTATTATCCACGCGGATGCAAAAGGGTTGAAACAATTCCAAGAGTTGCATGTTGATTTGGTGGCTTTTGGCCCTTACACAAAAACCAACCGCCAATTTCCGCTGGCACAGTATTTGGATAACAATCCGCAATGGAAAAGGGTCTATTACGGCAAGGATGGAAGCGTTTGGAAGTTGCGTGATAAAAGTCCTAAGGAACGCTCCAAAACTGAATGACTTTTCGTTTTTGAAACGTTAATTGTATTCGATACCGCCGACGGCCAACAATTTTCCATCCGCTGATAAATCCGCATATTGGAAAATTACCTAATTTATTTAATCCTAAAATTTCTTGCTGCATTGCCAACGATGGCGCCAATGAAAGCTCCGATGAATCCAGTCACGAAAGCAAATGAATTTAACGGCGCACTCCATACCAAAGCCAGCGTTGGGTGATATTGTCCCCAGGAATACCAACTGTATAAAGGCGGAGCGGCTCCAACGGAGGCACCAATAATCATGCCATAAATCTCAAAGCGCGTGACGTTCACTTTCAATTCCCTCCGCACGACATCTGATCGCATAAAAATGTCTGACAAGCAACGGCGCGTTTGCCATCTCGTCTACAAAAGAATACAAGCGCCGTTTGCCCACGCGTTTATCAAACATCGCCAATGCTTTTGTTACTTCATCTATCGAAGCAAGCGCTTCTTCTATCGAATAATTGAGATAAGCCTCTAAGTAACTTTCACAAGAGTAGCGACTGTTATATTCATTCCAATAAACGCATCCATCTTTAGAGTACCAGACTGGACGATTCGGGCTTGCACTATCGGCGACGCTGAATATCTGTTTCTTATCTAAAACTATCCAAATCCGTCCCACTTCTTCATCGCTCCCATATCGAGCCGTTTGTATTTGGACGCGATCAGCCAATGCCGCACAAAAATGGCTTTCAATCATCTTCTTTAACCGGCTCCATTGGATTCGTCGCATAAACTCTATTTTATCACTCCCTGCTCAACTTCCCTCAATATCCTAAAATGAAATACACATGTCTATCAATATCTTAGCCGTCAGCGGCAGCATGCGTGCGCAATCACACAGCGCGCATCTTTGCCGCATTGTTTTGGAAGAGTGTCAGTTCTTTGGCGCGCAGACGCGTCTGCTGGATTTGGCGGAATTGGATTTGCCGATGTTCCGCTCGCCTTCCGATATACCCGATCACACCGGGTTGAATCATGCAATGGAAAGTGTGCAATGGGCAGATGCACTTTTATTGGTGTCGCCGGATTATCACGGTTCCATTTCCGGCGCGTTGAAGAATTTTATGGATTATCATTGGAGTGCATACGCGGGAAAATTGTTTGGCTATGGCTGCATCTCACATGAAAAAGGGTTGACAGTGATGGATCAAATGCGCACCGCCATTCGCCAATGTTATGGCTGGAGCATGCCCTATGGAATTTCCATCAACGGAAAGGAAGATTTTAACGAGGAAGGAAATTTCACAAATCCTATTCTGAGCCAACGCGCGCGCATGCTGGCGCGCGATTTAACGCATTATGGCGCATTGCTGCGCAAGCAGTTTCAGCAAGATTTGAGAAGCGATTCGCCAAATACCTTCGCGGCGAAATATAGGTAAAAGTACTTTTGTCAGGCTGAGCGACCCCACGCGTGGGAAGTCGAAGGCGGCAAAAGTACTTTTACGGCAAGATGCTTCGACTCCGCTCAGCATGACAACTCAATTAAGCATTCCACCAATCTTTTAATTTTTCCACCGTGGCGCGGATATCGCGGATTTGCTGATCACCGGAAATTTCACGTTCAATAATCAATTCGCCGTCAAATCCCAAACCTTTCAGTTTTTTGATGAACTCAGGAAAGTTCACTTTGCCGTCGCCCGCCGCAACTTCTTTACCGAGATTATTTCCGTCAATAGGATAAACACCGTCTTTGACATGAACATTTGTGACAAATTTACCAATGATCTCCAGCGCGTCAATTGGATTGGCTTTGCCATACATAATTAAATTGGCTGGATCGATATTAATCCCCAGATTATTGGTGCCGATGCGCTCAAAAGTGCGCAGCAATACCACCGGCGTTTCCTGGCCGGTCTCAAACCAAAAGCCGAGATTCTTGGATTCGCAATACCGCGCCACTTCGCCGATGGCTTCCACAACGGGTTCATATTCGGGATCGGTCATATTTTCCGGAATAAATCCGCAGTGCGTGATAATCGCCGGAGCGCCAATCGATTCCGCGAAATCCGCCCATTTTTTGAGCGCCACAATGCGCTCCGCGCGATATTGCGGCGGCACCAAACCCAATGTGACCGGGCCTTCGGTAAAATTCCATTTTGCCGGACCGGGAACTCCTGCCCAAACGGCACAAACGCGCACGCCGTTTTCAGCGGATTTTTCCTTGACCACTTCCGCCACTTCTGGTGTCGCCATCGACATATCCCAGCAAGAAAGCTGACACACTTTCAATCCAAATTCGCTTACATGAGCGAAACAATCACCGCTATTTTTCAGGCCGTTAATCACGCCAATTTCCATCTTCTCATTTCTCCTTGTTACATCGCAAGGGATTATATCAAAGCAGGAAAAAATTCGAGTGGGGGCATGCCTCCGTGCCTGCTTAGACAAAAAATAATTCCTTATTGCTGTTTATAAAAATAAGAAATTGGCAAGCTGACATTTTATGAGCAGGCACGGAGGCCTGCCCCCACTCATTCTACTTCTACAAAAGTACTTTTCAATGTACTCCATCAATGATTGCGCCATGTTGTTTTAACGTAGCTCGTAATTGTTCCACGGAAACATCCCGAACATTTTCGGAACTATTATTTACCATCAACGCTGCCGCCGTTCCCGCTGCCTGTCCCATCGAAAGGCACGGCCCCATCACGCGTGCCGAACCGTTGGCTTCGCGCGTGGATGAAAAACAGCGTCCGGCAACTAAGAGATTTTGAATATTCTGCGGGATTAAAGAACAGAAAGGAATGTCATATGATTTTCCATCACGAACAGGAATGCGTTCCTGATCGGTTCCTTTGCCATGCAAATCAATATGATGCGAACCTTTGGCGACGCCATCATCAAATTTTTTGCCGGCCAAAACATCATCAGCCGTCAATACATATTCGCCCAGAATACGGCGAGTTTCGCGAATGCCGACGCGAGGCGCGACGCCGGAAATATGGGCATTTTCAAAACCGGGCGCACTATTCCGCAGAAACGAAAGACACATTCCTACCTGTTGCGATAAGGTGGAAAGCGCCTCGCTGAGCGCGGCGGTGTTCGTCGCGTCCACGCCAGCCAAACGCGTGGAATTTAATCCCACTTCGCGGCGCTGCAATGAAGTCGGCCACATAAAAATTCCTGTGGAGGGATACATTTCGCCGGATTTAATAGCATTTCCCAAAAAAGTACTTCTGGCGTCCAACACGCAAAACGGCAATCCTTTTTCATAAACCGCCGCCGCGCATTCGGCGGGTGTTTTGTCGATAATGGGATTTTCAGCGAGCGTAAACTGTTCGGGGTTATCGCGCATGAAGGATAAGTACTTTTGATAATCCACATTGCCCATACGAAAAACCAAACTCACCGGTTGTAAGGTTCCCTGCGCGCTGCCTTTTTCCCACGGTGCGCCAGCCATCGCGGCAATGTCGCCATCGCCGGAACAGTCAATATATGTTTTCGCCGTCAACAAGTGACGCCCACTTTTGTTGAGCGCCATGATTCCCTGAATCTTGCGCCCTTCCATCACCACGTTTTCCGCAAAAGTGTGCAGCCAGGTTTTCACCTTGCTTTGCGCCAGCTTTTCGATGATGACCAGCTTGATAATTTCAGGATCAAAGCATACGCCATAATTAAGCCGCCAATCAAACACCGGGCCAATATAGCCGCCTAATTTATTGGCAGCATCCAAGATTTCACGCACCACTCCGCCCACGATCCATTCACCGCGCGCATTGAGACATCCATCAATCGGCAATCCACTGAGTAATTCGCCACCAGCAAACGGCCCACTTTCCAAGAGTAACGTGTGAGCACCATTTTGCGCCGCGCCTAATGCAGCGGCAATTCCAGCACTTCCGGCACCGATAACTATTACGTCGTAATGCGAATAAGAAACTACTTGATTCATGTATATATCTTTTTATTTGTTTATATCTAAAAGTACTTTTACGCAACGTTTCAAAAAGTGGCAGTCGCCTTTCCCGCATCGGAAGTGGGGCCACAAGCTGGATAGCCGGAATCCGGTGTCAGACCAAACTCACTGGCGCAGATGGAAACCTGGCGTTTCCATTTAACATGCCCATCCGCAAAAAGCAGATTGCCACCATCAAAGTGTAACCGGTCATAAGTGCTACCCGTGCCGATTGGCGTAGCGCTGGTGCCTTGAAGCCAATATTCATAACGGGTTAGATTACTCGTCGAAATTGCCATAGGGCGCACCCACGAAGCTGCAACTGCTAATGAATATTCCTGTAGCATAATCGTATCAGAAGGTTCCTGAATCGTGGCAAGCGATATACCGCCCGAAGTGGGATGCCGGAAAATGACGCCATTTCCCAGATAGCTATTGCTATTATTTCCTGAAGGCGGCGCCGTGGAAGTGGAAGGAATAGATGAAGGGCAAGTCAGAATTTGCCAGTTGTTCAAATAAGGATAAATTTCAAAGGCCCAGTTACTCACATTAGCTCCTGTGGCAGTGGTGAAATTGGTTACACTGGTGGTCGAACTTTGAAGCTGCACGGGATATTTCTCATCGTAATCCTGTGTATACTGAACTATTGCAAGCCCAATTTGTTTCATATTGCTGGAACAACTGGCGCGGCGCGCATTTTCTCGCGCTCGCGCAAAAACCGGAAACAGGATCGAGGCCAATATTGCAATAATAGCAATTACAACCAAAAGTTCTATCAACGTGAACGCTCTTTTATTTCTTCTAATACCCATCTAAATCTCCTCCAAAAGTACTTTTAATCAACGTATAATAAGTATGCCCGAAATATCCTGAAAATAAACATCCAAATAAGTCCCAAACGATCATTTTTTCGATCTCAATCGTTCTATTTGTGTGAGTTAGCAAAATGTGAGATATTTATGAACCACTCCAAAACGCATTACTTAAATATCGAAACGCATTTTGCCATTGAACATCTTTGGCCTGCGCAGAAAAAGCCGCATGTCACGTTGTCCATTCCGCACCATTATATGTTGTGGGTAATTGATGAGGGAGAACTTCATGTAAAAATCAATGCCAAGCAATGGATATTACATTCGGGCGATGCCTTCTTTGCGCCGCGGCGGCAAACGCGCTATTTACACATTCCCAACGGCGCACATTGGTGGTCACTGGATTTTCTTCCCTATTGGTTTAATGACATTGATCCATTGCAATCTGTGCGCGAACCAGTGATTTGGAGCCATCTGCAAAAGACGGATGAATTGCGCGAATTGATGAAATTATTGACAAAACGGTGGATGAAATCGTGGGATAAAGGACCACTTCGGCCTGAGCTCCTCAGCAGTTATTTTCAGGAACTCCCCAAACACCACACCGCATTTTCCACAGAAGAACAATTGGTGTGCCAGGGATTAGCGCAAGCCATTTTCGGCAGTTGCCTGGAGAAGTTGTCGCAAAGTCAAATCGCGGTGCATTTACACGAATCATTTCCGCCTTTGTTGCAACGCGCATTAAACTTGATCGAAGAAAATCCCAAATTAAGTATTGATGATCTGTCACGGCAAGTGGGATTTAGTCCTGTTCAGTTACGCCGGATGTTTCATCATTGGCTGGGTCTTTCTCCCCGGGAATATCTGTTGCAACAACGCATGGATAAAGCGCGTTTGCTGTTGGAAACAACTTCATGGACGGTTTCTGCCATTGCGGAGTCAGTAGGTTTTTCCAGCATTTCTTCTTTTGCACGCGCTTTCAAATCAATTTACGGAAATGCTCCCTTAAAATTACGGCAAGATTCACGGAAGTCTACGGCGCTAAAAATGTTCCCTTTGTAACTTGGAGCAAGTTACTTTTTTCTTCAACCGTAAGATAAACTGCAAACAATTAATGGAGAATTCGCAAAATTTCTCCAAAGATAACGCACGTTCAGATTTCCTTATACCATGCATCAAACAATGACACTCAAATCTGCTCTCCGTTGGAGTTTGCTTTTATATATAATTCTGACTGGATTATTAATATGGCGAGTTCCGCTGGGTGCTGCGCCAGATGAATCCGCGCACTGGGATTACATTGCTTACATCGCAGAGAATCATTCCCTGCCCGTTTTCAAAACCACTAAAGCGCCGGATTATGGTTACGAATTTCACCAACCGCCATTGTATTATGTATTGAACGCGCCATTATGGAAAGCTTTTCATGGAAGTGATGCAGCACGTTATGCGGCGCGAATTTTCTCGCTTATCTGCGGCGCGTTTTGTATCTTTTTTTTATGGGACGCCTTAAAAGTACTTTTCCCATCGCGGCCTGAAATCACAATTATCTCTACACTATTTGCTGGACTGTGGCCGCTCCACCAAGCTATCGGCGCTTCGGGCAGTAACGACGCATTAACTGGTTTAGCCAGTGCGCTGCTTTTGTGGATCATTGCAAAAGCCACTAAAGACGGTTGGCAATGGCGGCATTCGATTTGGCTGGGAATTATAGCTGGATTGGCTATTCTCACCAAAAGCAGTTGCCTGGTTCCAGCGTTTGCAGCATTCGGCGGCGCGGTGCATTTGTTGTGGCGTGGGCATAAAAATAATCCCAGCGGCAAAAGTACTTTTATGGCAATTGCGCCACAAATTGGTCTATCTATTTTATTCACTCTATTAATCGGTGGTTGGTGGCTCGTGCGAAATCAAATGCTCTATGGCGATCCACTCGCGATGAACGTTTTTCAAAAAGCATTTTCGCAAAGTTCACCGGGACCCGATATTTTCTTTGCCGCAGGGGTCAGCGTTCTCACTTACTTACGCGCTTTGCTCAGTATTACCTTTTGCACTTTCTGGGGATTATTCGCCGGGCCAAATACTGCATTGCAAATATTAAATCCATTTGGATCACAAGGCGCAAAACCGGTTGCATTGCTGGCGCTACCTTTGGCTCTGATTTTCCTGGTCGTTTCAATTTTTGGAGTTTGGGGAATTTGGAAAACGCTGCGCGAAGGGATGGAAAAAAGTACTTTTCAACATATTGCAATTACTTGGTGGATGATAGAATTTGCATTAGTTGCACTTTCTTGGTTGCAATTTAATACCCATTTTTTCCAGGCGCAAGCACGGTATTTTCACCCTGCCATGCTTCCGATTGTTGCAGGATTATGTTATGGCTGGGTAAATATCTGGGGAACGAAAGATAAAAAACTCTCCGTCGCTTCCGCTGTTGTGGGAATAGGGATGATTGCGGTAACGCTCTGGAATATTTGGGGTTGGCGAAGTTTGGTGTGAGTTAATATTTACAAATCAGCCATGCCTCAACAGGCATGGTTCGTTGGATACGAACCACGCCAGTAATGGCGTGGCCAATAAAAGTACTTTTAAGGAATTATCAATGGCACAAATCAAAGGCATGAAAACCGGACAACCTGCAAACCGTCTCCAAACCGATCTTCCCAAAATCGGCATTCGTCCCACCATCGACGGGCGTTATGGCGGCGTGCGGGAATCGTTGGAAGATCAGACAATGAGCATGGCGCAGCGCGCAGGGAAATTGATCACCGACAACATCCGCCACGCCTGCGGCTTGCCGGTGGAAGTGGTCATCGCGCCGTCCTGCATCGGCGGCGCGGCGGAAGCGGCGCTTTGTGAAAATGAATTCAAAAAACAAAACGTCGGCGTTTCTTTAACCGTCACGCCGTGCTGGTGTTATGGAAGCGAAACCATCGATCTCGATCCGCATCGCCCCAAAGCCATTTGGGGATTCAATGGAACTGAGCGTCCCGGCGCGGTTTATTTAGCAGCGGCGTTAGCCGGGCATTCGCAGAAAGGCTTACCGGCATTTGGTATTTACGGCCAGGATGTGCAGGAGCTGGACGACGAAAATATCCCCGATGACGTGGCGGAGAAAATCCTGCGTTTCGCGCGTTGCGGCCTGGCTGTTGCATCCATGAAAAGTACTTCTTATCTGGCGATGGGCGGCACTTCGATGGGTATTGCCGGTTCGATTGTGGATCATGATTTCTTCCAAAAGTACTTTGGCATTCGCGTGGAATCAATCGATCTCACCGAATTTACGCGGCGCATCGAACGCAGCATTTATGACAAAAAGGAATTTGAAAAAGCGCTCAAATGGGTTAAGGCGAATTGCCCCGAAGGCGTGGATTATAATCCCAGGCCGCGCTCGCGCAAACAGAAAGACCGCGAATGGGAAATCAGCGTTTTGATGGCGATCATCGCGCGCGATTTGATGATCGGCAATCCGGTGCTGGAGAAGATGGGTTATATCGAAGAATCGCGCGGGCACAACGCCATCGCCGGCGGCTTTCAGGGACAGCGCCAATGGACAGATCATTTTCCCAACGGCGATTTTCCGGAAGCAATTTTGAATACCAGTTTCGATTGGAACGGCATCCGCCAGCCGTTTACCGTGGCCACGGAAAATGATTCGCTCAACGGCATTTCGATGTTGTTCTCGCATTTGCTGACCGGCACAGCGCAGCTTTTTGCCGACGTGCGCACCTATTGGAGTCCCGACGCCGTGGCCAAAGTGACCGGACATCAATTGGAAGGAAAGGCGGCAAACGGCATTTTGCATCTGACCAATTCCGGCCCGTCCGCGCTGGACTGGACGGGCGAAGCCACGCAAAACGGCGAACCGGCGCTCAAGCCATTTTGGGAATTAACGCCGCGCGATGCGGGCAACATGTTGGACGCCACAAAATGGTGCGCATCCATCACCGAATATTTCCCCGGCGGCGGCTGGAGCAGCGACTTCCTAACGAAAGGTGAAATGCCCGTCACCATGTGCCGCATCAATTTGGTGGACGGCCTCGGCCCGGTGCTGCAAATCGCCGAAGGCCACGCCGTAAATCTGCCGGAAGAAGTGCACGATATTCTCGATCAACGCACCAATCCCAGTTGGCCAACGACATGGTTCGCGCCGCGCCTGACCGGCCAAGCACCGTTTGACAGCGTCTATTCGGTGATGAACAATTGGGGCGCCAATCACGGCGCCATTTGCTACGGCCACATCGGCGCCGATCTCATTACGCTGGCTTCCATGCTGCGCATTCCGGTGGATATGCACAACGTGGAAAATATCTTCCGCCCCAGCGCCTGGAGCCGTTTCGGCACGCTGGAACCGCAGGGGGCGGATTATCGTGCGTGCGCGAATTACGGGCCGTTGTATAAATAATTCATGACTGGATCGCTTATGCAAGATGCTTACGAAGAATGATGCGGGCTATTGACATGGTATACTAGCCATATTCTATATACTTTTCATTAGTATGCAGTGAGGCAAGATTCAAAGGAGGTCTAAATGGCTAAGTCCTACTTGATCGGATATGACCTAAATCGTCCACGCGGGAAAGATGCTTATCCAGATTTAATCGAAGCAATTAAAGGCCTTGATAATTGGTGGCATTACTTGGATTTGACATGGATTGTAAAAAGTGATCTCACCGCAGTTCAAATCCGCGACAGCTAATACCTCACATCGATTCAGGAGATGAATTGCTTGTCGCTACATTTACGAGTGAAGCGGCCTGGGTGGCTTCAATGACAGTGGTTCGTCATGGCTCAAAAACAATCTGTAATTTATGGGAGAATCGGAAATGCAAAGAACACCAGTTTCATCATCGAATATCGCTTCAATCGGTTACAATGTATCAACTCGAACACTCGAAGTTGAGTTTAATAATGGTTCTGTATATCAATATTCTGGAGTGCCTGAATGCGTATATCATGGTTTAATGAGTGCAAGCTCTCATGGAAGCTATTTTGATGCAAACATCAAGAGAGGTGGTTATAGCTATCGTCAAGTCGGGTAAAGCTACCAACAGCAACAACTTATATAAATTTAAATTCACCCAAAAGTACTTTTACCACAAACAAAAAAACACCTTTCCCGAAACATCAGGAAAGGCGTTTTTAACGTGGAGGCGGCGGGAATTGAACCCGCGTCCGCGAAGCGGCTGGCAACCGCGTCTACAGGCATAGTCATGATTCAATTTAAATGCGCGGCCAGGGCATGACACACTAAACGCACATCGAGTTTC
>Ga0164242_10005924_pt1 | contig 13523 bp, 11 predicted proteins | sample OricomgcompostMG_FD_108783 | JGI IMG/M metagenome (GOLD analysis project Ga0164242, IMG submission 108783) | Miracle-Growth compost microbial communities from Emeryville, California, USA - Original compost - Miracle growth compost (MG) ...
CATCGTGCCGGCGATGGAGCGCCTCGGCCAGGACGGCCGCTGGGCGTCGGTGGTCGCGTGCCTGCCGGTCGGGGCGGAGGCGGAGAAGGTCGGCACCGTGCTCGCCACGGACGCCCGGCTGCAGCGCCATCTGCGCATCGCCGCCGTGGTCGTGGCACTGAACGGCGAGAGCGTCGTCGACGACCTGCTCGGCGACGACCTCCTACGTGAGCGCGGCCGGCACAGCGGCCCGGACGACGCCCGCGGTGTCGGCGAGGTCGGCTGCGCGATGGCGGAGTACGCCGACGTCGTCGTCCTCACCAGCCACCCCGATCCGACCGGCGCCGAGCTGGTCGGGGCGCTGGCTCGCCCGGACGCCACCACGATCGTCGGCAGCGAGAACCTCGAGGCGGCACACGTGCTGAGCGCGCCGTACGACCACGGCCGGACGACGGCCTGGAGCGCTCCCCTCCTCGAGGCCGGCGTACCGCCGCTGTCCTCGAGCCGGGTATGGCGCCTGGAGCTGTCCTCGCCACGCGCGTTCCACCCCCAGCGCCTGCTGGACGGCATCGGCCGGCTCGGCGGCGGCCGGCACCGCTCCCGCGGTGCGTTCTGGCTCCCGACCAGGCCCGGGCAGGTGCAGGCCTGGGACGGCTCGGGCGGCCAGCTCAGCATCGGAACCCAGGCGGCCTGGGGGCGTCGCATCCCCCGGACCCGACTCCTGATCACCGGTGTCGGGGTCGAGCCGGCCCATCTTCGCGATGCGTTCGAGCAGCTGCTGGTCGCGCCGGCGGAGGCGCTGCCCGGCGGCCGCGCAGACGACGGATTCGAGCCCTGGCTCGGCGCGATCCGAGACATCGCCTAAGGCCGGGCTCAGCGGCAGACTCTCGGCCGAAGATCGCTCAGGTAGGAGAGCCGGTTCTCGGTGCGCCGCGTCTCCGATGCCTTGCCGCGGTGGCCCAGGGCGGGCCGAACGAGTGCCGCCGCGTGCAGGTCGCTCCTCAGCGCCGTGATCCTGTGCTCGACCTGGCCGCACGACGGCAGGCGCAGACCGGCCCCGAAGACGGTGGCGGGGTCCAGCCCGGCGTCGTCGACCATGATGGTCCGCAGTTGGGCCACGATCGAGCGGCCGGCGACCCTGGTGTAGACGCCCGGGTGGTTCGGCCGACCGCAGCCCACACCCCAACTCACCAGGCCGACGAGCCGCTGCCGCTTCGGCGCGGCGCCGGGGTCCGTCGACGGCGCCGCCAGGGACACCTCCAAGGGGCCGCCGCTGTCGCCGCTGCAGGCGTCGCGCGCGCCACTCATCGGACCGGCGCAGAGCATCACGGTGCGCCGGAAGCGGCGGCCGTAGGCGCGAGCACAGGTGGAGTCCGCATCGACCGGCACCTGGACCTCCCGCAGGACGCCGCTGGACCTCCGAGCGTTCTGGGTGGTGTAGCCGAAGCCACTGACCAGTGCCGTCGATCCGGCCGACCAGGCGCGCCGCTCGGCGGGCCCGGCGATCTTGATCGGTGTGCTGGCCGCCGGCGTGGCCAGCTCGATCAGCCCGAAGTCGTCGCTGAGCGTCGGTACGTCGAAGTGCGGCGCGCGCCAGAATCTCCGTGGCGCGACATGGAGCCGCTCCCCGTCGAGCACCTGCCAGCTCGCCGCCGTCGGGACGACGTGGGTGGAGCCGGCGTAGATCGCCCAGCCCTTGAGCGTTCCCCTGTCGGGCAGACAGTGCCCGGCGGTGAGGACCAGAACGGGCGAGATCAGCACTCCGCCGCACAGGAAGCGCCCCGGGTGCTCGCGCCCCACGATCACGACCTGCCACGGGTCTTGGGCACCGCTGGCCGGCATGCCGCCGACCACCATCGGCTGGACGACCAGTGCCGACGCCGGCCCGTCGGCGCACCAGGTCAAGACGGCGGCCAGCATGGCGATCGCCGACAACATCACTCCCAGTCGGCGGCGGCCGGGAAGGAGAGCTGTCATGGCATCATCATGACTGATAATCGTTCCTATTGTCGCAAGCGGCACGATGGCGCTGTCCGTGTCGTCGCACCTCGACGAGCCCCAGCGCGGCCGCAACCGGCACCGTCGCCGGAAGGGTGTCCACGGCCAGGAACAGCAGGTCGAAAAGGGCCGAGCAGGCCAGCACCAGCAGTGCCACCGCCCAGCGGGGCGGCCAGGGCGGGTACGCCGCCGCGGCGATCACGTTGCCCAGCACCGCGGCGACGAACAGGTCGCCGTACCCCACCAGCGCCGAGCCGAACACGGCGACCTGGAGGTGCGGCAGGTGCCCGCCGGCGCCGGCGGCGTTGAGCGTGTCGTTGGGCTTCTCAAGGAGCCGGCCGAAGACGAGCACCGCGTCGAGCACCGCCATCGCGACCAGCGCCAGCCTCAGCACCAGCCAGGGCGCCAGCCCTGCCAGGTAGGACGCGATCGAGCAGCAGCTCAACGCCGTCAGCGCCACCGCGGCGGCCTGCCCGAGCAGGGCGCCGTGGTCGACCCAGGCGAGGGCCAGGAGACAGCCGGCGAGCAGGACGGCGATCGCCGCGGTGGCTCGTGAGCGCGCAGGGAACCAGGACCCGAGGGCGACCGCCGCGAGGACCGGCACGCCGACCGCCGCCACCCAGGCGTAGACGACGCTCAGACCCGGCAGCAGCGCGAGAACGGCGATCGTCCCGCCGAGCGAGAGCGGCAACAGCAGCCAGGCCCAGGTCGCGCTGCGCCACCGAGCCAGCGCCGGCGGAAGCGCCGGTCGCGGCCCGCACACGAGGCTGGCCTGGGTCACGAGCAGCACGCCGTCGGAGGGCCAGAACCCCAGCACGCCGTCAGCCTAGGTGGCCGGGCCGACGCTCAGCATGCCTGCCCGCTCCCGATCAGTGGAGCCGGACCGGAGTCGGCCCGTGGGGCCGGATCACGCCTGGCCCAGCCGTGTCGGCTCCGCCAGGCCCCGATGAGGCGGCAGATCGCGTAGATGGCGAAGGAGATCGTGGTGACGTAGGGGCTGATGGGCACGCTGCTGCCCAGGGCGAGCAGGATGCCGCCCAGCACGGCCACCAGGCCGAACGCCATGCTCAGCAGGGGTACCTTTCGCGGCGAAGCGGTGACCCGCATCGCCGCGGCGGCCGGGGTGCAGATCACGCTGAGCACGAGCAGGGCGCCGATGACCTGGATGGAGATCGCCACGGCAAGCCCGAGCAGCAGCATGAAGACCGGCGAGAGCAGGCCGACCGGGACGCCGCGGGCCGCGGCGAGCTCCGGATCGGTGCTGGCGAAGACCAGCGGACGCCAGATCACCAGCAGGCCGGCGACGACGACCGCAGCGGTGGCGATCAGCCAGTGCAGCTGCGGGCTGTCGATCGCGACGATCTGACCGGTCAGCAACCCGAACTTGTTGGCCGACCTGCCCTGGTACAGCGACAGGAAGAGCACGCCGAGGCCGAGCCCGAAGGGCATCAGGACGCCGATGATCGAGTTGCGGTCGCGGGCCCGGCTGCCCAGGGCGCCAATGACGAGAGCGGCCAGGATGGACCCGGTCAGCGAGCCCGCGACCACGTTGGCGCCCAGCAGCAGCGCCCCGGAGGCGCCGGCGAAGGAGAGCTCACTGACGCCATGCACCGCGAACGGCAGATCGCGCATCATCACGAAGCTGCTCACCAGGCCGCCGACCAACCCGAGGACGGCGCCGGCGACGAGCGAGTTGTGCACCAGCGAGAGCAGTTGGCCGTAGTCGGCGAAGTTGAAGATCTGGTGCCACACGTCGGGCCCGATCCTCGACTCGAGCAACAGCGTCATCGAGGTCACGGCACGATCCCCTCGTCGTGATCGACATGGTGGGCGTCCCGGGCACTCTCCGGCACGCCGGCGACCAGGATGCGACCGCCGGTATGGATCACCTCGATGGGGCTCCCGTACAGCTCGCTGAGAGTGGCCGAGCTGAGCACCTCCTCGACGGTGCCGACGCGGAAGGCACCGCCGGCCAGGTACAGCACCCGGTCGACGTAGGGCAGCACCGGGTTGATCTCGTGGGTCACGAACACCACCGCGGTCCGATGCTCCCGTCGCCGCCGGTCGACCAGCCCGGTGATGGTGCGCTGGCTGCTCAGGTCCAGCGAGAGCAGCGGCTCGTCACACAGCAGCAGGACCGGATCGGCGACCAGGGCCTGCGCGATCCGGACCCGCTGCTGCTCGCCCCCGGAGAGCAGGCCCACGGGCATGTCGGCGTACGCCGCCGCCCCGACCTGCTCGAGCGCCGCGTCGACCCGGCGCCACGCGACCCGCCCGGGACGCGCGACCCCCCAGCGGTGCCCGTCGAGGCCCTGCCGGACGACGTCGCGAGCGCGCAGCGGCGTACTCGGATCCAACCGACGCTGCTGCTGGACGTACCCGATCGCCCGACTGCCCCGGCGCGCCGGCCGGCCGGCCACCGACAGGGAGCCGGCGCTGAGCGGCTGCAGCCCGAGGATGGCGCGCAGCAGACTGGTCTTACCCGAGCCGTTGGCACCCAGGACCGCGAGGAACTCCCCCGGCTGCACGTCCAGCGTGAGGCCGGACCAGAGCCGGTGGCCGCCGTAGCCGAGCGCCGCGTCCCGCAGTTGCAGCGCCGGCGGGGTGACGATGTCGCTCATCGGCCGATGCTCCTCGTGCTCGTGCTCGGCCGAGAGCCGGGTGAGGCTTCCCAGCATGCCGGATGTCATCCTGCCGCTCAGCCCAGTGCGGTCTGGATCGCGGCCAGGTTCGACTGCATCCATGACAGGTAGTCCTTGCCCGCCGGCAGCGTCTCGGTCACCGGCACCACCGTGATGTCGTTGGCCTTGGCGGCCTTGAGCACCGCCTCGGTCTCCGGCCCGGAGGTCTGCTCGTTGTAGGCCAGCAGCTTGACCTGCTTGTCGTTGAACAGGTCCTCGGCCTGCTTCAGCACCGCCGGCGAGACGTCGGTCCCCTCCTCGATCGCCTCGCTGAACTCGGACGGCGTCTTGTTGTCGAGTCCGCAAGCCTGGAGCATGTAGAGCGGCACCGGCTCGGTGATGGCCACACCCTCCCCGGCGTGGGCGCTCTTGATCGAGGCCTCGGTGCTCTCCATCGCCGCCAGCTTCTGGTCGAAGGCACTCTCGTTGCCCTGGTACGTCGCGGCGTTCGCCGGGTCGGCCTTGGCCAGAGCCTGTTCGATCTGGGCGGCCACCTTCTGCACCGTCGGGAAGTCGTACCAGACGTGCTCGTTCAGGTCGCCGCCCTTCGGCGCGGTCTTGCCCGAGATGTCGACGGCGTTGAGCTTGGTGACACCGGCGTTGTCGGCTGTCTTCAGCATGGTGTCGACGAAGTCGTCGTACCCGCCGCCGTTCTCCACCACCAGCTTCGCCTTCGACAGCGCGAGCTGGTTCTGCGTGTTGGCCTCGTAGGAGTGCGGATCGGCATCGGGGTCGGTGATGATCGAGGTGATCTGCACCGTCGACCCGGCCAGGCTTCCGGCGATCTGCTTGACGACGTCGCCCCACACGTCGGTCGATGCCACCACCGACACCGTGGTCGCTCCCGCACCCTTGGTGACGGCTTCCTGGCTCCCGGCGCCAGCCGCCGTGTTGTCGCCCGACCCGCAGGCGCTCATCACGGCGAGGGCTGCCACCGCGCCCACACCGACGGCGCTCAACCGACGTGCTCTCATGCCTCGCTACCTCCATCGATTTTGAAAACGATCCTCATTAGCACTGAGCCTACAACGCTAACGACAATCATTTCCACTTGAGTGGCGCGGCCGGGTCTGGAGCGCCCGGTCGACGGCATCGGACGCCCATGGACTGGTAACGATTACCGCTACGATGGCGCGGTGACCGCGTCGACCTCACGCTCGCCCGCCCGCCGCTCCACCACTCAGGGGAAGGCGGTCAGGGAGGCGCTCCTGGCCCAACAAGGGTTCCGCAGCGCCCAGGACGTCTACGCCGCACTACGCGCCGACGGCCACAAGATCGGCCTGTCCACGGTCTACCGCCACCTGCAGTCCTTCGCCGAGGAAGGCACCGCGGACGCCATCTACAACCCCGACGGCGAAACCACGTACCGATACTGCGGAGACCAGGCGGCCGGCCGCCACCATCATCACCTCGTCTGCCGCGACTGCGGCCGCGCCGAGGAGGTCGAGGGTCGGGCGGTCGAGCGCTGGGCGGAGGAGACGGCCGAGAAGTTCGGCTACACCCAGGTCGACCACACCGTCGAGGTCTTCGGCATCTGCCGGGCCTGCGCGCGCAAGTAGGGGGTTCAGCGCAGCACGGTCATCGGGTCGATCGCGGTGCCGTTCTTCATGATCGTGAAGTGCAGGTGGCACCCGGTCGACCAACCGGTCGTGCCCGCCACGGCGATGGTCTGACCCTCCGCGACGACCTGACCGACCTTGGCCTTGTACCCGCCGTCGGGAATGTGGTTGTAGATCGCGGTGTACTGCGCGCCGTTGATCGTGCCCAGGTCGAGGTAGAGCCGGTTGCCCCAGACGCTGGAGTAGTACTCCGAGACCACCTTGCCGGGGCCGACCGCCAGCTCCGGCGTACCGCACGGGGCGTGGAAGTCGTCGCCGTCGTGCAGACCCCAGTAGTGGTAGATCGGGTGGATCCGCCAGCCGTACGGCGAGGTGATGTAGGTGTGCGCCACCGGCTTGACGAACATCCCGCTGGTGGAGGCGACGTTCCGGTTGCGGTGGTGCTTCGCCGCCTCGGCCAGGATCTGCTGGGTGATCCGCTGTTCCTTCTTCCTGGCCTGGTCGAGCGCCTTCTGGTCGCGCTTCTTGACCTGCTTGGCCTGCGCCTGGGCGGCGGTCGCCTGGGTGACCAGGCCCTGCACCGCGGTCGCGGCCGCCGCGGCCTGCTGCTGCAGGTCCTGGACCTGGACCAGGTGGTCGGCGGCCGCCTTCTCCTGGGTGGCCACCTGCGCCGTGGCGTCGGCGAGCTTCTGCTTGCGCACCTCGAGCACCACCTCGGCCGCCTTGAGCTGGTCGTAGGTGTTGGTCTCGGCGGTGGCCACCACGTGCCCGTAGTTGAGCTGGCGGACGATGTCGGCCGGCGTGGTCGCCTTCATCAGCTGACCGACCTCGAGCAGCGTCGGGTCACCCTGGGTGTACGTCGACAGCACCGTCTGCTTGACCGCGTCGCGGCCCTTGGTCACGGCGTCCTGCCCCGCGGCCAGGTCACTCTTGGCCTGCGTGAGAGCCGCCTGGGATGCCTGCAGCTGGCTCTGCAGCTGAGCCTCGACCTGCTGGGCGGTAGCGAGCTGGCCGTTGACCTCGGCCAGGTGTGCCTGGGCGGTGGCGAGCTTCGCCTTGGCGTCGTCGAGCGTCTTGGTCGCCTGCTGCAGGGCGGCGCTGGAGTCGTCGAGGTCGCTCTTGACCGTCGCGACGTGCGCTTGCGCCTGCTTCTGCTTCTGCTTCAGCGCGTGGTGATCGGCGGCGTGGGCCATCGGGACACTGAGTCCTCCGACCGCGGTCGCGGCGAGGGTGGCCGCAATCACGCGTCGGCGGACGGTACGGGGGAAGAGACGCACCGGACTGCCTTCGGATGTTCGGGGAAGTGAACGCCTCGACCGTACGGGACGCGGATCAGACTTTGAGGTATTTGCGCGTCAGCAGGAGTGTCGGCAGCACCGTGAGCGCCACGCCGAGGACGGCGATGATCAGCGCCGCCACCCAGTACTCGTGCCAGCCGACCCAGGCGTCCCACTTGAGCTTGGACAACCCGTTGATCACGCCGAAGTAGACCACCGCCGCGACGGCGCCCCCGGCCAGGACCACGCCGACCACCGCCGTGACCAGCGCCTCGAGCAGGAACGGCAGCGCGATGTAGAGCGTGGAGGCGCCCACCAGGCGCATGATCGCGATCTCGCGCCGGCGGGCGAACGCCGCCAGCCGGATGGTGTTGGAGACCAGCAGCAGCGCCGCCACCACGAGCAGGACGGCGGCCACGATCGCGCCGTTGCGCAGCTTGTCGATGGTGCCCAGGATCGAGCCCATGATGTTGTGCAGGTCCTGCACCGAGGAGACGCCGTCCAGGCCCTGCACCGACTCCTTGATCGAGGCGGCCTTGTGCGGGTCCTTCATGGTGATCCAGTAGGACTCCGGCATGTCGCTGACCTTGATGGCCGGGTCGGGGCCCTGGAAGCTGCTCGCCGGCACGTTGAGGTGCTGGATGCGCTGGTAGGCCTCCTGCTGCGACTCCAGCCGGTACGACGCCACGTCGGGGTTCTGGTCGAGCACCTTCTGGATCGCCTGCTTCTGGGCGTCGGTCACCGGGCCGACGCACGAGGGCGTGGCGTCGGTGGTGCCGTTGCACAGGAACACCGTGATCTGCAGCTGGCTCCCCCACTGCTTGGCGGTCTTGTCGGCCTCCTGGTGGAGCAGCACGCCCACCCCGACCAGGGTGAGCGAGACCAGGAGGGTGAGCACCACCGCGAGGTGCATCGACAGATTGCGGCGCAGGCCCTGGCGGAGCTCGGTGAAGACGTAACGAAGCTGCATGGATCGGCTCTCTGGAGTCGGGAGTCGGGTGAGGTCAGTGCTGGAAGCCGTAGACGCCCTGGGCCTGGTCGCGCACGACCCGCCCGGCGTCGAGCTCCACGACCCGCTTGCGCATCTGGTCGACGATGCTGGCGTCGTGGGTCGCCATCATCACCGTCGTACCCGTGCGGTTGATGCGGTCGAGCAGTTTCATGATCCCGACACTGGTGGCCGGGTCGAGGTTGCCGGTGGGCTCGTCGGCGATCAGGATCATCGGCCGGTTGACGAAGGCGCGCGCGATCGCCACCCGCTGCTGCTCGCCGCCGGAGAGCTCGTCGGGCATCCGGTCGCCCTTGCCCTCCAGGCCGACCAGCTCGAGCGTCTCGGGCACCCGGTCGGCGATCTCCTTGCGGGCGTGGCCGGTGACCTGGAGCGCGAACGCCACGTTCTCGGCGACGGTCTTGTTCTGCAGCAGCCGGAAGTCCTGGAACACCGTGCCGATCTGGCGGCGCAGCCGCGGCACCTTCCAGCCGGCGAGCCGGTTGATCTCCTTGCCCGCCACGTAGACGCGGCCGGAGGAGGGCCGGGTCTCGCGCAGGATGAGGCGCAGGGCGGTGGACTTGCCCGAGCCCGATTGGCCCACCAGGAAGACGAACTCGCCCTTCTCCACGTCCACGGAGACCTGGTCGAGGGCTGGCTTCCCGGTGCCGGGATAGGTCTTGGTGACCTTCTCGAAGCGAATCACCCGGTCGAGATTAGTCGACACCCCCCACCCGTTAGTGTCTCCGCGTGCTTCGGGTGTTTCGCACGGCGCTGGCCGCGGTGGTCGTCACCGCGGCAGTGGTCGGCGTCGGCGTGCTCGTGAACAGGCCATCAGGCCCGCCGCCGGCGAAGCCGCTCGCGACGGCGCTCGCCGCCGCGGACACCACCACCATGACGGTACGGCGCCGGGCGTTCTGCACGGCCGTGCCCACCGCCGACGTCGCGGCCGCACTCGGCTCGGGGGCGAGCCGGCCGACGGCGTACCGCCCCGGCCAGAAGGTCGCGCTGACACCGACCGTGACCGACATCGCCGACGAGTGGGGCTGCTCGTGGACCGGAACCGCGGGGCGGGCGGCGCGGGCGTGGCTGTTCGCGCCGCCGGTGACCCGGCAGCGCGCGACCAAGCTGGCCGGGCAGCTGCCGAAGGGATGTGAGCGGATCAGTGCGCCGGCGTTCGGGGCGCCGAGCGTCGCGGCCGCGTGCGGCGAGACCGTCACGCTGCGCGGACTGTTCGGCGACGCCTGGCTCTCCTGCGAGCTGACCTCACCCGGGCTGACCCCGGCGCGGCTGCTGGACCGGGCCGGGCGCTGGTGCCTGGTGGTCGCCCGGGCGGCCGGCTGAGGGGATCAGTTGGCGGCGGCCTTGTCCGCGCCCCGCCGCCAGCGGATGCCGGCTTCGAGGAACGCGTCCAGCTCGCCGTCGAAGACGGCCTGCGGGTTGCCGGTCTCGTAGCCGGTGCGCAGGTCCTTGACGATCTGGTAGGGGTTGAGCACGTAGTTGCGCATCTGGTCGCCCCAGGAGGCGGCGACGTCGCCCTTGAGGTCCTTCTTGAGCGCGGCCTCCTCGGCCTTCTTCTTCGCCAGCAGCTTGGCCTTGAGGACCACCATCGCGGAGGCCTTGTTCTGCAGCTGCGACTTCTCGTTCTGGCAGCTGACCACGATGCCGGTCGGGATGTGGGTCAGGCGGACGGCGGAGTCGGTGGTGTTGACCGACTGGCCGCCGGGGCCGCCGGAGCGGAAGACGTCGACGCGGACGTCGTTCTCGTCGACCTCGATCTCGTCGGTCTGCTCCAGCACCGGCACCACCTCGACGGCGGCGAACGACGTCTGCCGCCGCCCCTGGTTGTCGAATGGGCTGATCCGGACCAGCCGGTGGGTGCCGGCCTCGACGGAGAGCGTGCCGTAGGCGTAGGGCGCGTGGATGGCGAACTCGGCCGACTTGATGCCGGCCTCCTCGGCGTAGGAGACGTCGAAGACCTCGACGGGGTACTTGTGCTGCTCGGCCCAGCGCGTGTACATCCGCATCAGGGTCTCGGCGAAGTCGGCGGCGTCCACCCCGCCGGCGCCGGAGCGGATGGTCACGATGGCCTCGCGCTCGTCGTACTCCCCCGATAGCAGGGTGCGGACCTCGAGCGCCTCGACCTCCTTCTTCACCCGGGCAAGCTCGGACTCGGCCTCGGCCAGCGTGTCGGCGTCGCCCTCCTCCTGCGCCAGCTCGACGAGTACGCCGAGATCCTCGACGCGGCCGGAGAGCTGCTCGAAGCGCTCGAGCTCGCCCTGGAGGAGCGAGAGCCGGCCGGTCACCTTCTGCGCGTTGGCCTGGTCGTCCCACAGGTCGGGTGCGGCCACCTTCGTCTCCAGGTCGTCGATCTCGGCCTTCATGCCGGGAAGATCGAGGACCTGCTCGATGGTGTGCAAAGTCGCCTGCAGCTCCTTGAGCTCGGCGTCGAAGTCGGTGGCAGCCACGGGGATCAAGATTACTGGACCCCCGTGGCACCGCCTCAATCGCGGCCGGGCGGGATCGCCGCCTAGCGGACCCGGGCGTGCAGCTTGACGATGCGCACCACCGGCGGCTGGCCGGGCACCATGATGGTGACCCTGACCTTGACGCGCTTGTGCCGCAGCTTCTTGGTCAGCCGCAGCCGGTGGTGGGTGGCGTGCTTGATCCGCTTCTTGCCGGCGAACCACTGGTAGGAGACGTGGGCTCCGCTCGGCGCCGTGACGGTGACGGTGAGCTTCTTGCCGACCCGGGGCTTGCCCGTGACGTGGTGGACGACCACCGGCGTGGTCACCGGCGTGGTCACCGGCGGCGCCGGGGTGCCGGCGTGGCCTCCGTCGCCGCCTCCGTCGCCGCCTCCGTCGCCGGTCGTGGGCGGGGTGCAGGCGATCGTGCCGCTGCGCAGCGAGTGGTGGTCGGTGTTGCCGTCGTCGGTCCACACCACCTCCTTGGTGCCGCCCACACAGGTCGACTGCGGCGCGATCGCCATGCCCTCGTTGTTCAGGACCGGCATGTCCGCCGGCGCCTTGAACAGGCCGACCCGGGCCAGCGTGCCGCCGGCGGGCCGGAGCTCGGCGTACCTGTCGCCGCAGGTGTCGTCGCAGGTCGCCCACACCGAGCCGCGCTCGGCGTCGTACTGGACGTCCATCACGGCCGGGAAGCCGGAGGCGATGGTGGCGACCTTGGCGTAGCTGCCGTCGCTGTTCAGCGCGAAGGCGTAGAGGTTGCCGTCGCCCTCGAAGGCGACCAGGAACAGGCCGCTCCCGTGCAGCGGGTAGGACGCCGGGTCGTAGGCGGCGCCGGTGCCGGCGTCCCGCAGACCGCCGGCGACCAGGTAGCTGTCGGGCACCCACGTGACGCCCTCGAGCCCGAGGTTGGCCGGGACGTCGGGCAGGGCGCTGGTGAGATCCCACTGCCGGGTCGCGGTCAGCTCGGAGGTGGAGGCATCCTGGTCGAACTGCAGCACCATGTTCTGGTTGACGGAGTCGTTCGCGTTGTCCCGCTCGGAGGTCATGTAGACGTCGCCGTCCGGGCCGACGGTCAGGCCCTCGGTGTCCGGGTGGCCGGTGCCGCCGACGAAGCGGACGTCCTTGCCGTGCTCCCAGCCCGCCGCCGGGGTCCAGGAGCCGTCGGCCTGCTTGCGCAGCTTGAACAGGGTGCCGCGCTTGTTCTTCGCGACCCACAGCGTGTTCGGGTCGGTGGGGTCGAAGACCGCGCCGCTGGCGTCGCCGTACGTCTCCTCGATGCCGTCGTCGGAGGCCGGCAGGTAGAACATGTCGGCCGCATCCGAGGTATGGATGGCCTGGCCGCCGGGCCACGGCTGGGCGCCGTCGGTGGTCGGGTCGTAGACGCTCGTGCCGCCGTCGTAGGCGCTGCAGTCGTTGACCGCGCCGAAGGTGACGGTGTTGCTCTCCTGCCACGCGCCGACCGTGGTGGCGTCGTCGGGGCAGCGGCCGATCGAGGTGGTGGCGGGCCACGGCAGCGGGTGGCCAGCGGTGCCGTCGCCGGTGCCACCCTTGATCCAGGTCACCCCGTCGACCAGCGTCGTCTTGTCTCCGAGCCACAGGTTGGCCTCGTCGCCCTGGTCGCCGCCGAGGCCGAAGGTGGTCTCGAACCCGGCCCGCTCCCCCGGAGCCAGCATCGTGCCGGCCGGGAACGGCTGCCAGTCCGGTGAGGCGTCCAGCGGGTGCTTGTCGTCGCTCAGCCCCATGCCGGTCAGATCGACCGCGGTGGCGCCGACGTTCTTGACCTCGATGAAGTCGCCGTGGCCGCCACCGCTGTTCATCGACACCTCGTTGAGCACCAGCGAGGAGGTCTCGAACCCCGTGACGGTGCTCGCCGCTGGGCAACCGGCGTCGTTGGGGCTGCCGAACGTCGCCTGCGTGCTCGGCACCAGCTGGTAGCTCCCGAGGCCGTCGGGACAGCGGGCGTACGACGGGGTCGCGCTCGCCGGGAGCCGGTAGGTCAGGACCTGGGCACCGGCGGCGTCGAAGATGGTGACCGCATCGGAGGCGCCGAGCCCGTAGACGCTGGCGAAGGAGAAGACCGCTCCCGGCTCGATCACCCCGGCGCCCGGGATCGGCTTCGGGGCGTGGGTGGGGTCGTCGTCGACCTGGGTCCAACCGGTGATGTCCACCGGCGCGGTGCCGGTGTTGACCAGCTCGATGGTGTCGGTGTCGTTGGACACCTCGTTGAGCCGGATGTCACCGGGCTGACCGGTGCCGCCACCGCTGGTGTCGGGGCACTGGTTGGCCGCGTTCTCGGTGGCGCCGGTGGTAAGCCCGAACGGGCCGGTCCCGTCGGGGCAGCGGCCGATCGTCTTGCCGGTGACCCAGCTCAGCCCGGAGGCGGCGCCGCTCGGCGCCCAGTCGACCGTGTCGACCTGGGTGGCGGCGTCGGGCAGCAGCACGGTGGCGTCGTCGGCCTTGCCGTCAGCGCCGAGCCCGAACGCCCCGGTCGCGCCGGTGTCGACGTGGGTGGTGAGGAAACCCTGCGGGGCGATGGTCGAGCCGGCCGGGAGGACGACGTCGTCGCCGCCGGC
>Ga0164242_10005926_pt1 | contig 13519 bp, 6 predicted proteins | sample OricomgcompostMG_FD_108783 | JGI IMG/M metagenome (GOLD analysis project Ga0164242, IMG submission 108783) | Miracle-Growth compost microbial communities from Emeryville, California, USA - Original compost - Miracle growth compost (MG) ...
CGGCCGCCGAGCGTCGGCAGCGTCATCAGCGCCTGGATTTCGGGACTTTTCGACTGGTCGGCCGGTTCGTCGGCATAGGTCCGCGCATAGGCCTCTTCTGCGGTGCGGCGGTCCATGCCGTTATGCACCAAGGCTTCGATCCAGCGGTCGCGCCAGTATTTCGCACTCATGTTTCAACTCTCCTTTTGATATCGCGGTGTGGCGGGAATTTGCGGGCCATATGGTAACCGATTCGCCGCACCCGGCCTACCTGGCGTCGATGAAGACGCGCGCAATGGCGAGGCCGCCCTGCAGGCATTGCGCCGGCGTGGGAAAGTGCCGTTCCGTTATGACCAGCAGTTCGCGCACGCCGATGGAAAGATGTTCGGTCACGACGATGCGGGGAACGTAGAGAAAATCCTCGGTTTCTTCTTCGAAGCGGGAGTGGGCGGCGACCTCGATGCGGATGGTCCAGTTTCTGTAGGTTTCCTGGTGCGATTGCATGGCCGTCTGGTCGCGCAGCGCGGACAGTAAGTGGGTGAGTGTGGTATCCATGGTTTGATCGGTGAGTCGGCGTGTGCCGGATGGCGGATCATACCACGCTGTATTTTTTTGAATATAGCGAAATGGCGTGCGGATCACGTGGCGGCGGCGCAAACGGCCAAACGGCGCGGCGTCAGGCGGGGACGAGCAGCGCGACCGGGCCGTCGCCCAGCAGCGCGTCGATGCCGAGGCGCGCGCCGTCGACGGTGACGGCGCGGCCGCTCAGCAGGTCGCGTTGCGGACCGAGCGGGCGCGGCAGCAGGATGGCGGTCGCCGCGCTGTCGTCGTCCGCGCGCAGCCGCAGGTCGTCGCCGATGCGCGCCAGGTTGAAGCGCGATGCGGCCACCAGCAGCGTCCTGCCCTGATGCTCGCGCAGGAAGGCGACGATGTGGTCGGCCAGCGGGCCGTCCACCTGCAGCGGCACGTAACGGCCGTCGGCGAACAACGCGGCTTCCTGCGCGCGCAGCGCCAGCACGCGGTGGATCATCGCCTGCTTCAGCTGGCGGTGGCGCCGGTCGCCGCTATCGTCTCCGGCATGTTCGAGCGCGGCGATGCGCGCGGCGTAGTCGACCGGCCGGCGATTGTCCGGATCGACCAGGCTGAAATCCCAGAACTCGGTGCCCTGGTACAGGTCCGGCATGCCGGGACAGGTCAGGCGCAGCAGCGTCTGCACCAGGCTGTTGGCGATGCTGGCCGGCGCGATGCGGCGCACCCATTCGGTCGCTTCGTCGAGGAAGGGACCTGATAGTTCGGATTGCTCGCGGTCGAACAGCGCATCGAGGAAGCGGCGGCAGGCCTGTTCGTAGTCCTCGTGCGGCGCGGCCCAGCTGGAATAGCGCTTGGCTTCGCGCAGCGATTTCTGCTGCCAGGCGGCCAGCCGCTCGGCATAGGCGGCCAGTCCTTTAGCATCGCGCGCATCGAGCTCCGGCGGCCAGGCGCCGACGATCATCTGGTACAGCATCATCTCGTCGCCCAGCGCAGGCGCGACCAGCGCGGCGGTGTCGTCCTCGCCCTGCAGGCGCTGGCGGAAGTCGGTGTGCAGGCGCACCCAGCGGCGCACGCTCTCGGCCCAGTCGTCCGCGCGTTCGCTCAGCACGGCCAGGCGCGCGCGCACGTCCTCGCCGCGCTTGTGGTCGTGCGTGGCGGTGGCCAGCATGGTGTGCGGAAAGTGCTCGGCGTGCTGCAGGTTGAAGGCGTGGAAGTCGGCGATCGACGAAGAAAAATAATCGGGATCGCCGCCGACCTCGTTGCGCGACAGCAGGCGCCCGTAGCGGTAGAACACGGTGTCCTCGACCGCCTTGGCGGCCAGCGGCGGCGTCAGCTGCTCGAAGCGGCGCACCGCGAGGCGGCGCAGCGCCGGCGCGTCGGGACTGGCGTCGGGGTCGATGTTGTTGGTGTCGAACAGCGCGACCAGCGTGTCGAGCAGCGGCTGGTCCTGCGCGGCCAGGTTGCGGCGTGCTTCCGTGATCGTGCGTTCGATGACGGCACGGTCGGCCTCGCTGCGGCCTTCCTCGGTCCAGTAGGTGCGGTAGACCGGAAAGGCGACCAGCAATTCGGTCAGCACGCGGCCGATGGCGGCGGCCGAGATGTCGCGCGTTTCCAGCTCGGTGCGCGCCACCGCGTGCACCGCGCGCGTCAGCGCGGCGAATTCGCCGACGAAGTTCTCGCGGATCAGCTGGCGCCGGGCATTGGCGACATGCGCCGGAAAGCTGTCGTTGTCGCTGGCCAGTTCGACCCACAGCTTGTTCAGCGCCGGCAGGCCGTTGGGACAATGCAGCAGCGCGCCGACCTGTTCCATGAAGTCGTAGCCGGTGGTGCCGTCGATCGGCCAGTCGGTGCGCAGCGTTTCGCCGTGCGTCAGGATCTTTTCGACCACGATGTACGGATGCGTGTCCGGCGCATCGGGCGGGCGCTGCGGCGACAGCTGTTCCAGCGTGGCGCGCAGGCGTTGGCAGTAGGCGGTCGGATCGGCCAGGCCGTCGACGTGATCGACGCGCACGCCGTCGATCAGGCCTTCCATGTACAGTCGGAAGATGGTCTCGTGTGTGGCGGTGAATACGTCGTCCAGCTCGACGCGCACGCCGGCCAGGTCGCTGACTTCGAAGAAGCGGCGCCAGTTGATTTCCTCGGCCGCGTTGCGCCACCAGGTGAGCTTGTAGTTCTGGCGTTCCAGCAGCCGGTGCATGCGCGCCACGCCGCCCGGCGTGTCGGGCGACAGCGCGGCCAGCGCCTGCTCGATCGCTTCACGGCCTTCGGCCTGCGCGATGTTGCGCAGCAGGGCCAGGCGTTCCGCGTGCAGATCGCAGGCGTCCGGTTTTTCCGGGTCGATGTCGGGAAAGCCGGACGCCGCCGCGCGCAGCGCAGCGCCGCCGTGGCGCAGCACGCGGCCGTAGGTTTCCGGCGCCAGCGGGAAGCGGTGCGCGAAGTAGCCGAAATACAGGCGGCCGGTCTCGTCGCAGAAGTGCAGCCGCAGGTCGCCGGAGCGCAGCGTCTGCGCGTACTGGTCGCCGAGGAAGGGTAGCAGGATCTTGCCGTGCAGCGTGGGATCGGGCGAGTTCCAGTCGATGTCGAACCAGCGCGCGTAGCGGCTGTGGCGGCCCCATTCCAAGACGTGCAGCCACCACGGGTTGTCGGCGCCGCCGACGCCCATGTGGTTGGGCACGATGTCGATGATCAGGCCGAGGCCGGCGTCGCGCAGCTTGCGCACGAAGCGGCGCAGCGCCGGCTCGCCGCCGAGTTCCGCGTTGACGCGCGTCGGATCGACCACGTCGTAGCCGTGCGTGGAGCCGGGGCGCGCGGTCAGGATCGGCGAGGTGTAGAGATGGCTGACGCCGAGCGCGGCGTAGTAGCCGACCACCTGCGCGGCGTCGTCCAGCGTGAAGTCCTTGTGCAGCTGCAGGCGGGCGGTGGCGCGGGGTATGCTCATGGACGGTCTTTGCGCGAGTGGTCCAGGATGGCGAGCCGGCCGGACACGGCGGGTTCGTCCAGCATGGTCTCGACCATGCCCGGCAGCCGGCGCCGCCAGTTCGGGTGTTCGTCTATCGTGTTGGGCAGGTTGGGCTGCTCCTCCAGCCCGAGCATGTCTTCCAGCGGCACGATCGCCAGCGGCGCCGGCGTGCTGCCGACGAAGCGCAGGATCGCGTCCAGCGGCGGCTGCGGATCGTCGCCGGAAATATGCGCGTCCGGCTGCGCCTCGTTCAGCGTGCGCGCCAGCGCGTGCCGCTCGCGTGCGCGCGCATCGTATTCCTGCCGCACATCGGCGCCGGGCGCCAGCAGGTCGAGTTGCGCGCGCCAGGCGATGTCGCGCGCATGCCACCAGCCGACCACCGTCGGCAGGTCGTGCGTGCCGGTGGTGGCGATCGCGTGCGGCGACCAGCGCGCGGCCGGGCGGAAGCGGTCGCCTTCCTGCTCGAACCACAGCACGCGGATGCCCATCAGGCCCGCCTCGCCCAGCTGCTCGCTGAAGCCGGGCGGCACGGTGCCGAGATCCTCGCCGATCACGATCGCCTTGTAGCGATGGCTTTCCAGCGCGATCAGCCGCATCAGGTCCTCGAACGGATAGCGCAGGTAGACGCCGTCCTTGCCGTCCATGCCTTCCGGCACCAGCCACAGGCGGGCAAGACCGAGGATGTGGTCGATGCGCACGCCGCCGGCGTAATGGAAGGCGGCGCGCAGCATCTCGATGTAGGCCTGGAAGCCGTACTGGCGTAGCGCGCGCGGCGAGAAGGCGGCCAGCCCCCAGCTCTGGCCGCGCGGGCCGAGCAGGTCAGGCGGCGCGCCGACCGACACGCCGTTGAGCATCTGGTGCTGGCGGCTCCACGCCTGGCTGCCGCCGCTCTCGGCGCCGACCGCGAGGTCGGTGATCAGGCCGATGCGCATGCCGGCCTCGCGCGCGCTTTTCTGCGCATGTTGCAGGCCGCGCGCGGCCTGCCATTGCAGGAAGGCGTGGAACATGATGTCGGTGTCGTGCGCCTCGACGAAGGGCAGCACGCCGTCGCCGCGCGGGTCGCGGTATGGTTCCGGCCAGTCGCGCCAGCTGCCTTCCACGCCCTGCGCGCGCATCGCCGCGTGCAGCGCCTCGAAGCGCGCGTGGTCTTCCAGCGCGACGCCGCCTTCCAGGCGGAACGCTTCGAATGCCTTCCAGCCCTCGCTGTGGATGTCGTAGTGGTCGAACAGGTCGCGCAGCACGGCGAGCCGCCAGCGCGCCGCGGCCGGCCAGTCGATCAGTTCGGCCTCGCACAGGCGGCGGCGCTCGTCTTCCAGGCCCAGCCGTTCGATCGTGTCCGCCAGCGCGTCCGGACCGCTGACGGCGGCGGGATCGATGTGCAGCACGTTGAAGAACAGGCGGCTGGACGGGCCGTACGGGCTGTATTGATACGGGTTGGCGCTGAACATCGCGTGCACCGGGCTGATCGCGATGGCGGACGCGCCGTGCCGCGCGGCGGCGCGCGTCAGCGTCTCCAGCGCGGAGAAGTCGCCGATGCCGGCGTTGCCCTCGCTGCGCAGCGCGTACAACTGCGCGGCCAGCGCCCACAGGTGCGGCGCGGCATCCGCATCCTGCACCGCGTCGGCCACCGTGTAGCAGCGCGGCGGCGCCACCGCCAGCGTGACGACGTGATGGTCGCCGAGATAGAGCCGGTGGTAGCCGGGCTGTTCGACCGGCGCCAGCCGCGCCGCCTGGCCGCTGTCGCCGGACGCCTGGCCGTGCAGCTCGCCGCCGCCTTCCAGTTCGATGCGGTACGGCGCGCCGTGCACCTGCGCGTGCGGCGACAGCACCACTTCGCGTCCGGCCTGGGCGGTGATCAGCGGCGGGAAGGCGAGCGCGGCTTCCTCTTCACGCAGCGCGGCGATGCTGCTTTCGCAGGCGGCGTCGCCGTCGCAGTCGAACTGCAGGGCCCGCAACACGGTGCGCAGCGTGCCGGCGCCGACCCGCTGCGGCCGGCCGAAGGCGTCGGTCCAGTCGGTCGACAGCCCGGCGGCCTGCGCCAGCCGCAGCAGCGCGTCGCTGGCGTGGGTATCGGCATCCTGTCCTTCGATGTTCGGTCGTTCGTTCATGCGGCGGGCTCCAGCAGGGCGATGAAAGCGTCGGCGGGCAGGCGGCCGCGGCCCAGCGCCTGCCGCGCGTCGGGCGTCTGGAACAGCAGTTCCGCGCCGCCGGCCGCGGCCACCGCCTCGGGCGCGACGTCGATGTCGGACGCGCCGAGGTTGAGCGCGAGCGCCAGCACGCTGCCGTCGTGCAGGCGCCAGCGCGCGGCGACGGCGCCTGCGCCGAGCACGCGGGCGCCGAGCGCGCGGCAGCCGGCCAGGCGCGGCATCAGCCGGGCGCGGCGCACCGTCAGCAGCGCGCGCGTCCAGGCGCGCCAGTCCTCCGCGTCCGCGCCGTCCGCCGGGATCGAGCGGCGGAAAGTGGCGGGATCGTTCGGATCGGGAATCTGCTCGCGCTTGTGCGGGTCGGCGAAGGCGGCGAAGCCGGCGAATTCCTGCCGGCGGCCGTCGCGCACGGCCTGCGCCAGTTCCGGTCCGTGGTCGGTGAAGAACAGGAAGGGCTGCCGTGCGCCGCATTCCTCGCCCATGAACAGCAGCGGAATCTGCGGCGACAGCAGCAGCAGCGCCATCGCCGCGCGCAGCGCCGCGGGACGCGCCAGCGTGCTCAGCCGTTCGCCGAAGGCGCGGTTGCCGATCTGGTCGTGGTTCTGCAGGAACAGCACGAAGGCCGGCGGCGGCAGGTGCGCGCTCGGCTCGCCGCGCGGCTCGCCGGTCGTTTCGATCGGCTCGCCCTGGTAGACGAAGCCTTCGGCCAGGCAGCGCGCCAGCTTCTGCGCCGGTTCGTCGCGGTAGTTGCGGTAGTAGTGGTCGCCTTCGCCGGTCAGCAGCACGTGCAGCACGTGGTGGCCGTCGTCGTTCCATTGCGCGTTGAACGGTGCCTCCGCCGTGGCGCCGTCGACGCCGGCCAGCAGGTGCGCGGCGTTGCCGTCGTGTTCCAGCACCAGGTGCACGTGGCGCGCATCGCCTTCGTCGCGGCGGATGGCGTCGCGGATGCGCCGGCCCATGGTCTGCAGCCAGGCCTGGTCGCCGATCGCGTGCACGGCATCGAAGCGCAGGCCGTCGAAGCGGAATTCCTGCAGCCAGTACAGCGCGTTCTCGATGAAGAAGTCGCTGACCTGCGGCCGGCGGAAATCGATCGCCTGGCCCCACGGCGTGTGCACGTCGTCGCGGAAGAAGGGCTTGGCGTATGCGCCGAGGTAGTTGCCGTCCGGCCCGAAATGGTTGTAGACGACGTCGAGGAACATCATCATGCCGAGGCCGTGCGCGGCATCGACCAGCGCCTTCAACTGCGCCGGCGTGCCGTAGGAGGCGTCCGGCGCGTACGGCAGCACGCCGTCGTAGCCCCAGTTGTGCGCGCCGGGGAATTCGGCGACCGGCATCAGCTCGACGGCGGTGATGCCGAGTTCCGCCAATTGCGGCAGGCGCCGCATCACGCCCTCGAAGCCGCCGCAGGCGCCGGGATGCAGCTCGTACAGCACGGTCTCCTGCCACGGCCGGCCGCGCCACGATGCGTGCTGCCAGCGGTAGTCGTCCGGATCGGTGACGACGCTCTTGCCGTGCACGTCGCCGGCCTGCAGGCGCGCGGCGGGATCGGCGAAGCGCAGGATGGCGCTGTCCGCGCCGACCGTCTCGAAGCGGTAGCGCGTGCCGGCGCCGCAATGGATGTCGGCCTCGTACCAGCCGTCCGGCAGCGCCTGCAGCGGATAGGCGGCGTCGCCGATCAGCACGCTGGCGGCGCGCACGCTGGGCGCCCACAGGCGAAAGCGGGTGCGGCCGTCGGGCAGCGGCTGCGGGCCGAAGGCGTACTTAGGGTGCGACATGATCGGCCACCAGCAGAAGCGCGCTGTGCGAGGCGACGGTGATGCGGTTGTCCTGCGGCTTGCGCACCGTCGGTCCGTCCGACAGGTCAGCGGCGTCCACCACGGCGATCCAGTCCAGCACCGGCTCGGGCAGCACGAATTCGTGATCGACCGAATCGGCGTTGACCAGCAGCAGCGAGGCCGACACCTCGCCTTCGCCGCGCGCCGACTCGCTGCGCGCGACGCGGCGCAGCGCCAGCAGCCGTCCTTCGCTGTAGGACCACTTGTCCTGGTCCATCAGCGTGCCGCTTTCGTCGAACCAGTTGATCTCGCACAGGCCGGGCAGGATTTGCATGTCGCCGGTGTAGAAGTGCGCGGCGTGCAGCGTCGGCCGCATCTGCCGGGTGGCGATGCACAGCGCGGTGAATTCGATCAGCGACTTGCCCGGCTCGCTGTCCGCCAGTTTCCAGTCGAACCAGGACAGCGCGTTGTCCTGGCAGTAGGCGTTGTTGTTGCCCTGCTGCGTGCGGCCGAACTCGTCGCCGCCCAGCAGCATCGGCGTGCCGTTGGAGAAGAACAGCGTCATCAGCATCGCGCGCTTGACCTTCTCGCGCGTGGCGTTGACGCCGACGTCGTCGGTCGGGCCTTCCGCGCCCCAGTTGAAGCTTTCGTTGTCGTTGGCGCCGTCGCGGTTGTCCTCGCCGTTGGCCTCGTTGTGCTTGTCGTTGTAGCTGACCAGGTCGTGCAGCGTGAAGCCGTCGTGCGCGGTGATGAAGTTGACCGAGGCCCACGGGCGGCGGCGATGATGGCAGAACAGATCGGCCGAGCCGAGCAGGCGCGCGGCCAGCGCGCCGCGCATGTCGGAGTCGCCCTTCCAGAAGCGGCGCAGGTCGTCGCGGTAGCGGCCATTCCATTCGGCGAAACCGGCCGGATGGTTGCCGACCTGGTAGCCGCCGGGGCCGATGTCCCACGGTTCGGAAATCAGCTTGACCTGCGACAGCACCGGATCCTGGCGCAGCGCGTCGAAGAAGCCGCAGCCGGGATCGAAGCCGTTCGGCTCGCGCCCCAGCGTGACGCCGAGGTCGAAGCGGAAGCCGTCGACGTGGAATTCCTGTACCCAGTAGCGCAGCGAATCCATCACCATCTGGATCACGCGCGGGTGCGACATGTTGATCGTGTTGCCGCAGCCGGTGTCGTTGATGCAGTGGCGCGGATTGTCCGGCAGCAGCCGGTAGTAGCTGGCGTTGTCGAGGCCGCGGAAGGACAGCGTCGGTCCCAGCTCGCTCTCCTCGCAGGTGTGGTTGTAGACGACGTCGAGGATCACTTCGATGCCGGCCTCGTGCAACTGGTGGATCGCGCGGCGCATCTCGTTCAGCGAGCCGTCCGACAGGTAGCTCGGTTCCGGCGCGAAATACGACAGCGTGTTGTAGCCCCAGTAGTTGCGCATGTCTTTCTCGACCAGGCGGCGGTCCTGCACGTTGGCATGCACCGGCAGCAGTTCGAGCGAAGTCACGCCGAGCTTGAGCAGATGATCGATCACGCAGGGATCGGCGAGGCCGGCGAAGGTGCCGCGCTCGCGCGCCGGGATCTGTTGGGCCTGCATCGTCAGGCCGCGCACGTGCGCTTCGTAGAACACGGTCTTGTCCCACGGCACGCGCACCCTGTCGTCGCGTCCCCATTTGAAGGTGTTGTCGGTGACCACGCCCTTGGGCATGGCGGGCGCGCTGTCGCGGCGGTCGAAGCTGAGGTCGCCGCGCGCGTGGCCGAGGCGGTAGCCGTACAGCGCGTCGGTCCAGCGCAGCTTGCCGTGCAGCAGCTTGGCGTACGGATCGAGCAGCAGCTTGTGCGGATTGAAGCGATGCCCCTGTTCCGGCTCGTACGGGCCGTAGGCGCGGTAGCCGTACAGCTGGCCGGCCTGCACGCCAGGCAGGTAGCCGTGCCAGACTTCGTCGGTGCATTCGGGCAGGATGTGGCGCGCGATCTCGCGCCGGCCGGCGGGGTCGAACAGGCACAGTTCGATGTAATGCGCGTTGGCCGAGAACACCGCGAAGTTGGTGCCGAAGCCGTCGGTGGTCGCGCCCAGCGGATAGGGCGAGCCGACCTCCATGCGCGCGCGGTTCATTGCTTTCGTCATGAGGCTTTCTTCCTGAAGACTAGGGTGGCAAGCGGCGGCAGCGTCAGCGCGAGCGAATGCGCATGGCCGTGCGCCGGATGCGCGTCCGCCGTCACCTGGCCGGCGTTGCCGAGGTTGCCGCCGCCGTACATGCCGGCGTCGCTGTTGAGGATTTCCTCCCAGGTGCCGGGCTGCGCCGCATCGCTGACGACGTCGGGCAGGCCAATGCGGTAGCCTTCGCGCGGCACCGGCGTCATGTTGCAGACCACGAGCAGCGGCGGCGCGTTCGCGCTCATGCGCAGGAAGGCGTACACGCTGTTGTCCGTGTCGTCGCCGACCAGCCAGCGGAAGCCGGCTGGCTCGCCGTCGCTTTCGTGCAGCGACGGCTCGCGCAGGTACGTGCGGTTGAGGTCGCGCACCAGGTGCTGCACGCCGCGATGGCGCGGATCGTCTAGCAGCTCCCATTCGGGCGAGCCGTCGTGGTTCCATTCGCGGAACTGGCCGAATTCGCAGCCCATGAAAAGCAGCTTCTTGCCGGGATGCGTCCACATGAAGCCGAGGTAGGCGCGCAGGTTGGCGAGCTTCTGCCAGTCGTCGCCGGGCATCTTGCCGTACAGCGAACCCTTGCCGTGCACCACCTCGTCGTGCGAGATCGGCAGCACGAAATGTTCGGAGTAGGCGTACACCATGCCGAACGTCATGTCGTGATGGTGGTAGCGGCGGTGGATCGGATCGTGCGCGATATAGCGCAGCGTGTCGTGCATCCAGCCCATGTTCCATTTGTAGGTGAAGCCCAGGCCGTTGTGCGCGACCGGCGTGGTGACGCCGGGCCACGCGGTCGATTCCTCAGCGATCATCAGCGCGCCGCGACAGCGCGTTCCTATCGTTTCGTTCAATTCGCGCAGGAAGGCGACCGATTCCAGGTTCTCGCGCCCGCCGTAGATGTTGGGCACCCATTCGCCTTCCTTGCGGCTGTAGTCGCGGTACAGCATGGAGGCGACGGCGTCGACGCGCAGGCCGTCGACGTGGAAATGCTCCAGCCATTCCAGCGCGGAGGCGATCAGAAAGCCGCGCACCTCGTTGCGTCCGAGGTTGTAGATCAGCGTGTTCCAGTCCTGGTGATAGCCTTCGCGCGGATCGGCGTGCTCGTACAGCGCGGTGCCGTCGAACTGCGCCAGGCCGTGCGCGTCGGACGGGAAGTGCGCCGGCACCCAGTCGAGGATCACGCCGAGGCCGGCGTGGTGGCAGCGGTCGACGAAGTGGGCGAACGCGGCCGGCGAGCCGAAGCGCGCGCTGGGCGCGAACTGCGACAGCGGCTGGTAGCCCCAGGAGCCGGTGAACGGATGCTCCATGATCGGCAGGAATTCGAGATGCGTGAAGCCCATTTCCAGCGCGTACGGAATCAGGCGGTCGCCCAGCTCGTTCCAGTCCAGCCCGCGGTTGCCTTCTTCCAGCACGCGCAGCCAGGAGCCAGCGTGCACTTCGTAGATGGACAGCGGCGACGAATAGGTGGACAACTCGGCGCGCGCCGCCATCCATGCCTGGTCGGTCCAGCGGAACGCGGCGGCCGGCGCGACGACGGAGGCGGTCGCCGGCGGCAGCTCGGTGGCGCGCGCGACCGGGTCGGCCTTCAGCGGCAGCAGGCGGCCGCTGCTGTCCAGCAGTTCGTACTTGTAGCGTGCGCCGGCGCCGAGGCGCGGGATGAACAGTTCCCACACGCCGGCCGGCCGGCGCAGCCGCATCGGATGGCGCCGGCCGTCCCAGCCGTTGAAGTCGCCGACTACCGACACGCGCCGCGCGTTCGGCGCCCACATCGCGAAGCGCGTGCCTTCCACGCCGTCGACGGTCATCGGGATTGCGCCCAGGCAGCGGCCCAGTTCGCGATGGCGGCCCTCCGCGATCAGGTGCAGGTCGAGATCGCCCAGCAGCAGGCCGAACGCATACGGATCTTCGGTTTCCTGGACGACGTCCTCGCCGCCGGCGCGCCACACGATGTGCAGCGTGTACGGCGCGGCGACCTCGGCCTCGGTGCGGCCGACGAACACGCCGCTCTGCCCGATCTGCTGCAGCGTCAGGCTGCCGTGGCGGCCGATCGCGCGCACGGCGGCGGCGCCGGGTTGGAAGCTGCGGATTTCGGTGACCTCGCCGTTCCGGTGCGGGCCCAGCACGGCAAAGGCGTCGTGGAGTTCGCCGCGGGCGACGGCGTCGATCTCATGCAGCGTCAGCGACGTGAACAGGGCGGGAGAACCAAGGGAAGCAACATCGAGCATCATCGGCCTTTTTTCGGTTTGGTCTGCAGCAGGCGGCCGGCCACCGTCGCCAGCCCGCGCAGCGGCACGGACAGCCAGGCCGGGCGGTTGGCTGCCTCGTAGCAGACTTCGTAGGCGGCTTTTTCCAGCGTGAACAGGTCGAGCAGCGCATCGGCGGCGACGTCGTCCGGCGCTGCCGCGCGATAGGCGGCAAGGAAGGCGTCGCGCGATTCCGGCACGTAGCGCTGCAGGATCTTCTGGCGCCGCGCGATGGCGGCTTCGCCGAGGTCGGCGGGGCCGCTGTTGGCGGCGAAATGGGCGGCGTAGTCGTACGAGCGCAGCAGGCCGGCGACGTCGCGCCACGGACTGCTCTTCTCGCGGCGCTGCGCCAGCGTGCGCGCCGGTTCGCCTTCGAAATCGACGATGTACACGTCGCCCGAGCCGACCAGCACCTGGCCGAGGTGGAAGTCGCCGTGGATGCGCGTGCGTAGCGCGTCGCGTCCGGCGTCGGCGAGCCTGGCGATCAGCGCGTGCAGGTCCTTTTTCTGCGTCAGCAGCAGCGCGACGATGGCGGACACTTCCTCCGGCAGGTCGAAGCCGGCTTCCATCAGCGCGAAGGCGGCGTCCAGCTGCGCGTGCGCTTCCTGTTTCCAGCGCGCGCAGTCGTCCACGCTGGCGCGCTCGGGCGCGAAGTCCGGGTCGGCCGAGGGTAGCGCCAGCACGGCGTGCAACTCGGCGAGACGCTGGCCGAGCTTGCCGGCAAACTGCAGCAGGTCGATCATCGGGTCGGCCATCTCGGAGGCCGGCGACTCGGTCTGCACTTCCTCCGGCTGGTGGGCGGTGCGCGCCAGCGTGTTCAGCGTCCAGTGCCAGCCGTCGCCCTGGTTGTGCACGAAGCGCTGCATCACGATCAGCGTGTACGGCGTGCCGTCCTCGGCGACGCGCGTGACGTCGCCCAGCATGGCGGGCGCATTCGCATAGCCGCGCGCGGTCAGCTCGCGGCCCATTTCCAGCTCGGGATGGATGCCGGCGGTCAGGTGGCGGATGATCTTCAGCACCACGGTGTCGCCGATCACGACCGAACTGTTGGACTGCTCGGTGGAGATGCGGCGAATCTCGGCGCCTTCCGCCAGCGCCGTCTCGGCCAGCATCGGCGTGGCGGCGCAGCGGATGGCGCCGTCGGCGGAACCGATGGTGGCCTGTTCGCGGATCAGCTGCAGGATCAGCGTCACGAAGCTGTCGAGCGCGAAGGCGTCGGTCAGCATGCCGACGCGGCGGTCGCGCCGCACGCGCGCCAGCGCCAGCTGCTGCGGCAGGCCGGAATTCACGCCGTCGTCGGCCACCACGCCGAGCGGCAGGAAGTAGCGGTCGCTGCCGTCGTCGGTGCTGGTCACCAGTTCGGTCAGCATCATCGGCAGCGTGCCGGCCGGCACCGGCAGCGAGGTGGCCAGCGCGATGCGCACCATGTCGAGCTTCTTCTGCTTGCCGGCGTACCAGCGGCGCAGCGCCAGGTATTGCGGCAGCGTGTCGCGCTCCAGCGTCAGGCGCGCGGTGCCGCGCAGCAGGTCGGGCGCGCCGTGCGGCAGCACCAGCGTCTGGTAGTCGGGCAGCGGCACCGCGGGCTTGGCATACCACGACGGCATGCTTTGCTCGGTGGCCAGCATGAACCAGTAGAAGCCGAACGGCGGCAGCGTCAGCAGGTAGGGCAACTGCCCGATCGGCGGGAAGGCGACGCCGCCCAGCATCTCGACCGGTACCTTGCCGGCGAACACGGACAGGTCGATCTCGAC
>Ga0164242_10005927_pt1 | contig 13518 bp, 6 predicted proteins | sample OricomgcompostMG_FD_108783 | JGI IMG/M metagenome (GOLD analysis project Ga0164242, IMG submission 108783) | Miracle-Growth compost microbial communities from Emeryville, California, USA - Original compost - Miracle growth compost (MG) ...
ACGTCTTCCCCTTCTTCCGCATAAATATTACTGAATTTGAGATATTCCAGGTCATAATTGCTGTTTGTTCCTGTAAATAGTAACTTCCAACGTAAATCAGGCTTATCAGCAGGAAATAACTTGGTTAAATATTTATCAAGAATCATCAAATAACTTTTGGTGCTCCCATTTTGTTTGTGAGGATAATGCAGCATATTATCCGTAAAGGTTGCGAATAGCCCAAACACCTCCCCTTTATTTAAACTTTGCGCAATTTCAAACAGTCCTTCTTTGGAACTCCCTTCAAAAACTTCATGAAATCTATCCATGGGAAGCAGCTCATAGGCACCACCATTATCCGTCAACAAAACATTACCCAACGAGTCGGTCTGTTGCCAATATTTGGATTGGTTATCAGCATCGAATCCAGCGCACCACATATTAATATTCATCATTAAATCCAAAGCTGAACCCTTCATAGCCCTGACGCCTCTTTTTGAAGGATCATCATAAGTCCAGGGCAAATCATTCACTGATGTTTTTAAATCTTCAAGACATTTTTTAAGTACCGTAACCATATCTTCCCTGCTAGAAGGGTCAATCATATAAGGTTCCGTATAATAAGGAATATCGCCATATAATCTGGCCATAAAAAAGTAGCAAAGATTTCTCATAAAAATAGCCTCCCCTTTATATTGTCCTGCCTGGCTAGCAGACAAAATGCCATCCTGTTTACCAATTTCATCAACAAGAATATTGCAGGAAGATATAATCTGGAAAAAACGGCTCCAATCTGTGATTTTTTCATAGGTACCCACCCAGTTTGAAGTAGAATTAATTGCCCCCAATAAATCATTAGATGCAAATTGATTAATGTAGTTACGGTTAGTGGTATTAACACCCACAAAAGGTGCACATCTAAAATCACCAACAGCTGGAAAAAATTGGGTATAAGAGCCATCGTAATCCTCCATGGTCATGGTCCGGAACTGATTGTAAATACCTGCCATGTAATTATCGAAGTCGCTCTGGGTCTTCCAGAAATTATTGCCCGAAAGTGCACTGATTGGATCCACATTCAGGAATTTTTTACAGCCTGTACCCAAAATGAGCCCTGTTGAAATTAATGCGATCCAGGTTAGTTTATTAAAACGTTTCATAAAATTTTCTTTTTGCTGCGGAAATATTTAATTTAACAAACAATGTCTAAAACTGAACACTCAGTCCGATAACATAGTTCTTTGCATTTGGATATCCATTTGCATTATCGAATCCTAAATCTGTTACATTTTCAGGGCTACTACCGGAATATGGAGAGATAATTAAAAGGTTCGCACCGGTAAAGAAAAATCGGGCAGAACTTATCCCAAAGCGTTGACTCCATTTTCTATCCACCATATAGGAAAGCGTCACATTATTCAACTTCCAATAAGATCCATCCTCAAAAAACAAAGTCTGATTATAGCGATAAGGATTGACGGCAGAATTCAGATAGTCATAAGGATTAGGATATGTCGCAACATCGCCATCCGTTTTCCAGTAATCATATTGATCTATCGGGACCAAAACTCCATTATTAGACAAGCTGCTGTTGCTTCCGGTAAACAATGGATCTTTGAAATGTTCAAACTTTCCGGCAAGAGCAGTATTAATAACATCCCTGAACAAAGTGGCTGATACATTCGTATTTAAAGACCATTGCTTATATTTCAAATAAATCGTAAAGCCACCTGTAACCTTAGGCATCGGATTACCTAGCACTAACAAATCATTTTCGTCAATAATATAGTCTCCATTCAAATCCGTCCATCTTGGATCACCTGCTCCAAGAAATACATTGGACCCGACACCCACTTGTATAGGCCTTCCGGTTAAAGGATCAACAGCTACTGAAGAGTTAGTCGGATAAACTCCTACAGTATTATATACCATTGTTTGTAAAGGGTTATTACCTACTCTGTAAAGTACAGGGAAATATCCGGTAGAGGCATCATTTTTAATAATTTGTCTCACGTTGTCCGGTAAGTGTGTCAGAATATTTTTGTTAAGCGCAGCATTGGCAGAAATATTCCAACTGAATTTATTTTCATCATTACTTGGTTTGGACCTCAAAGAAACTGTAAACTCATTACCATAACTTACCAGAGATACATCATTGGTCGTAATCTGGGCGTATCCAGTCGTATTTGCCAGTGAATTAGCATAAGTCTGGTTGTCTTTAGAAATGTAATAAAAATCATACATCACGCTCAGGCGATTATTAAAGAATGTCCCTTCATATCCAAGGTCAAATGAAGTATTTGTATATGATTTGAAATTTACATTCGGAGCATTAGAGAAATCAGATACAATCGTCTGCTGACCATTATAATTCGTTCCCGGATTGAATTTACCATACACATCGAATATAGTACCGGTTGGAATCAAAGTAGTTCCGTAGCTGAAACGGAAAGAACTTTCGTTCATCCATTTCCAGCTTTTGGTCCATTTTTCATTTTGCATATTCCATCTGGCGCTGATATTTGGACTCTTTTTTGATCCAATATTTGGACCATTAGTAGAGGTCGCATCTACACGGTACTGGAAGTCCAAAACATATCTCAGTTTATAGTTATAACTGAAAGCTCCCCCATAGGCTACGTTCCTGGTTTCAGTGGCATCATCAAACGTACCAGCAACACTTGCATACCAGTTATACCCATTAGGACCTGTTAAATAATCATTGGCGGAACCACTTAATTTCGACTGATCAGCTCTATAAGTATTTTCCTGAATTTCATTAAAAGCAAAGACAGTAAAATTATGAACGCCTTCACCATCTTTCTCAATACTCTTTATATAGTTAATTGAGTTCCTATTATAAAGAGAGTTGGTTCGGCTATGAAAAGAAGTAGTCAAGCCATTACCATCATTAATCAGAGACGGTTTGAAATTGTCACTAATTCCCGTATTGAAATTATAGTTCGCTTCAGTTTGAAACTGTAAACCCTGTACAGGAGTCCATTGTATATTGATACTAGGCTGAACCTGAATTGTCTTATTATCATCTCTGACAGAAATGCTAGCCAGCGCGTCATTATTAGCTGAATACTGAGAAGGAGCAGGTAATAAGGAGGAAGCATTTGTTCCTGATGCTACCCCATCCTGAATCAAACTATTACCACTACCGTTTCTTTTTTGGGCCAACCCGGAGTTAATAGCAGCAGTCAGAATAAACTTTTCTGATGGCTGATATCTGGTATTCATATTCAGGCTATATCTTGTCAGGCCGGTATTTTCAACAATCCCGCTTTGGTCATAGATGCCCATATTAACTTTATAATTAAACTTCTGACTACCTCCGCTTATATTAAAATTATGAGAATAGTTATAAGTTGGTTTATAAAATACTGCCTGCCAGTTTGTAGAATTATTATAATAAGCATTTAAACTATCAGACAAATAAGGACTGGAGTTGATCTTCTGTAAGGCGTCTGCATAAGATGTGTCATAAGCTAATAACTGTCTGATACGCAGCATTCGTTCTTCTTTACCGCCTATCACATCGCGAAGTCTTGGAATATCGCTATAATAAAACTGCCCTTGATAAGATACGATTGGCACTTCTGATTTACCTCTCTTAGTAGTCACAAGAATCACACCATAGGCCCCTCTAGATCCCCAAAGTGCAGTTGCAGCTGCGTCTTTAAGGACTTCTACCTTTTCAATATCTTCTACAGGAATTAAAGATAATGGACTAATACCAGGACCACCCTGATTAAAGCCATATTGATATTCCGTATTCATATCTACTGGAACACCATCAATTACGAATAGCGGCGATGTTGGCGTTAAGTAGCCATTTGCTCCGGAGCCAGTAACAGAGATATTAGAGAGACCGCGAAGGAAAATTGAGCCTCTGGCTCCTGGTGACCCATTGTTATTTTGAATGTTCAAGCCCGCTACTTTACCTTGTAACAAATCAGCCACACTCGCCGCTGGAACATCTTGAAGATCTTTACCAGATATAATAACGGAAGAACCGGTGTTCGCCTCCCTTGAAACCTTTCTAAAACCAACAACAGCGACATCTTTCAGATCACCATCATCTTTTAAATTCATACTAATTTCCATAAAGTCTGCAGATGCATCAGCTAGTGAATTAGCATAATTGACATAGGAAAATAACAATTTAGTCCCTTCCGGAACCTCAATCGTATATTTACCATTATCGTCAGTCTTTCCAACGACTTTATGAGTTTTCTGTATAATGATCGAAACACCCACCATTGGCGCATTAGTTACCTTATCAATAACTACACCTGAGCAATTTATTTTAGTCTGCGCATAGGAAACCGAAACTCCAATGCACATAATAAAAGTTAATAAAATAGCAAACACATGCCTCATAGCTAAACTTTTGTATATTAAAAAAGTAATATAATATTATAGACCGCCAGTTAATTAAAACAATTACTCATCCTCAAATTTCGGGTTGTCATCTTGGAATAAGAATTTAACTTCCCACTGTCCAGGCTCATAAATTGCAAAATCCAATTGAAGGTCGGCGACCACGCGCCTGTCACCAAATCCCATTCTGTCATAACTAAAGGCAACATGAGCTTTTAAGCCGTCAGTAGTTGTATATCGGGTTTTAACATTTGTCAAAGGAATAGGAAATGCGACCTGGTAGGTAACTCCGGTATCTGTCATCTTCATATCAAATCCATGCACCAGATGTTCCCAATCTGTCAGATTAAACTTCTTTGGATTAATAGGATTCTGTAAGGTATCATAGAATTGAAAGGTGAGAGAATTTCCTTCATCACTCACTTTATGAAAAACAACCCCTATATCATATATTAATTGTCCTGAACGTTCGCCAAATATATTGCTCCAGCTGGAAGGACCTGTACCAAGATAGGTAGACTGTCCGGTCACAGGATCTTGGGTCGTTGGTTCTACAGGTACTTCCCTATATGGTTTAAGCCTCATGTTTCTAAAATACCGTCTTCCTCCAGAATTAGACATTTCAACATCGAAGACATATCCGGAATCAGGCTGAGCATGTACGAAAGTGGATTTAGCTTCTGGCCACATAATAAATTGCCCGGAATGTTCTCTGATCTCGAACAAGTGATGGTTTTCCGTGCCTCTTTTATTATTAATTTCCTCCAAAGAAGTTTCATCACCGGTATAAGCTTCTTTCCAAACAGTGACAGGGAAAACATCAGTTAGCTCAGGGGCCGCTTCTCCGGTATAAGTTCTAGGGTTAATAATCTCAAAGGTTAAAGGTTGTGTAGAATTACCAACATTGAAAGTATTATACAGCGTAGCCCGACCTAAAATTGGCGTATAAACATCCTGTGTAAAACTTGAGTTAGTCGCAACAGACTCTCTCTCGTCTGGCAATAACTTATCACAAGCGGAAAATAATAAAGCACTAAAGACAATAAGTGCTAAAGGTAATTTGAATCTTTTTATCATTAGATTAGATTTATGAAATGAACCTTTCAATCTATTTAAAATGCTCTTGGTAACTATTTGTTCATTCTTCCGGAAAATTCACCGAAGCCAAACTCATGCCCCCCCGATAATAAATGCACCAGGCCATTATTGGTATAAATATTTACGGAAGTAGTGTATGTTGTCACCCAATATCTTTCAAAAATTGAATTTTTCGGATCACTAAATTCTATTTCCTGTGGACCGCCATTCTGGTAACCATTAGCATCCTGACGATGATATCTTAAATGCATGGCATAGTCATAACGCAGGCTTTGTACAGAAATACCATCCGAAAACTCTATCAACGAATCAGTGACAAATTTGCCCGCAAGTACGTACCTGCAAAGCAAAGTATCTAACTCCATGAGGTCTAGATCACGCAGATAAAGCGGCGTTTTATGTTGCGTTGAACGCAATTCATTCAAATTCTTTAAAGCATTCGTAAAGCACTGATTATTGGGTGCAAATAATGTAATGTTATAATTCTCTATTGTGTCTTTCAAGTTGGGCACTCTGTCAATCACATACAGCAATGAATCAAAAAGGCCGTCCTGAGCCTGCAAAAATGCATAGGTACTTCCATTATAAACAGCATTCTGATTCTCGTAATTATAATATGGCCCTTCATGGCTTTTAGAGCAACTACTTGCAATAGCTGACAACGCAAATAAGAAAACAATTCCCCAGCATTTATTTAATATTCTTTCTCTTATACTTTTCATCTTAACCATTAATTTATGAGCAATAAGATTTTATTATTTATTAATCCAATAAGGATTTTGTTGAATATTCGTATTTGCAGAAAGTACGGATGACGCAATTGGCCAGTAGATTCCACCTTCCTGAATAAGCTTCACGAAATCGGGGTCTTTATTTGTAATTTTTTGATATCGAACCTGATCATACCATCTCCAGCCTTCACCCATCAATTCACGTCTTCTTTCTGCAAATATGGCGTCTATCAAATCCCCATCTACCTCTTTATCATAAGAAGATTCACCTCTTTTGTTCCTTATCAAATTTAAATTAGCAATAGCCCCATCGACACCGTTTAATTTATTTAATACAGCATCTGCTTCCGCTTTCAGCAAAGTGATCTCTTCAAGTCTGGAAAAGATAATTGCTGAACTATAAATGGCAAATTCACCATCTGTTCCACCATCTCCTAAAACTTTTATTTTTGAGAAAATAGGAATCTCTGCATTATAATTAGTGAAATAAGCTGTTCTAGGTAAGCCGTTTAAAGTATCAATACCAAAGCGTTGATCCATTCTGTCAGTAAAAACTGTATTAATAGTCTCTACCGGTACATAAATATCCGGTTTAGGTTTAGTAATTAATGGAGAAGCCAATGTCCATGATTCCAAATGCCCCTCTCCACTTGTACCCGTCTCTCCATGACCATAGACAAAATTAAACCCGAGCAATTGATTATAATCCCCTCTAGCATAGAATACCCCAGATGGATCGGTCAGCTCATCAGTAGTTAAATAATACATATTGGAGTTCGAATAGTTATCCAGTACATATTGGGCATATACATCTACGTCTGCATAATGACCCTGCCATGCAGCAATATGTGCCAAAAGAGCATAAGCAGCATTTCTTGAAATCAGCGTATTTTCAAAGCGAGTAAGACCGTAAGTATAATAAAGGCCCGGCAGCAATGGATCGTCTAGCACACCATACTCGAATGGCAATATATCAGCAGCTGCCACCAGCTCCTTCTCACAAAATGAAAGAACAATAGATTGATCCGATTTCCCAATAGCGGGGAATTGTCCATCATAAGAATTGGTAATAAAAGGTACATCTCCCCATATACGCACCATCATAAAATATGCCCATGCTCTAAGAGCTCTTACCTGAGCTACATCAACATCATGATTAAGCGTAGTATAGCGAGGGTCAACGAGTGCCTCTGATGACCGTTCTATAAAAAGGTTGGCAGCGTTGATGATGGCATAAAAACGCCTCCAGCTTTTCATCTCATCCAAAGTTGAATAAGAGGCATTAAGATCTCCATCAATAACTGCTTTCAAATCAGCTCTTGTCGTGGAAACAAAATCTCCATTTCTCAGCTCCCCCCACATCCAGTAATCATTATTGGTGGCAAGCGCAGCTCTAAATAAAGCATATACGCCTATCAGATTACTTCTGGTATCATCAAGCGTCTTCCATTCTGTACTCTCATTAGCCATCGAATTCGTATCAACATCCAGCTTCTTATTACAAGATGCTGCAACTAAAAGGAACAAACAGGTGGATAATAATATTTTTATAGATCTCATTGTATAAATATTAACTCGATTTCAAATTATTTACAGGTCCATTCGTAAGCCAATGGTATAGGTCTTAGGCAACATTTGGTTATATCCTCTATAGTAACCCTGGTAATCTACCAGCTCTGGATCTCCATGTTTAAATGGACTGACCGTGAAAAGATTGGTAGCAGATAAATAGACTTCTGCACTACGGAAGGCCTTCTTTCGTCTTTCATTTTTACCTGAGGTTAAATCGTAACCTATAGTAAGGGAACGTAGTTTAACAAAAGATGCATCTTCAAGGAATAAATCTTGATCCACCTGATATGGGACTACGTTGCTCCATGGGTTATACATCGGGTATTCATTGGCATCAAATATTTTTTGCCAATAAGTTATCTCTTTGACAGTGTTTAGGTCACGGCTCCCTTCGGTATTGATAAAATTCAATCTATTTGAAATCTGTTGGTTCAGCAATTTTTGTCCCAGAGCAAAATAGAACTGAAAACTCAGGTTAAATCCTTTGTAAGAAAAGTCATTCCCAAAACCACCAGTTACTGTGGGCATATAGTGGCCAGTCAGAACCTTATCATTTTCATTAATATCATTGTCGCCATTTAAGTCCGCCCAATTCGGATCGCCTGCATTTAGTAATAAGCCATTGAACGACTGACGAACACCGGTCTGATTGCTTACAGGAATTTGCGCAATATCCGTATATATCCCTTGGTTTTTATACACCCAAAATGCATCTGCAGATTGCCCAACTTCCAATTTCTGATCTCCAATCACAACTGATTGCAATCCATCAGGAAGAGCTGTAATTTTATTCTTATTTAAGCCAAGGTTAAAGTTCGTAGTCCATGCAAATTGATCCTGATTGCCAGCAGCAAAGATTTGTCCTCTCACACTCAGATCGACGCCTTTATTATTGACAGTCATTCCACTTTTATAAGCTGCAGTATAGCCCAACTCCTGAGGTACCGGAACCGGTAATAAGCGGTTCTTATTATTTTCATTATAAAGATCCACAGAAACCTGTATCCTGTTTTCCATAAATCCAAGATCAGCCCCTAAATTCATTTTTTCTGATTTCTGCCATCCAATTCCATAACCCGCCCAACCACTGGTATAAGGTCTGGAAGAAGCCGCGATTCCTACATAAGAACCAATTGCAGGGTCTGCAGGCCAGGAAGCATCAGTCACATATCTCGGACCTTTACTATAAATATCTGTATTATACAAAGAGCCGAAAGTCCCATAAGATGCACGTAGTTCAAAATTGCTTAATGCTTTTGATTCATGTAAAATACTTTTCAATACATCCCAAGAAAGATTTACAATCGGAGAAGTTATCCATCTTTGATCCTGTTGCACGTTTGAAGAACCATCTCTTCTAAGTACGCCGCTCAATTTTAAATAATCTTTATAGCTGTAATTAACCTGGCCATAAAAGGAAGCTAAGCGTTGGTTCAGTTTACCAAAGAACGGGAAGTACTGCATATCAAAAATGCCCACATAATCGCCAGCGTCGTTTATTTTTGTAGTTCTAAATTTGATAAAGTTATTAGGTGTATTATAACCAAAGGCATAATCATACTTATTAATATCTGCCTGATAGGATTGTCCTGCTTCAAGATCAATTTTGTTTGCGTCATCCAGCTTAATTTCATAAGACGCAGTATTGGACACCATGAACCTTTGATTGTAACCAAAATAATAAGAAACAAAGTTGTTGCCACTCAATAATTCCGTTGGCCAAAAAGCATCTCTGAGCGCTTCATTGTAGTCGACAGATATTTTAGACAGAAAGCTGAAACCGGAAAGCTTTGCTCCCACTGAAAAATATCCTTGAATACTATTGACTTTATTATCATCTATCGCCTCATCAAACTCATGAATATATTGACTGTAAACATGATAACTAGGAGGTAATGGATTACTCAAATCTGGTGTGTACCGAACCTCAGCGAGCCTATCTCTGATATTTCTATTTCTGTCTCGGTCCAATCTGTTTGCATTAATCATACTAGAAACAGTCAACCACGTGAGTGGAGACATATTAATAAAAAATGCAAGTCCATAACGATCAAGCGCAGCTCCGTCCTGACCTGAAACGCTTCTGGTATTATTCACCTGAAAACGAAAGTTAGCTCTTTCTGACCCTCCGGAAAGGCTCATATTGACAGCATAGAAAGGTTTGTTTTTAAAGTACAGATCCGTCCAGTCAGCGGTACCATAATATTCCTGATCTGTGGAATCTTTCAGATAAATCGGATAATTGATTAAGTCAGCTGCGGTTGCATACTTTTCATAAAAAGGCTGTCTGAATGCATTTTCGTACGCCGCATTCACCGGCGTTACTTTGGGGGATTGTGTCATTCCGAAATGTCCATCAATGGAAATTTGCTTTTCCCCGGATTTCGCACTTTTAGTCTGTACCCAAATTGCGCCGTTGGCTGCAATTGGCCCCAGTTTAGCAAGCGTCGCAGGATCTTTTAAAACCTCAATGCTTTCTATATCATTGGGATTTAATGTGGCCAGCAAATTGGTAGCAGGTCCAACCATATTAAAATCAGTACTCTGGATTTCAAGTGGCATTGTGCTATTTTGTATAAGCGGCACTCCATTTAAAAAGACTACAGGTTGTTGGGCATATAAATCTTTTTTAGAAAGCATTGGCCCCTTTAATCCATGAATGAACATATATTGTTCAGAACCCGGCTCTCCATTTGGCTCAGCCACATAGATACCAGCAGCATTTCCTTTAACCATTTGCTGAATAGACACATAATCCAGTCGATTAATGATGTTGGTGTCCACTTTCGCTCTGTATGGATTTGATCCGGCAAGCTCGTTGATAATTTTAGATTGGTTCGTTAGATTCATCAAAGAATCAACATTACCTGAAGCAGAATCCTTAGAGTCATTGAACAAGTCTAGCGCTTTAGATCGCCCAGTGGAATCCTGGCCAAAAAGTTGTGTCTGACAAACAAGTGCAATAAGCACAATTAGCAGCTTAAGGTTTCTCGTGTTCATTATAAATGTATACGTTTTTTTTACCATCTGTTCAAAACTTTGAATAATGAAAATTCTCAGAATTTTATATATGATTTTTCAGCATCAGCCTTCCGGTTTGCATATGGCTTAACGATATGCTTTCGGTCATTTATTAGAAAAGTTTCTCTTTTTTTGGTCAATTTAAGCAAAATTCAAACGTTAATATATGTCTATTGCTTCGCCTAATAAATGTTAAACAAAGAAAGTAGTTTATTTTTGAAAAAAAAAGATACTCTAAGTATTCAATACTTTATATCATTGATTTACAATAACATCAAACGTTTGCGCAACTTTTATTTAGTGATAGCAAAAAGTTAAACCAATCAATGTTTAGTGTTAGTTTTTTACATTTTATTGATAATGATTACTTGAATGTTAATATTGATTACTTATCAATATGCAATACATAATATCGGCAAATTTTGCATAATCAATTGTCATGAAATTTTCAATGGCCGCAAAAAATTAATAGAAAATGTGTATTTAAAAAATAAAATACTACTCAAAAACTAATTTTTTTACATAATCAATTATAATAATACTAAGTATAATTCAGCTTAAAATATTTGATTCAATTCACTTACAAGCATATAGGAGGCGGTTATTGGGTTTGCTTCCCAAAAACGACTTGCAACGTTTATGACCAACATGGATGAGAGGCTACGCTATATTAATTTGTGCAATTTTTCCATTAGGGATTTGATTTACCTGTAGGACCAATTTAAAAATCGATTCCTATCCGCAAACGTTCAGATTATATGCATACACCTTGCAACAAGCATATTCAAAGGGCAAATCAAACAAAATATAAGAACCAGTATAATTCTTTACATGGCAAGCCAGCTTTGACTTTCAGACAGCAGTTGTTTAAAAGCATCCAGGGCCTGCACCACCACATACAGGTTAAGTTATAAAGCTAAGTACTGAAAAAAACAAGGGAACATCCTTAAATATGGCAACAGTAGTCCCATCTTGAATATTATGGCATAAAAAAAACAGATAATCTAATCAATTAAAGATCAGATTATCTGTTCATTATTTTTTAAGGAGAGATAATTTCCAAAAAGGAGATATTATCCTGACTACCTATTTAAACTGAGGCGCTAAACCTTTCACAATTTCAACCATTTTCTGAATACCGTCTTCAGGTAAGTTACCTTTCTTGAATTCAGCCAGAACATTTGGCAATTTATTTTCCATTTCCAGGAAGAACTGCGCTTCAAATGCTTTTACATTTTTAACCGCAACGTCGCGAAGTAAGCCCTGAGAACCCAGGTAAATAATAGCAACTTGTTTATCCACGGAATATGGAGAGAACTGAGGTTGTTTTAAGATTTCTACGTTACGGGCACCTTTATCAAGTACCAGCTTGGTAGCCGCATCCAGGTCACCGCCAAATTTAGAGAAAGCTTCCATTTCACGGTAAAGTGCCTGATCCAGTTTCAAGGTACCAGATACCTTTTTCATGGATTTAATCTGTGCACTACCACCTACACGGCTAACGGAAATACCTACGTTAATGGCCGGACGGATACCAGCGTTGAACAGGTTACCTTCCAGGAAAATCTGACCATCAGTGATGGAGATTACGTTGGTAGGGATATAAGCAGATACGTCACCCGCCTGTGTTTCAATGATAGGTAATGCAGTAAGAGAACCACCACCTTTCACTAAATGTTTGATAGATTCAGGTAAATCATTCATGTTTTTAACAACGTCCTGATTACCGATAACTTTTGCAGCTCTTTCCAGCAGACGGCTGTGCAGATAGAATACGTCACCTGGATAAGCTTCACGTCCTGGAGGACGACGCAGCAGCAATGACACCTCACGATAAGCTACGGCCTGTTTAGATAAATCATCATAAACAATCAGCGCCGGGCGACCTGTATCACGGAAGTACTCCCCGATAGCAGCACCTGCAAATGGAGCGTAGAACTGCTGAGGAGCCGGATCAGATGCAGAAGCAGCAACAATGGTAGTATAAGCCATTGCACCATTATCTTCCAGTGTTTTCATGACACCGGCAATGGTAGAAGCCTTCTGACCGATGGCTACGTATATACAATAAACAGGTTTACCTGCTTCAAAAAATTCTTTCTGGTTAATAATGGTATCGATACAGATGGCAGTTTTACCAGTCTGACGGTCACCAATTACTAATTCACGCTGGCCACGTCCAATAGGAATCATAGCATCGATTGCTTTGATACCAGTCTGCAGTGGTTCTTTTACCGGCTCGCGGAATATTACGCCTGGAGCCTTTCTTTCCAGTGGCATTTCATACAGATCACCTGTGATGGGACCTTTACCATCGATAGGTTCACCGAGCATGTTGATAACACGTCCGACAAGACCTTCACCTGCTTTGATAGAGGCAATGCTACCTGTGCGACGTACTTTTGCACCCTCTTTGATACCAGTGCTTTTACCCATAAGTACCACACCAACATTATCTTCTTCCAGGTTAAGTGCGATGGCCTTGGTGCCAGTCTCGAATTCGACTAGTTCACCTGAACGGACATTATTAAGACCATAAACACGTGCAATACCGTCACCTACTTCCAGTACGGTACCCACTTCTTCCAATTCAGCAGCACTGTTGAAGTTGCTTAATTGCTGTCTTAATATCGCCGATATTTCATCTGGTTTAATCTCTGCCATATTATTTAGAATTTGTCTTTCGCTTGAAAACGAAAAAGGATTTGTGATTTTTAGTTTTAAAAAG
>Ga0164242_10005928_pt1 | contig 13518 bp, 7 predicted proteins | sample OricomgcompostMG_FD_108783 | JGI IMG/M metagenome (GOLD analysis project Ga0164242, IMG submission 108783) | Miracle-Growth compost microbial communities from Emeryville, California, USA - Original compost - Miracle growth compost (MG) ...
AACGAGGACTTTTCCTGCTTCTCCTTCGGCGACCAACTCTGCACCGCCAAGCCGCAGCTCTTCGCCGACATCGCCGGCCGGCTCGGCTACATCGAAGGGCCGTGGCTCGTCTACGCCAAAGGCGGCGCGGCCTTTGTGCAGGATCGCTTCGAGAACTTGGCAACCTGCGCCGGCTCGCAGCCGAGGAGGCACGGAGGCGTGAGCGCTGACTGCGGCGTCAAGTACTTTGCCGATACCGCGCGTCCCGGCTGGCTCATCGGCGGTGGCATCGAGACCTTCATTGCCAGAAACTGGTCAGTGAAGCTCGAGTACAACTACATGGATTTCGGCTCGCCCTCGATCACCTTCAAGGACGGCAACAGCGGCTTCTTCACCGAAGAGATTCACCAGCAGGTGCACGTCGTCAAGGCCGGCCTGAATTATCATTTCGGCGGGTCCGACCAGAAGACTGCCGGCGGGCTGCTGTCCTACGCCGCGACCGACAACCACGAGACTGGCGGCAACCACAACGGCAACGGCGACAAAGGCACCAATACGGTTGCCGCCTTCTTCGGTCTCGACCTAGCGAAGGAAAGCTACGGGACTTACGTCGGCGCGCTGATGTCGCCGTTCGGCAATCTCGACGAGTCGGGATTCCGCCTCTACATCGTCGGCGACGGCGGCTATTACCGTTATCCGGTCGATACCGGCAAGATCGCCGGCTACACCAGCGGGGGCGCCCTGCTGGGCGGCTGGGCCTTTGAAGGCGAGACCTATTCGATCGACCTGCTCGTCGGTCCGAACGCCATCAACCACACGCTGACCAGCATCGACCTCGAGAACGATGTGCAGGGCACCGCCTTCGGCGTCATGGGTCGCGCCGACATGCACGTCAATCCGACGCCGCAATGGCTGATCACGGCCGAAGGCGACTACTCCACCGCCTTCGGCACCTTCGAGAGCCTGGCCAAGCTCGGCTATGAGGTCATTCCCAATTCCCGCGTGTACTTCGGGCCGGAAGGGGGCGCCACCGGTGACCGTCATTCGCATCAGTGGCGCGTAGGCGGGCATATTTCGGAAATCAAGTTCCTCGGCCTTCAAATCGACATCGGTGCCGGCTACGCCGACGACAGCGACAACGGCCCCGGCGCCTACGGCCGGATGGAAATCAGCCGCACGTTCTGATGCCGCTGTCGCGCGGGGCCTGCCCGCCATGGCGCAGGCGGGGATGACGGCTTCGAGATGCGAAGACACCTTCTTGCAGCGGCGCTGATTGCCGCGGGCCTCTTTTCGTTGCCCGTTGTCGGGCAGCCGCCCGCCGGCACGGTCGAATCCCCTCGCAAGCTCGTTCCGCGCTATCCGAGCGGGCGCGACTGCCCGCCGATCACCTCATTGTTCTCGAGCTGGGACGACGTCGACGGCACTAAACGCAGCCAGCCGCATTCCGGAATCGATCTCGGCGACTTCGGCGATCTGATCATGGCGCCAGCCGCGGGCACGGTGGTCGCGGTCTGGCGCGCCGACTGGGGCTGGGGCCCTGAAGGCGCGCTCATGCTTCGCCACAGCAAAGCCGACCTCGGACTGACCGACGGCCCCGAATACTATTACTCCGAATTCGATCATCTGCATTACGACGAGATCGCCGACATCCCCGTCGGCCGCCGGGTCGTGCGCGGCGGGCGGCTGGCGCATGTGGACCGGCCAGGCGGCGATCCCGATTACCTGCCCGAAGTGCATTGGGAGGTCTGGTCGATCGCCGATGATAAAAAAACCGAATGGGGCATGAACAAACATGGCGGCCGCTATTGGCATAATGCCACGGGCCATCTGGTCGATCCGCTCTACATGCTGTCACTGAATGCCCCGATCCAGCACGACGGCAGCGTCGCGATCCAGCCGTTCGATCCAAAGCACGACTATCGCGGCTTCCGCGGCTTCACCTACATCCTGCTTTGCCCGCAGACCGCCGCGCGCCGCTAGCCGGTCGCGCAATCAAGGCGCCGGCTCGCCCCGGCTGCTGCTCATGCGCTCGACGCGGGCGCGCAGCACAAGCTCCGGTGGCTCGATCGGCGGCTCCGGCGGCGGCACAAGCGCCGGTGCGGCTGCCAGCGGCGGCCCGAGCCGCACGCGCGAGGTTGCCTCTCGCTTGGTCGGAATGCCAGTCCAGGCGCTGCCCTGCGGGAGCTTTTCGCCCTTCATCAGCACCGACAGCGCGTCGAGCGAGGCGCCGCGTTGAATTTCCGCGCTGTAGAGCACGACTGCCATGTTGCCCAGCGACGAGCCGGCGCCGATCTTCAGATAGTCCGACTTCATGACGCGGTCCTCGAACAGATGCGTCTGGATCGTGGCGCCGAGGTTGAGCGCGGCTTCGTCGCCGATCTCGACCAGGTCGAATTCCGAAAAGAGCGTTGTCTCAAGAAAGGTCCAGCGGCCGACCTTGCAGCCCATCATGCGCAGACAAGGCCCCATGAACGGCGAGCCCATCAACGGCGACATCACGCCGGCGGCGACGCCTTCGTAGACCGCATTGACGACATCGTTCATCCAGACGTAGGGACTCCACAGCGGCTTCACGACCGGCTTGAAGCGGCCCATCATGACGAGCTTGAGCACGGCGACCACCATGATCGTCGCCAGCGACGACAGCGCCACCAGCGCCGGAATGGAGAGCGCGAAGCCCCACAGCGGCAGCCAGTAATACAGATACACTGCGGCAACACACAAGCCGACGATGTCGGCCGCAAACAGCACACCGGGTAGGATGAGCCGCAGCGTCTCGACGAGGAGCCGCAGCGCGACGATACGTTTGGGCGGATTGTAGGTGTCACGCTCGCTGAAGCCGGTCACCTCCTGGGTGTGCGGCAATTCGAAGCTCGGCGAGCCGAGCCAGCGCGTGCCGTCCGGCGTCATGCGCACGCCCTGCGGCGGGACCGAGTTGACCCCGATCAGTACGTTATTGCCGACTGCGCTGCCGACGGGCAGCAGCGCGCTATTACCGATAAAACTGCGCATGCCGACGCGCGTGCGCCGGATCTCGACGCCGCCGAGATACATGCGATGGCCGCCGATCATACAGGCGTCCGCGAGAAAGCAGCCGTCGCCGATCTCGATCAGGTCTGGCATGATTTGCATCACGGTCGATATCTCGGCCCCGCGACCGATCTTCGCGCCGAGGAGCCGCAGGAACGGCGGCAGGAACAGCGTTGAATAGAGCGGCATCACGATATAGCGCGTGTTGGTGAGCAGGTAATTGAGGAACCAGTAGCGCAGATAGCGCAGCGAATGCTGCCGGTAGATGCCGGGCTTGATGCGGCCGATGGCGATCCATTTCACCGCAACCACCATGGCCAAATACCAGATGAAGGACAGTGGGATGACGACGAAGGCGACGCCCGCACCCCACCACGCACCCCACTCCAGCAGCGCATAGGCGATCGCTGCGATCGCCGGTAGGGCGGCGAAGATCAGGAAGTAGCCCATCACATAGATGAGCGCGAGATGCATCAGCCCGTAGAGGAAGCCGCGCACGGTGTGCGGCCCCTCCGGCTCGGCGTTCGCCTGCAATTCGCCGAGATCGACGTCGGTGGCGTTTGCCGGCGAGCCGCGCATCGCCTGGTCGGGACCAATCGCCGCGTCGTCGACGAGATGCGACATGTCGTCGAGCTTGGAGCGATTGAACATGCGTGTGTTGAGACCGAGGCAGCAATGCGTGCCGACGAAACATTCCTCTCCGATGGTGATGGGCGCCAGGATCAGCCAGCCGTTCTCAACCCGGTAGCCGAGCAGATGCGTCTCGGGACCGATGCTGCTGTCCTTGCCGACGCTGACCAGATCGAAGGCGGTGCAGAGATTGGTGTCGAACGAGCAGCGCGGCCCCACCTTGGCGCCCATCGCACGCATGTACAGGCTCATCAGCGGCGTGCCGACGAACATGCCCGACAGGCTCAGTTCCTGGAAGCGGCTGACCAGCCACCAGCGGAAATAATAAAAGCTCCACACCGGATACCAGCCGGCCTTGTAGCGTCCGATCACCAGCCACTTCAGCCCGATGCTGAGGATGAACCAGCAAGGCCAGATGGCGAAGCCCCCGATGGTCGCGAGATACGCCGCCTCGTAGATGTCGAGCGCGCCGTCGCGCACCATCAGGATCATCACCAGCGCCACCGCCGGCGGCGCCGCGACGATGGCGTAGAGGACCAACAGGCTGATCGCCTGCAGCGCCATGCACACATAGCGGAAGCGCGGCAGCGGTGCGCGCTGCGGCGCGGATTGCGGCGGCGGCGCCCCGGCCGGAGCGCCCTCCGCGGCGGGCTTTCGCTGGGCGTCGAGAAAGGCAGCGAGCCGCCGCACGGTGCGATATTCATAAATATCGGGCACCGACACGGTCACGCCGGACAGCCTGAGCCGCAACTCGCTTATGGCCTGCGCGGCGAAGAGCGAGTGGCCGCGTAGATCGGTGAAGAAGTCGTCCTCCACCGAGACCGGCGACATTTCGAACATCTTTTGCCAATCGTCGACGAGCATCCGTTCGGTGTCGGTCGCTGGCGCCACGATCTCGCGTTCGGCACGGCCGAGCACCGTACGCGGCGGCGGCAGCGCCTTGCGGTCGACCTTGCCGCTGGTCAACTGCGGCAGGCCGTCGATCAGGTCGAGATAGCGCGGGATCATATATTCCGGCAGGCGCGCGCGCAGCCGCTCGGAGATGGCGTGCCGATCGAGCTGGCGGGCGCTCGCCTCCGGCACGACATAGGCGGCGAGCTCCTTGAGCGCGCCGAACTCGATCACGTTCACCGCCGCCGCCTGGATCGAGGGATCGTCCATGAGTACCGCCTCGATCTCGGACAACTCGACGCGGAAGCCGCGGATCTTGATCTGCGCGTCGGCGCGTCCGAGGAAAACGAGGTCGCCGTTGTCGAGCTCGCGCACAAGGTCGTGCGTGCGATAGAGCCGGTTCACCTCCGGCTCGCGGCGGCCAAACGGATTATCGATGAAGCGCTCCGCCGTCAGTTCGGGCCGGTTGAGATAGCCGCGCGCGATGCTGGCGCCGGCAATGAACAGCTCGCCCGGCTCGCCGCGCGTCACCGGTTTGAGGTTCTCGTCGAGCACGTAGGTCACGTAGCCCGGCAGCGCCCTGCCGATGCTCACCGTGCGCCCCGCCGTGCATTCGACCGCAGTGGCCACGACCGTCGCCTCAGTCGGTCCATAGGTGTTCAGCATGCGGCGCGCCGGCGTCGCCCAGCGATGCACCAGTTCGGCCGAGCAGACATCGCCGCCGAGCACCAGGAGCTTCACCGTCGACAGATCGCCGCGAAACATCGCCAGGAACGCCGGCACCGTGGAGAAATAGGTGATTTTGCGAGCGGTGATGAAATCGGCGGCATCCTGCGCCGACCGGGCGACGTCGCTCGACGGCACCACCAATGTGCCGCCGAGCGAGAACGCCGCCCAGATCTCCTCGACAGAAGCGTCAAAGGCGAGCGAAAAGCCCTGGTAGATGCGGTCATGCGGGGTCAGCTTGTAGACGCTCTTCAGCGAGCGCACGAAATTGACGGCATTGCGGTGTTCGATGACAACGCCCTTCGGACGGCCGGTCGAGCCAGACGTGTAGATCACGTAGCAGACGTCGCTCGGCGATGGGCGCGGCAATGACGCTCCGCCATTGTCCGCACCGCCCTCGCCGGCGTCTTCGAGCGGCAGCATGGTCGTGCCGTTCGGCAATTTGATCGCGCCGGCGAGCGCGCCGTCCGCGAACAGCACGACGACGCCGGCATCCTCGATAATCGCCTCGACGCGCGCGGGGGGGAATTTCGGGTCGATCGGCACGTAACCGGCGCCCGCCTTCAGGGTGCCGAGCAGCGCCACGAAGAGGTTGCACGACTTCTCGCCGTAGAGCGCGACGAGCGCGCCGGGACCGACGCCGCGCGCCGCCAGCGCCACCGCCACGACATTGGCGCGGCGGTCAAGCTCGGAATAAGTGAGCGTGTCGCCGTTGCACTCGAGCGCCGAACGGCCGGGATGGCGCTCGACGATATGCTCGAAATAGTCGTGCAGCACCACCGCCTCGCCGCCGGCCGGATGCAGCTGGCGGACCCGCGCCTCGATCGCCTGGTTGAGACCTGCGCCCATGTCCGTCATGGCGTCACCGTGCCAGCGGCATGGCGGCGTTGCCGGACTCGGCGTTCGCCAGGCTGATGATCTGAACCTCGGTCATGAATCGGTCGTGCGGCGGATGGCGAATGGCGAGCGAGGCGAAGAACAGCAAATGCTTGTTCGAGATATAGAAATTCTCGAACTGGGTAGTCCCCTTCTCGTCGTCCGCGCCCGATTCCAGCCGCACCGGATCGAGCGTGAACTGGATCGACTTGAAGTCGAGCGTGTGCCCGGCGCCGGTCAATTTTGTGTAGGCCTCCTTCAGCGTCCACAGCCTGATGAACTCGCGGATCTCGCGCGGCCGCGGCAGGCCGCCGATCGAATGCGCCTCGTCGACATGGGAAAAGCCGGCGATCAGATCGGGGCTGACGTTCTGATCGACGCATTCGATGTCCAGTCCGATCTCGCGCTCGGCAGAGACGGCGACGGCGACCAGCTGGTCGATATGCGACACGCTGAAATGGATCTGCGGCTGGTCCGGCGCCACCGCCGGCTTGCCGTTCGCCCCGACGACGAAGCGCCATTCGCCGGCCCGCACGGTGTGCCTGGCCGCGCGCGACAGCGCGATGCGCAGGATGATGCGGGCGGCGATCGCCGCGCGCTTCCGCCCCGGGTCCTGGTTGCGGTTGACCAGCACCCAATCGTCCTCGCTCAAGAGCGCGAGGCTCGATTGCGCCTGCATCAACTGGTCCGGGCTGGCGATCCAGATATCGATGTGGCCGCTGACGGCCGTCTCGACCGGCAGCGCGGTGCGCGACTGCGTCACCTTGCGGCGGATCGCCTTGCGCCAGCCCTCGATGAACTGCGGACGGTCGGGCGAACGCCGATCGGTCCACGGCTCGCGCGGCGGTTCGTACTCATTGCCATTTTCCGTCGTGTACATCGCCACCAGGCTCGCCGTTCGGCTTAGTCCGGAGGGGACAAAGCCATTGACGGAATTTGTATTTCCTGTGCGGCACCGGCAGGTGGCACGATCCTACCTTACGTGTTCGTCCTGAGGCCGGGCGCGTTCACCCTAATGCTTAAGCTTGATTTGGTTCGGCAATATCGGCCCGCGACGCAGGCAGGCTAATGTACAACCATACGTTGAAGTACAAAATTACTACTTCTCGGTGACCCGCCGTGCGCCTCCGCGCCAGTCTTTGGGTTTCGCTCGCCACCGTGCTGCTGGCGTCGCCGGCGCTATTGGTGGCGCAGTTTAACGATACCGGCCTGATCCGGCTGGTGGCGAACCGCGTCATGCTGCCCCGGCACCCGCCTCTGCCCACCGTGCGCAATGCCGGCCCGCCGGCGGCCGAGCCGGCAACGCGGGGATTGCAGCCGCTCGGCCTCGTACGCAATAGGCCGGAGGAACTCGGCCAGGTGCCTGACCATTTCATCTGGCTGCGCGACGGGCTGATGGCGGCACAGGACCCCGACGGCCAGTTCGTCTTCTTCGGCGACGACGGCCACATCACCGGCCGCGCCACGCTGCCGACCGACTTCGCCATCGGCGACGTCGCCGCTGGCGCCAGCGCCGTGCGGCTGATCGATACGACCGGCCGCCGACAAATGACCATCACCCGCAATCTCGACGCCGCCGCGCTGCGCTCGCTGCAGGCGCTGCCGATCACGCCGGACGGCACCGCGCGCGCCAGGTCGCTGACGCGCCGCGGCCCGAACCTCGTGCAATTGCGTGAGGAGGACCGGCCGCGCGCCAAGCCGCTCGATATCCGCTCGGTCACCGGCGCAGCCCTGGCGCAGGCCTATGATATCGGCACCGGCACCGGCGAAACCCGTTACGTCGTCAGCGAGGAGATCGCCGCCGTCGCGCCGCGGCTGGCCGTGCGCGTCTTCGTGCGCCGCTACAATCGCGCCGGCGAGACGACCGGCATCGTGCACGTGCCGATCGACGACTTCGAGGTGGTGCCGCACGACTTCATCGCCGTCACCGACAAAGGCGATCTGCGCGTGCTGGCGCCGACCGCGAGCGGCGTGAAGATCCGGGTCTACGAGTTCACCGCGCCGCCGCGCGGGCAGCGCAAGCTGCGCGAGGAGGAATTGAAATCTTTCGGCCGCAAAGTTCGCGACATCAACGTCGATTCCCAAATATCGCAGACGACGCCCCAGGACCAGATCCAGAGCGCCGAGGCCGTGCCAGTCGAAATCGTTCTGCCTCCGCCACCGCCGATCACGCGCGCGGCCATCCTCGCCAATGCGCGCGCCTTTCTGACCGTAAACTGGGTGTTTAAGCCGGACAATTTCGCGCGGACCAACGTCGAGAACGCTTGCGATCCGCACCAGGGCCAAATTTGGCTTCGACCGCGTCACTTCACGCGCGACCTGGTCGGCCAGACCATCGGCCCAATGCCATACCGCTGGGGCGGCGGCGATACACCCCAGACCTTCTTGCAGCGCGTCGAATGGGGCGCGCTCGCCGGTAACATCTGCACCTGTCGTGACCCGACACTCAATTACTGCATCTTCGCCGATTCAGCCGGCACGGACTGCTCCGGCTTTATTTCGACCGCATGGGGCATCCCGAAACGAGGAACATCGGGCCTTCTCGATGTCGCCGACCGGCTGAAAAATCTCTCCGAGTTGCGTCCCGGCGATGCCATCGACTGGCCGCAGCATCATGTCCGCCTTTTCGTCGGCATGGCGCCGGGGCCGGTGACGGCGTTCACGGTCCTCGAGTCGAGCACCCGATATGGCTGCGAGGGCGTCTGCGAGTCGACATACCGGCCGAGCGAGCTCGCCGGCTATCAGTTGCTGCGCTACCGCGGCGTCCGCGAAGATGCGGAGGCCAAGCGATGATGCGGATCGCCACCGTCACGGCCCTCGCTGCGCTTCTCGCCGGCGCAGCCGCGACGTCCGCACACGCGATCTCGCGAGAGGACGACGCGATCCGCGATCTGACGCAGACGTTCGGCGTGCCGTCGACGATCCTGCCGAACAACGCCTTCCGTCCCGACGCGACCATCGGAGGGGAGAAGCCCCCATTCGACTCCGGCCCGGGCCCGGACGAGCGCCTGGAACGCGTGCCGATCCGCGGATTTCCGTGGGTTGTGGCCTTGGTCAGCGACAGGAAACAGCCGATGCGGAGCTTCGTCTGCGCCGGGACACTGGTCGCGCCGGACTGGGTGCTGACCGCCGCCCATTGCACGTTCAGTTGGGCCCGTCGCTGGCCCGCCGATCCCAAGCCCTATGTCCTTAGCGGAGCGGAGGACCTCGCGAAGGCGGAAGCAGCATATGCGGTCACGCGCATCGTCGTGCACCCCGACTACGATGTGGCAACGCGCCGGAACGATCTCGCCTTGCTGCGGATCGAGGCCAGCGGCAAGCGGACCCTGCCGGCGCTCGCGCTCGACGGGCCGCCCGTCGCAGAGCAAGTCGGCCAGATCGGCAATATCCTGGGCTGGGGCATATCCAGCAGAAGCGTCGCCGAGCATGGGATCAACGAATCCCTCCAGGTTCTTCAAATCGCCGTGCGGGACAACGTTTGTTATTCCGCTCTGAACTACTCGCGGTTACACGGCAGCGGCGTGTTCTGCGCCAATTCGCTGTTGCGCTATCACGACGCATGCTCGCGCTTCGGCGGCGGGCCGATCGTCATGCGCGACGCGGATGGCCGGCAATATCTCGGTGGCATCGTCTCGTGGCCGGCGAGTTGCCCGCCGGTCATCGGCAAGATGAATGTTTATCTCGACGTCCAGAAATTCGTGCCCTGGATCCGGTCGGTTATCAAGATCTCGGCGGACGCGAAGCCATGACGCGCCGACGGAACTGGATCGCGGTCGTTGCCTGGTGCCTCCTCGGTTGGCCGGCGCTCGCTGACGACACGATTCTTCGCTCGATTCCGAAGGTCGGAGACCTCTATGAGCGGCACCTGGAGAACGTCCGTTCCGGAAAACTCCCGGCTGTCTTCCAAGGCAGTGCCAGCGTGGTGCCTTTTCGCTCGCAGAGCTTCATGGTCTCGCTCGGATTGCCCGGTCTTCCGCAAGAGCGCGGACATTTCTGCGGGGGCGTCATCGTCGATCCGCACTGGGTTCTGACCGCGGCGCACTGCGTGTCCGAAGCGACGGACAAAGCGGGCTCGGCCGTTCGAGCGCTCGCGCCTGGAATGCTGCAGGTGCGCGCCGGCACCACGGTTCTTTACCAGGGCGGGCAGATCGAGCCTGTCGCACGCGTCGTGCTGCATCCTGACTACAAGATCACCGCCGCCGGCATTCCCGAGAACGATCTCGCGCTGCTGCAATTCTCCGGCGCGCTGCCCGGACGGCCGATTCCTCTTGCGTCCGACAACCTCGAGCAAATCGCGACGCGCGACGGTGAGCGCATCGGCATTCTCGGATGGGGGACGGCGCGGTTCTCGGCGGAAGGTCCCATTTCAACGACGCTGCTTTACGCCTTCGTCGGCGCGGTCGACCGCAGCGCCTGCAGCAAGGCTTATGACGGCGCGGTGACAGACCGGATGTTTTGCGGCGGTCTGGGCTACGCCGACGCCTGTCAGGGCGACAGCGGCGGACCCGCGTTCACCTATGACGACGACAGCAGGTTGGTGCTGATCGGGATCACGAGTTGGGGCGCCGGTTGCACGCAGCAGAAGTACCCCGGGGTCTATGTCAACGTCGCCAAGTACCGCGGTTGGATCCATGACACGATCGACGACACCAGGAACTAGGCCGATCGGAACCGTCGTCGCGGCGGCGTTCGCTGTGGTCGCAGCGCTCACGAGCTCCCTCTCCTCGTCGGCGCTCGGTCAGAACGCGCAGATCGGACCTTATGTTCTATACCCGTCCGATAAGTTCCCGGACCCGTCCGATAAGTTGCGGGTGGCGTACCCCGACGTGCCTCTCGTCATGCGCGACGCGATCCATTACGTCACCTCTGGATCACGCCTCCTCGACCTCGAGTCGCGGATCATGGGCGGCGAACTCGCGCCGATCGCCGCATACCCCTGGGTGGTGTCAATTGAACTGAAAGGCGCCAATCCGCGCGACGGTCATTTCTGCAGCGGAGCCTTCATCGGTGCGGAATGGGTCCTGACGGCCGCACACTGCGTCAAGGCAGATTCCGCTGGCGCTATACAGGTTCACAGCGGCGCCGAGTTGGATAGTGGCGGCACCATCTACGACGTCGACAGCGTCATCGTGAACGAAAGATACGACGACACCACCAAGGACAATGACGTCGCCCTGATTCGCCTGGCAAAGCGCTTCTCAGGAGAGCCCGTTCGCCTCGCCGGCTCGGACGAGGCCAAAAGGCTCCTCGATCCCGGCACACTCGCGACTGCCCTCGGCTGGGGATTGACGGCGGAAGGCGGCCAGGTTTCGAACCTCCTTCGCCGCGTGACCGTGCAGATCGACAACAACAAAACCTGCAACGGCATAGCCTCCTACCCCGGCTTGATTACCGACACGATGGTCTGCGCCGGCTTTCCCGAGGGTAGCAAGGATTCCTGCCAAGGCGATGGCGGCGGTCCCTTGATCGCGCGCGACTCTGGCAACCGGGTTTTCCAGATCGGCATCCTCAGCTGGGGCGAAGGCTGCCGCCGGCCCCTCAAATTCGGCGTCTATACCCGCGTCGCATCCATCAAGGCCTGGGTGGATGAGAAAATCGGCAAGTCTCCCCAGGTCGCCAAGGCCGGTCCCCTCGCGCCGCCGCGCACGCCATCGGAGACGCCCCTGCCTCCGCCGCGCCCGGCGCCGGGACGGTCGCCGACAGTCGCGGCGCGGACGCGCAGCGTCGTGCGTATGGTCGAGGTCGCTCCCACGCCGTCGCTGCAACTCGGACCGCGCCGTCTGTATCCGCGCGCCGCAGGACAGCCGGCAGAGAACGACGCGCCGCTGCCGATCCGCGACGCGCAGCAGTTCCTCGCCACCGGCCGGCGGCTCCTCGCGGTGCAACCACGCATTGTCGGCGGCGAGCCGGCGCCAGCCGGCGCCTATCCTTGGGCGGCCTCGCTCGAATTGAAGAGCGCGCGCAGCCGCAACGCGCATTTCTGCGGCGCAGCTTTCATTTCGCCCGAGTGGGTGCTGACCGCGGCGCATTGCGTCAAACCTGAGTCGGCCGGCTCCATCGACGTGCTCGGCGGCAGCCACGAGCTCGACCGCGGCGGCAAGCTCTATCAGGTCGACCGCGTCGTCGTGCACGAGCGCTACGACGCCGGCACGCAGGACTACGACGTCGCGCTGGTGCATCTCGCCAGTCGCTACGACGGGCCGACGATCCGCCCGATCACCGCGGCCGAGGCGACGCAGCTCGCCGCGCCCGGCACGCAAGCCGTCGTCGCCGGCTGGGGGTTGACCGCCGAGGGCACCGACGTGTCCGACATCCTGCGGCGCGTGAACGTCGAGATCCAGTCGCCGGCGGCCTGCAACGCCGAGGCCGCCTATGGCGGAACGGTCAACGGCGAGCTGATGTTGTGCGCGGGCTTCGCGCAGGGCGGCAAGGACGCCTGTCAAGGCGACAGCGGCGGACCGCTGATGGTGATGGACCGCGCCGGCGGTTATCTGCAGGCCGGTATTGTCAGCTGGGGCGAAGGCTGCGCCAAGCCGAACCGGTATGGCGTCTATACGCGCGTCTCCGCCGTCGAGCCGTGGATCGCCGAGCATACCGGCGTGCGGCTGGCGCCAGTCGCGGGGGCGGCGTCACGGCGCGCGGCGCCGGTCGAAACCCGGATGCGGTCAATCGAGGAGAACGCCGCGCCGCCGCCGCGTTCCGGCGTACGCAGCAATTCGCGCGTCGAGCTGCCGGGCAATCCCCGCGCGCAGGTGAAGACGCCGAAGCCGCGCAAGGCGGCACAGCGCCGGCACAAGCCGCAGCCGCTCAGGCATCGCGCCGCGGAAAGCCGCGCCGAGGCGGTGGCGCATGTCGAGCGTCGCGATCCGCGCTTCCTCTCGCCGGGGGCAATCCCGTGAACTTGTACTATGGGCATCCGCCAGCCGACATAGCGCGCCGCATGAATTGATAAATGCAAGTTCGCGTCCGCTCCTCGCCGGTCCGCCGCGCCGCGGCCGCGCTGAGCACTGCGGCGGACTGAAGTAGTAGAATTGCACGACAAAGCTGCCTGAAATTGCAATTTCACCCCTGTGACGCAGATCAAGGACGTTGTGTCTGGCCAAGAGTTTAATAAAGATTAACCATGTTCATTAAGGAGTGTGTCATGACCCGTCTCGCGTCCATGCTCGTTCCGCTCCTCCTCGCCGCAGCCGCGCTGACGAGCGGCGTGGCGCGCGCCGGCGAGTATTACGAACGCGTCGGTCCCAACCACTACAGACCGAGCGATGGCGCCTGGTATTCGAGCACGTGCTGCTACAAGAAGATCATCAAGCACATCACCATCACCAAGGAGGTGTGGGTGAAGGTGTCGCCGCCGAGGCCGCACTACCATCACCTCGCCGACGA
>Ga0164242_10005929_pt1 | contig 13517 bp, 9 predicted proteins | sample OricomgcompostMG_FD_108783 | JGI IMG/M metagenome (GOLD analysis project Ga0164242, IMG submission 108783) | Miracle-Growth compost microbial communities from Emeryville, California, USA - Original compost - Miracle growth compost (MG) ...
CCGCCCAGCGCCTGCACGTCGCGCACCTTGCGCGGCGCGGTGGCGGCGGGCATCACCGCGGTGAAGGACAGGCCGAGCAGGCGCGCGAACCACGCCTCCGAGATCGCGGTGCTGCCCGAGGACGCGTCCACCACCGGCTGGCCCTCGCGCAGGCGGCCATTGCACAGCGCGTAGAGATAGAGCGAGCGGGCGAGGCGGTGCTTCAGGCTGCCGCTGGGGTGGATCGACTCGTCCTTGAAGTAGAAGTCGATGCCCGGGAAGCCGGGCAGGTCGAGCTTGAGCAGGTGGGTGTCGGCCGAGCGGGCGGCCTCCTGCGCCAGCTTTTCCAGCGCATCGTGTTCCCATGTGCGGCTGGCTTCGTGCGATGACGGTGGCGTGTTTTCCATGGCGTGACTTGAGAGGGGAGGGGGCCGGGCATGACCGCCGGAACAGGCTTCCCGCAAAGCCCTTCCGCTTTCCACGGTGCACGGGGAAAGCGGGGCGTCACGGGCGCCTGCTCCCGCATGCCTGCAGGGCCGGGGCCGGTCTGGCTTACTTGCCGAGGCTCAGCGTGCCCTTCATCAGCGCGGCATGGCCGGGGAAGGTGCAGAAGTAGGCGTACTGCTCGCCCGCCTTCAGCTTGGCCACGTCGATCGTCGCTGTATCGGACTCGCCGCCGCCGATCAGCTTGGTGTGGGCGATGATGCGCGTGTCGCCCGGCTTCTCGTAGCTGTTGGCGGCGCCGGCTTTCATACCGTCGGCGATCACGCCGGCCTCGTCGGATGCGTGCGCCAGCACCCAGTTGTGGCCCATCGCGGTCACTGGCAGCTTGCCGGTGTGGTGGAGCGTGACCTTGAAGGTCTTGCAGGTCTTGGGCACGGTGATCGAGTGGGCGTTGTACTGCATGGCGTCGCTGGCCTCGACGGTGGTGCTGCACTCGGCAGCCATCAGCGGCGTGGAAGCGAGCCCGAGCAGGGCGAGGACAATCAGTTTGCGCATGGGTGTTGCTCCTAGAGTAAGCGTCAGGGCCATGCTCCATCGGCCACGCACAAAAGACACTGATCTACATCATCTAAAGGCATGCCCCATTCAATGAACCCATCGTTGTGTACGCCAAAGAACGCGGCTACAGAGGGCCAGTCGGTGCCGAATGGGTCATTTGTTGCCGGGGATGGGATGAAGCTGCATCGACAAGCGGCGAGTAGCGGATGCCGAAGGTGTGATGGGTACGCGTACGAAAGGCTTTGTGTTGGTCATGACGATGTACGTCACGACTCGATCGACACCGTTGGCTTCGCTGAGCAAGGCCACGGCGAGGTCCTTCCATTCCACCATATCGGTGACCACGGCCTTGAGCAGGTAGTCGAACGGTCCGCTCACCCGGCTGGACTCCACGATCTCGGGAATGTCCTGGACAAGGGCGTCGAAGCGATCGAAGTCCGTAAGGACGTGTCGCTTCATCGATACCTCGGCGTAGACGACGACTGTCGGCCGCAACTTCTCCAGGGCGACTCGCGCGTGATACCCCGAGATCAACCCGGATGACTCGAGCATGCGCAAGCGACTGAGGCAGGCGCTTGGCGAGAGCGCTACACGTTCGGCCAGTCGTTGGTTGGTGATGCGCCCATCGGATTGCAGGACATCCAGGATCCTCAAGTCGGTACGGTCGATTTCTTTCGTTGTCATGAATCACGTGCCATGACTGGTGAATCGACAGCGTAGATCGGGATCAGAGCCCCCCGCAACCGCCGTGGAAACGACGTATTTGACGTTCGTATCCCGCACTTTTTGCGGAATGCCACTTGCGATCTGGTAAGGATTGCGGGCCTGGAATCAAAGTCCTTTTGATTCAATGATTTGATTCAATGCGTGGCGGTTGGACAAGCCGATGACCCTGTGCCGATGATGTCCCCGACGCCGCTTGCAAAGTCGGATGGGCGTCCCGCTTTACGCGATAAATCCGGCTCGCCGCGATCTGCCAGTTTTACGTAGCGCGTAGCGCAATGGCGGCGAGATCCAATGCCATCGAATGGGGGAGGGTCAGATGAGCAATGCGAAATCGGCGAGCCTGGGGCTTGCGATCAGGCTTTCGTGCATGGGGGTGGTCATTGCTGGCCCCGCCCTTGCGCAGCAGGATGCATCAACGGGGACCGGGCAGTCCCAGCAAGGTAAATCCAAACACGCACCCGCACTGCATACGACCACGTTGCAAAGCATTACGGTGACGGCCACCAAACGCAAAGAGGCGGAGTCGGATGTCGCGGGCGGTATCAGCGCCGTGACCGGCGACGAGCTCGAAGACATCGGTGCACAAAGTTTCAGCGATTACCTGGGGCGCATGCCGGGTGTCGTGTTCAATGCCGGACCGGCAGGTGATTCCACAGCGGTCATTCGCGGTGTGAGTACCACGGCCGGGCTGGATCAGGGGCAGGGGCCGACTGGCTATTTCATCAACGAAATACCCTTGACCGAGCCGGGTTATGCCATCGGTATCCCGGATATCGACACGTTCGACGTGGACCGTGTCGAAGTCATGCGCGGCCCCCAGGGCACCTTGTTCGGCTCGGCTTCGCTGGGCGGCGCCATCAACTACATCGCCAACGAGGCAGATGCCTCCGGGTTCCATGCGGCCCTGGAAACGTCGCTCAGCCATACGCAAAACGACGATGGGCAGCTCGGCAACACGCTCAAGGGCATGGTCAACGTCCCGCTGATCGACGACAAGCTGGCCGTACGTGTGGTGATGCTGGAACGGGATGAGCCCGGCTACCTCGACAACATCGCCCTGGGCCGCAAGGCCAGCAACGAACAGAAAACACGCGGTGGCCGCATCTCCGTCGTCTGGACGCCCAGAGAAGGCACCAAACTGTCGTGGCTCAGCCTGGTGCAGAACGGTTCGACCGCCGATTTTTCCTACATGGAGCCCGCGTATGGCGACCTCAAACGCTCGACGCTGCTGCCGGAGAAATTCAACACCACCTTCTTCCTGCACAGCTTGCGGCTCGATCAGGATCTCGGCTTCGCCACGTTGACCTCGATCCTGTCCTACAACCACAAGTCGCACGTGCTGGACAACGACGACACGCCGTTCTACGGCGGATTGGATGGCATTGCCGCGCCGGTGTTGTACGAGGAACAGGCACGGAGCGGTACGCGCACGGCCGAAATCCGGTTGGCGTCACCGACCGGCGCGGATCACCGGCTGGACTGGCTGATCGGTGCCAACTACGAGAACACGAACAAGAGCATCCCGGACTTTCTGTCCTCGCCGGGCGCCTATCAGGTGCTCTCGCCGCAATTCCCCGCCTACGACCTGCGTGGCGACACGTTCTATTGGGGGCACGCTGTCGTCAGCGGGTATGAGGATGCCGTGTTTGGCGAGGCCAACTGGCATTTCACCGACAAGTGGACCCTGACCCTGGGCGGTCGCTGGTACCGGGACCAGGTGAGCAGCCAGGTCACCTACAGCGGCATACTCTACGACCCACCCTATGCGCCGCCCTCCACGGTACAGAAGCAGACCGGCTTTGTGCCGAAGCTTGCCCTGACGTGGAAGATCACCCCGGACCTGACCGCCTATGCGCTGGCCTCCAAGGGCTACCGATTCGGCAACCCCAATACGATCTATCCCCTGGCGGGCTTCACTACGCCCTCGGGCTGGAAGACCGACACACTCTGGAACTACGAGGCCGGCCTGAAATCGTATTGGCTGGATCGCTCTCTGCAGTTCGATGCGGATGTCTTCTACATCGACTGGAGCAACCTCCAGGTTCGTCTCTACCGGCCGGACGGTGTGACCTATGGAACCAACGCGGGCGGCGCGCACATCCACGGCGTGGAGACGAGCACCCGTTGGCTGCCGACCACGCACCTGGATCTCTCGGTCAACCTGACGTGGCTGGATGCCCATCTGTCGCAGAGCGTGCTGGCGGCATCGACCCCGCTGTACGCCGGACAGGTCCTGCCGGGAGCGTCGAAGTGGCAGGCGTCGGTGGTGGGGACGTACCGGTGGTTTGGCAAGTACTCGCCGACGTTCACCATCACGGATCGCCAGATCAGCGGCGCGCCTGCGAACCTGCAGCAGCCGTATTACCGGATCAACGGCTACAACCAGCTGGATGCGCGTTTCAGTGTCCTCCTGGGCGATACGGAACTGTCACTGTACGGCAGCAACCTTGCCGATCGACGCGGGGTGACCTTCAGTTACGGTGATTTCGGCGCCGGTCTGCAGGAATTCGTCATACGCCCCCGCACCGTTGGCGTGCGGTTGAACTGGCAGATCTGATTCGTGGCGCTCGATTACTCGAACCGTGTCCCGGTGGCGTCAGCCGATGCCACCGGAGCCCAGCCCGCCCTGGCGCGCCAGCTGGGGTGGGGCGCCCTGGTGGTGCTTGGCGTTGGCAATATCCTGGGAGCGGGCGTCTATGTCATCACCGGAACGGCCGCGGCGAATTACGCCGGGCCAGCGGTGGTTCTCTCGTTCGCCATGGCCGGTATCGCCTGCGCTGCGGTCGGTCTCTGCTATGCCGAACTGGCTTCACGTTTTCCGCAATCGGGTTCGGCGTACAGCTATTGCCGTGTGAGTCTGGGTCGCCCGGCCGCGTGGGCACTGGGCTGGTTGTTGTTGCTGGAATACAACTTGTCGGCGTCGATCCTGGCGGTCGGCTTCGCTGGCTATCTCGGCAGCCTCCTGCACGATGTGGGCCTGGTCTTGCCAAGGGTGCTGTCCTCGCCGCTGCTGGATTCCGCCATGCGCCATGGACGAAACGTATTGACGCTCGGGCATGGCGTGAATCTGGTGGCTGCCTGTGCGGCGTTGGCGGCGGGAGCCATCCTGGCTCTTGGCATTTCCAAGTCGATCACGATCAACGCGATCCTGGTCGTGATCAAGGTGTTGGTGCTGCTGGTGTTCATCGCCATGGGCCTGGGTGCGGTGGTGCCGGCCAACTGGCACCCTTTGATCCCTGCCAACGAAGGCGGGTTCCATTACGGCTGGGAGGGCGTCTGTCGGGCGGCCTCGATGCTGTTCTTTGCTTATCTCGGTTTCGAGACGGTATCCACGGCCGCCGCCGAGGCGCGCCGGCCGCTGCGTGACGTGCCGATCGGGATCTTCGGCTCACTCGCGATCTGCACCATCCTGTATATCGCGGCGGCCGCCGTGGTCACCGGCGTGGTGCCGTTTCGCGAACTGGGCGTGCCCGATCCCATCGCCGTCGCCGTGGACAGGATGGGGCGCCCTGACATGGCGGTTGTCGTCAAGCTCGGTGCCCTGACCGGATTGGCCTCGGTGCTGTTGGCCAACGCCTACGGCCAGTCGCGTATCTGTTTCGCGATCGCCTCCGATCGCCTGTTGCCCGCACTGTTCTGCAAGCGGCATCCCCGCAGTGGAAGCTTGTGGCTGAGCAACCTGCTGTTGGGGGCCATCGCGGCTGTGAGCGCCGCGCTGCTGCCGATTTCGCTGCTGGGCGATCTGGTCTGTCTGGGCGTCACCGCCTGCTTCTGTGTCGTGGCCATCACCCTGATGCGTGTGCGTGGCCACGAGGCGGGCCCAACCGAGGGCTTTCGGGTGCCACTGGGCGGTCTCCATGTGAAAGGACTGTGGCTGGGCGTCGTACCCGTCGCTGCGGTTGTGCTCAGCGTGGTGATGGTGGCGCCGGTACTGATCGATATCGTCGGCCGCGCCTTGCGCGGGGATGTTCTGCCTGCCGCCATGCTCTCGGCTTACCTGTGCCTGGGAGGGTTGGTGTACCTGTGTTACGGCCGGCGGCAACCGACTTCACCACGTGCGGAGTTTCTTTGATGGATCGTATTTCTTTGGCCGACGCCTGTCGGCTCGGCACACTCGATGCCCATGACCAGGCGGCATTGCTCGCTAGCGGGGAATGGCAGGTGTCCGAGCTGGTCGAGGCCGCCATCATGCGCATTGAACTGCTGGATGGGCAGCTTGCAGCCATCAGCCACCGAGCCTTTCCACTGGCGCGTGAATACGCTGCGCATCCCAGGGGAGCTGGCCCGTTGGCGGGCGTGCCTTACCTGCCGAAGGATTCCCTGGAGTATCCGGGCATGCCGACGCTGGCAGGTTCACGCAGTCGACGCGGAATACTGGCGCACCATGCCTACCCGTTTGCGCAGTGCTTCGACCGACAGGGCCTGATCCCGCTAGGTAAAAGCGCCATGCCCGAATTCGGGTTGATGGGCACCACCGAGCCGCTGTTGGCCACACAGCCGACGCGCAACCCCTGGGCACCACGGTATTCGCCGGGCGGATCCAGCGGCGGTGCGGCCGTTGCCGTGGCCGCGGGGTTGGTGCCGCTAGCGCATGGAAGCGACGGGGCCGGTTCGATCCGGATTCCGGCCGCATGCTGCGGCATCGTCGGACTGAAGCCCAGCCGCGGTGCGGTCGTGCGGGCGCGTTCCCGGCATGTGCTCGACGACCTGATGGTGGCAGACAGCCTGATGTCGCGTAGTGTGCGTGATACGGCGTGGGCGTTTGCGGCTGCCCATCCGAAAAAGGGCCGCACGATGCTGCGTGAACCTTTGGCACCGCGCCTGCGCATCGCCGTCGTGGAACCGAATCTTCATGGCGCCAAGCCGGAACACGAGGTGCACGAAGCGGTGCGCAAGGCCATGACCTTGTGCGAGTCGCTGGGGCACCGCGTGGAAGAGGTGACGATGCCTATCGACGGCACGTCCTGCATGTCGGCGCTGCTCACCTTGTGGGCACACCTGGGCGGCGATGCGGTGGCTGCTGTGCGACCTGCCTTGGGCTCCGATCGTCTGGAGGACGCGCTCGAACCCTGGACACGCCATCTCGCCGAGTGGGCCGACCAGCTTCCCGTCGAAGCCCTGGAACAAGCCTACGCTGAGCTGGCATCACTGCCCGGGCAATTGGCCGAGTTCCATCGGAACTATGACGTGCTGCTGTCGCCCGTGTTACGCACGCCGCCGCCCCCGTTGGGGACCTACGCGCCCGATGGCGACTTCGAGGCCTTGCGCGACGGAATGTTCGACTGGATGGGCTACACGCCTCTCCAGAACTTGGCCGGCACACCCGCGATTTCGTTGCCCTTGCACTGGAGCCCGGAGGGCCTTCCCGTTGGTGTGATGTTCGCTGCGGATCGTGGCCAGGAGGATGTCCTGCTGAGTCTCGCTTACGAACTTGAACAAGCCACCCCCTGGCATATGCGTTGGCCCACCCTGTCCATCTGTACCGATCCCGTCCCCGGAAATCTGTCATGAGCGTCGGAAGCAAGAAGATCTATCAACCGCGTGATAACGACGACATCCAGGCCCTGGTCGACGGCCATCCCCTAGCATGGATCGTCTGCGGCAGCCCTGCGGAATTTGCGGCGACGCCGATCCCGGTGCAACTGCGCTGCGACGAGGATGGCGAGCCCAGCATGCTCGTGGGGCACTTTGCCCGCAGCAATCCGCAACTGGCGCAGTTGGCCGCCACGCCCGAGGCCCTGGTGCTGCTGATGGGGCCGCAGTCCTATGTGTCGCCGTCATGGTTCGACGACCGTACTCAGGCACCAACCTGGAATTACGCCTGCGCGGCCTTCCACGTCACCGTGACCCTGGAGGATGAGCCCGACGCCATTGGGCAGCGGCTGGAGGATCTGGTGACGGCGATGGAGGCGAGCCACGCGCGCCCCTGGCACGTACGTGAAGTGGGTTCCCGTTATGCCTCGCTGTCGCGTGGCGTGACCGGCTTCCACGCACAAATTCACGGAACGCGCGCGTCGTTCAAGCTGGGGCAGGACGAGCGCGACGACGTGTTCGCCGACATCCTCGCGGGCCTGGAGACCTCCGGGGAGCATGAACTGGTGGCCTGGATGGAACGCTTCGCCGGGCCGGCACGGTTGGCCGCTGTCGCCGATGCACGTGCGGCTTCGCGTGCCCCCGATCGGGTGGCCGGCGCGATTCCGGCGGATGACCGTCCGCCACTCGACCCGCAAGTCGAGCAATTCATGCGCGCCGTCACCGAGGATGGCCGCCGGCTGTCGGCTGGCCGTACGCTGGATTGGCCCCGGCGACGCATCATTGCCGAGCAAAGCCGCGTGGCATGGAGCAGGGGCGGTCCGTGCATGCATTCGACACGCGAGTTCCGGATCGTTGCGTCGACAGGGCCATTGCGCGTGCGCCTGCACGATCCCTCGCCTGCGGTCTCGAAGCCTGCCCTGATCTATGCACATGGCGGCGGCTGGAGCATGTTCAGTCTGGATACGCACGACCGGCTGATGCGCGAATACGCGCAACGCGCGGGGGTGGCCGTTCTCGGCGTGGATTACGCACTGGCGCCGGAACACAAGTACCCGCTTGCCCTCCATCAGATCGACGACGCATTGCAATGGCTGATCGCGCAGGGCGGGGTGCTTGGCATCGACACCCGGCATATCGCCCTGGGCGGCGATTCGGCAGGCGCCAACCTGGCGTTGGCGACGGCATTGCGGTGGCGCGATCGTGGTCGCTCCGAGCCGTTGGCCGGACTGCTGCTCAATTACGGCAGCTTCGATGTGGACGTGGATGCCGAGTCGCGCCGCCGCTTCGGCACCTCCGCCGACATGCTCGGCTCCGACGAGATCGACATGTTCTGGGCCAATTACCTGCGTGATGACGCCGACCGGCTGGATCCGCTGGCCTGTCCCCTCAAGGCCGATCTGTCAGGGCTACCGCCCACGCTGCTGGTGGTGCCGGAATGCGATGTGCTGGCAGCGCAGAGCAGCACCATGCACGAGCGCATGATCGCTGCGGGCGTGGACGCGCAGCACCATGGCTACCCGGGAGCAACGCACAGCTTTCTCGAAGCCATGTCCATCTCGACGCTGGCCATGCAGGCGATCCAGGACGCGGCCGTTTGGTTGCGCCAGTGCCTGTACGGCGGACAGGTGGTGGATCGCGGGGACAGCCTGGCTCGCGGGTGACCGGGCTCCAGACCGTTGGATGGACGGAAGACCACAGTGGGGGACATGAGCGATGTATAGCAAGTGCGGTCTGATTCTCGCAGTACTGGCCGGTCTGGTCGGAGTCCCCCCGCTACGTGCGCAGGCGACTCACGTCATCACGCCGCACGACATCGCGATGTTGCGGCAGGTGAGCGATGCGCAGATCGCGCCGGATGGGCGACGAGTGATCTACAGCGTGCGCACGCCCGATGATCCCGCCAAACTGGGGCCTACGCGCCTGTGGAGTGTGGCCGTTGCCACCGGTGCACGGGCCGAGCTGCTGCCCGGCAGTCAGGATGGCGATGGCATGGCCCGCTGGTCGCCCGACAGCCGCGCGATCGCTTTCGTGTCCACGCGTCCCACCGTTGTACGAACGGGGGCCAAGGCGTCGTCTGTCGCCCGGCTGTGGATAGCCTCGCCGTACGATGCTCCAGCCCATCCGCTGGGCCATCTTCCTGGCGCCGTCAGCGATTTCCGCTGGTCACCCGATGGTCGCTGGATTGCGGCACTGGTTCAGGGCGACCCAGTGTCGGCGAAGCGTGCGAACGGCGTTGTCGAGGTAGATCGCCATTCGGCGACAGCAAGGATCTATCTGGTCGATGTGGCCAATGGTGCCGTGAGGGCGGTGACGTCTCCCGACATGTATGCGTTCGACGCCGACTGGGCGCCCGACGGCAAGCGCCTGGTCGTACGTTATGGCGCCGGGCCGGGGCTGGAGTACTTCTGGTATCGCTCGCAGGTCGCCGTCATGGACATGCAGGGGCGGCGACTGGCCGTGCTGCCGCATCACGCGACGGCCGTGCACCCCAGCTTTTCGCCGGATGGCCGGCGCGTGGTCTATGGCTACTTCAATGCCAACGGCATCACCGGTGCGGTTGCCAGCTACGACCTGTCCAGCGGTCGAAGCACGCTGCTTGGCCAAGGCTGGAAGGGAAGTCTGCGTGCCCTGCAATGGAATGGCGACGGTCGCAGCCTGACGGCGCTGGGCTTCGCGGATCTCACGCCCTGGTTCGTAACCGTCGATGCCACCAGCGGCAAGGTGGTTCCACGGCTGGCCATCCAGGGGGATCTCTATGATTTCAGCCGTGCGGCCAATGGCACGCTGGCTTACGTCGCCTCCACCCGGCGGCAGCCGGACGAAGTGTGGGCATGGTCCGGCGAGAAGGCGCACGTGCTGACCGATACCAATCCCCAAGTGGCTGGATGGCGCCTGGGCAAGCTGGAGACGGTGCAGTGGCGCAGTCATGACGGTACGCTGCTCCGGGGATTGCTGATGCTGCCGGCTGGTGTGCCTCCCGGGAAACCCGTGAAGACCCTGGTACAGATCCACGGCGGTCCGCTCGAGGCCTGGCCGGATGGTTGGCAGGGTTCCTGGGCCAACTGGGCGGAGCTGCTCGCGGCCCATGGCTACGCCGTGTTCATGCCCAACCCACGTGGTTCCGATGGTGAAGGGGATGCCTTCGCCACGGCCGTGGTCGACGATTGGGGCGGCAAGGACTTCCAGGACATTCTCGACGGCGTGGCAGCGCTGGAAGCGCGCGGCATCGTCGATCCGAACCGGATGGCCATCGGTGGCTGGAGCTACGGCGGCTACATGTCCGCCTGGGCGGCCGGGCATTCCGATCCCTTCAAGGCCGCCATCGATGGCGCCGGTATCACCGACATCGCCTCGATGGCGATGACCACCGATGTGGGCTACAGCTTCATACCGCCTTATTTCGGTGACCCGGTCCGCGAGCGTGCGCGTTATGCCGCCCGTTCGCCGATCACGTACGTTCATGACGTGCACATGCCGGTGCTGATCCTGCACGGGGGAAAGGACACGAGAGTACCGGTCTTCCAGGGGGAGATGTTCTACAACGCGCTCAGGCAGCAGGGCACCCCGGTGGAGATGGTCTGTTATCCCGGCGCACCTCATTGGTTCGGCGGTGCGGTGGGACCTGCCTACGAAGAGGATGTCCAGCAGCGCGTGCTCGATTGGCTGGATCGTTATCTGGGCGATTCGCCCGTGCCGCTGGCGTCGTCCCATGGCACTTCGCCGGCACATGCATCGCCTGCCCATGCCACCATCGGAAGAGGGGACACGCCTTGATCGGTCCAGGCATCAGCTGGCCGCGCATCGCCTTCATCGGTGGCGGCAACATGACGCGGAGCTTGATTGGCGGGTTGCTCAAGGCCGGGATTGCAATGGAGGCTCTGCGCGTGGCCGAGCCACTGGCCGAGGTCCGCAAGGCCTTGGAGCATGACTTCGGTGTGGTCGCCTTTGCCGATCATGCACTCGCGATCACTGATGCTGACGTGGTGGTACTGGCAGTGAAGCCGCAGGTGATGCCGCTGCTGCGCAACGGCTTGCATGATCTCCTGCAGTGCACCCAACCGCTGCTGATCTCGATTGCCGCCGGCGTGCGGCTGGGCCAGCTCGAACGCTGGTTCGGCGCGCTGCCGATCGTGCGCTGCATGCCCAACACGCCGGCGCTGATCGGCGCCGGCGCCACCGGCCTGTGCGCCAACGCGCGGGTCAGCGCACCGCAACGCGCGCAGGCACAGCACATCCTCGACGCCGCCGGGCTCACCCGATGGATCGGCGACGAGGCGCTGATGGACACCGTCACCGCGCTGTCCGGCTCCGGCCCGGCCTACTTCTTCGCCCTGGTCGAGGCACTCGAAGACGCCGCCGTGGCGCAGGGCCTGCCGCGCGACACCGCCCGCGCGCTGGCCGTGCAGACCTGCCTGGGCGCCGGCCGCATGCTGGCCGAGAGCGGCGAAGTGCCGGGCGAACTGCGCCGCCGCGTCACCTCGCCCAACGGCACCACCCAGGCCGCGCTGGAAAGCTTCGCCGCCGATGGCCTGCCACGCATCATCGTCAGTGCCGTCGCCGCCGCCACCCAACGTAGTAAAGGTCTGTCGGTTGAACTAGACGGCAATATTTGACTTCGGTGGTAACTGTGGCCGGACCATCGCCAATTGGCTAGGAAGTCCTAGGTCATCAGCAACGCACCGGCGGCGAACACGATGTCGCCGGGCATACGCATCCATTGCCAGAACGTGGTGGTATCGTAGAACGTGAGGCTGCGCGCATAGGCATAACCGTACAGGTAGATCGCTTCCAGTTGCAGCCAGCCAATCGGGTAGAAGTTCATCGCGATCCACATCACCAGGCCGGCGTTATAGAGCCAGAACGCCCACGTACCGGCGCGGTCGCTCCACGGGCGCTCGTCGTTGAAGTAGCGCAGCACCATGTAGAGCAGGCCAAGGCGCCGACCGGGGAATATGTATTAGAGCCGTCGTCGGCGTGAACGGCCAGCGTGAGAGTGAACGCCAGAACCAGTCCCAGGCACTGCCTGGGTAGCCATTTCTTATTTCGCATAATGTATATTATGTAAAATTATCTGCAGTGGCTCCGAAAGGCTGGCACGCGCCTAGCTGCGCTAATCGCGAAGCGGCTTGTCTGCCGCAGAGAACTATGCGCTGCAAGCGCAGAAAGCGTGCTCGATAGCCGCGGACAACTCTGCTTCCTTCCAATCGGCCGCTGAGAACTCTGCAAATAACCAGACAAGGCGCCGACAACTATGTGCGCCAGCAGCCAGTACTGTCCCTAGTTCGCAGCCTCGCTTAGAGCACCGTACTCCGATTGCGGCACCGTGGCGCATCACCAGTGAACACGGCCAAGAAACGTGTTCTCCGCAGAGAAATCTCATTGATTGACCACTTTACTTCGTCTTGGCCTTGGCGGCCTTCGAAGACTTGACCGATCGAGGTGCTCGCTTCGTTTTCGGACTGGTGCTGGCCTTAACTCAGCATGAGGTAAGCCCCCGGCTTTGCCGGGGGATACTTACTAGTGAAGTTTTGAGCGCCGAGACTTGCCCCGAGAGACACGCGACTTCCTTCTCAGCTTGTCGAAACTGTCTATCCGACGTCGCGCAACGCGTCTCAAGCGCTTGAAGCGCCTCGTGATAGCTGCGCTCAGCTGTTTCGTGGCGCTGCTGCCACTGTTTGGCCTCTTGCCGGGAGCGGTCGACTTCCTGGTGCGCCCGATCCTCCATGGCTCGGATATGCGCCACAGCACGTTCCCGCTCCTGCTCCACTGCAGCGAGGCGGGCGGTCTTGTCAGCTTGAAGGGCTTCGAGCTTATTCGTTTGCTGATCGGCCAAGGCCTGCAGTCGGTCCCGCTGTTGGATCAGATCCTCCCGGAGGGCGTGGCTGTCGCGGAGCTGGTTGTCCAGGTTGGCGCAAGCGTGTTCGGCCAGTTCTTGGCGTGTTCGTGCTTGGGCTACGGTGGTTTCGGCCTCGGCCAGCGTGGTTGTCCAGCGTGTGCGCTCCTCGTCGAGACGTGCTTCGTTGGCCGCCAGGGCAGCTCGATCTTCGGCCATCCGGTCCTGGAGGAGGCGGTCGGCATGCTCGACGGCCAGCTGCCACAGCGTGGTCATCGCCTGCCCCACCTCCGGCGGGAGTTCCGGGAGTTGCAGGACGTTCTGCAAGCGTTCCGCCAAGCCGCCGCGCCATGTATCCAGCATCCGCGTGACGGTGTTTGGCGAGCCGGTGCCCAGCTCGGCGCGCACTTTTTCGACGGTCGGATTCTCGCCAGCGCCAAGG
>Ga0164242_10005930_pt1 | contig 13514 bp, 10 predicted proteins | sample OricomgcompostMG_FD_108783 | JGI IMG/M metagenome (GOLD analysis project Ga0164242, IMG submission 108783) | Miracle-Growth compost microbial communities from Emeryville, California, USA - Original compost - Miracle growth compost (MG) ...
CGATCGACATCGCAAACGAAAGTCGCACGAGAGGAGAGGGTCATGTCACAAGTAGCGGTCGAGGGGGCCGCTGCCGCGGAGCCCAAGCTGAAACGCAGCATGGGCGTCTGGATGGCGACCGCCCTGGTGATCGGGAACATGGTCGGGTCGGGCGTCTTCCTGCTGCCCGCCTCCCTCGCCGGCGCCGCCGGCCCGATGTCGTTGGTCGCCTGGATCTTCACCGGCGCCGGGGCGATGCTCCTGGCCTTCGTCTTCTCCCGCCTCGGCCGGGCGCTGCCGCAGACCGGCGGGCCGTACGCGTACGCGCGGCGGGCCTTCGGCGACTTCGTCGGCTTCCAGACCGCCTGGGGCTACTGGATCGCCGCCTGGGCCGGCAACGCCGCGATCGCGGTCGCCTTCGTCGGCTACCTGGCGGTCTTCTGGCCGCAGGTCGGGACGAACAACCTGCTCGCCGCGATCGTCGGCATCGGCCTCATCTGGCTGCTCACCGCGGTCAACGTGATCGGCACCCGGGAGACCGGCGTGGTGCAGGTCATCACGACGATCCTCAAGTTCGTGCCGCTGGCGATCATCGGCGTGATCGGGCTCTTCTTCATCAAGAGCTCCAACCTCACCCCGTTCGCCCCGCACGGCAGTTGGAGCGCGATCTCGGCCGCCGCCCCGCTCACCCTCTGGGCCTTCATCGGGCTCGAGTCGGCGACCGTCGCCGCGGGCGAGGTGCGCGACCCGGAGAAGAACATCCCCCGCGCCACCATGTACGGCACGCTGGCGACGACGATCGTCTACATCCTCGGCACCGTCGCCGTGATGGGCGTGATCCCGGCCACCGTCCTGGCCAACTCGACCAGCCCCTTCGCCGACGCGGCGGGCGTGATGTTCGGCGGCAGCTGGGACAAGGTGATCGCGATCGTCGCCCTGATCTCCACCTTCGGCGCGCTCAACGGTTGGATCCTGCTGCAGGGGCGGGTGCCGCTGGCGGCCGCCGAAGACGGCCTCTTCCCGGCCCAGTTCGCCAAGGTCCACGGCAAGCGCGGGACGCCGGTCTTCGGCCTCGTCGTCTCCTCGGTGTTGGTCTCCGGCCTGATGCTGATGAACTACACCAAGGGCCTGGTCGACGCCTTCACCTTCATCATCCTGCTGGCGACGCTGACCACCCTGGTGCCCTACGCCTACTCGGCGGCGGCGCAGGCCTACCTCTACATCACCGAACCGAAGCTGTTCGAGGTGAAGCGCTTCTGGCGCGACACGACGATCGCCTTCCTCGCCTTCGCCTACTCGGTCTGGGCGATCACCGGCTCGGGCAAGGACATCATCGCCAAGGGCTTCATCCTGCTGCTCGCCGGGATCCCGATCTACGTGGGGATGAAGTGGTGGCAGACGCGGCAGGCCGACCGCGACCACGCCGAGCTGCAGCCGCCACCGCCGCCGAGCCAGGTCGACTCCCACTCCGGCGCGCTGACCGCGATGAAAGGTGAGCGGCGATGAGCGAGCTGATCGAGACCAGCCGGTCCCGAACGGAGCACGAGCCACGTGAAGGGGGCCGACCGCCATCTGGCGATCGGCCCCTGGTCGATGCCGCAACGCCTCCCCGGCTTAGCGGAAGTGCTGCGGATCTCCACCGTCGGACACCGGGCGGACACCGGCTGAACCGACCCCCGCGTCATCGACCCCGGCCTTGGCGATGATCGTCGGGTTCACCTCGGCCCCGGCGATGATCGCGCTGTCGACGTCGGCCCCGGCGATGATGGTCGGCTTCACGTCCGCCCCGGCGATGACCGTGGGGTTGACGTCGGTCCCGGCGATGATCGCGCTGTCGACGTCGGCGCTGCCCAGCCCGCTGGTGTAGAGGCCAGTCGTACCCAGCCCGCTGGTGTAGAGGCCAGTCGTACCCAGCCCGCTGGTGTAGAGGCCAGTCGTACCCAGCCCGCTGGTGTAGAGGCCGGTCGCGCCCACGCCGGTCGGGCCGCTGACGACGGATGACCGGACCGGGTCGGAACGCTCGCTCCGCTCGCCGCTCGGCGCCGCTCCGGCAGTGGCTGCCAGGCAGAGCGCCGTCGCGCAGCTCGCGGCCGCCGCCCCGATCGCCTTGGTGCTCCCGCGCCTTCTCCAGATGTTCCAGCTTGCTCTCATCGTTGCTCCCCTTTCGGGTTGTTTTTCGGATGAGGCGATCCTGCCCACCCGGGCCCACCCGGTCATCGGGGAAACCCCTACCCATCCCCTGACCCATCAGATGCCGTGCCCGGCCGGGGGCGGCGGCCTAGAAGGCTGATTCCACGGAGGGGGCGGGGTGCCTCGCGTTGTTCGCGGCCGTGGCGGCCGTCCGAGGTCGGTCCCGGGCGTCTCGTGGCGGCCCGTGGCAGGCTGTGGCCGCCACGAGACGCCCGGGACGTGCGAGGGATCGCGGGAAGGCGCCGAGGGTCCGTCGCGAACTCCGGGATTCCGTCACAGGTCCGGCACGAAGTCACAGGTCCGCCACGAACTCCACACTTCCGTCGGAGATCTCTCCGCGAGAGGCCCCGAGAAGGCCGTTTTCCGTGACGAAGACCCGGGAATGAGACGGTGTGCGGGGAGAGACGCCGGAAACGTCACCGGTCCTCATGCGTTTCAGGCCTCCATCGGAGGGTCGGAAACGCGCTGCGTGAGTTTGGGGCCCTATAGGACCCCCAAACCATGGTCACGTGTTTGCAACGTCTGAAGAAGACGGACGGACTCGTGAACTTCTCCGGGTCTTCGTGCCCTACCTGTGACGCCCCGGGCGATCCGGGGCGGCTTCGTGCCGGACCTGTGACGCCCGGGCGATCCGGCGGCGCCCGTCACGGACCCGTGACCCGCTCCCCGCACCCCCGGCCATCTCGACCACGACCACAGCCTGCCAGGGTCGTGGTCGAGATGGCCGCGTCCCTTGCCCTCCGGGCGCCGGCTTCAGGGGTCGAGGCCCTTTCCCACCCCTCGCACCCCCAGGCGCCGGCTCCAGCCCGCCGAGGAATCGGTCGTCTAGCGACCGGACAGTTTGTCGACGAGCTGACCGCCGGCTCGGCGGAGCTTCGTCGCGGGGCTCTCGTCGCGAGCCTCATCCGCAGCCGGGGCCACCTCTGAACCTTGCCCAGCCTCTTCGGCGGCCACTGCCACGACTCGATCCCCGCCCCGCAGGGCGGCCATCTGCTGCGCCAGCAGCTCGGCCGATTCCGGATCGGCGGCGTCTCGGCGGTGGCTGACGAGCTCCTCGAACTCACCGGTTTCGAAGGCCGGCGGCCGCAGGATCGCCCGCTGGCCGGTCGACAGATCGGCCTCGGTCTCGCCGATGCTCTCGGCGACGACTTTTTGCTCAGCGCTCATCTCGGTAAACCATAACTCCTCGGTCAGGCGGCCGGGGCCGCCGATCCTTGCTGGGTCCTTCCTCTCAACTCCGCAAGATAGGTGATGCTTTTACGGGCGATCAGGTTGCGCCCATCCTCCGGGGGAATGTGAATCACCCCTGGGGACGGTCCGAGCCCTCGGGTCGCCGCCTCGAGGAGAAAGCCCGCGAACGGGCTGAGGATCAGGGCCGCGACCACGAAGGGCTCCAGCCTCAGGTGGAGGCCCGCCGACACATCGAAGGCGGCTCGCAGCTCGACGCAGCCCGCGCCGACGCAGATCAGGGCCGTCAGACCCGCCCCGACCGCGACGTAGCGCCGCACCTTCTCGATCGGCACCGCCGCGCGGTTGGTCGCGACCAGCAGAAGGGGAACCGCCAGCGCGAGCAGCAAGACGGCGATCGAGGCCCGCTCCGCGTCGGGCGTGTCGGCTCCCAGCCGCCAGACCAGAAGCGCGGCGAACCAGCCGAGGGCAATCGTCACGGCGTACTGCAGACGGGTCGTGTTCAGCTTCATCAGCTGATGCCAGACGATCGGGCTCGAGATCAACCAGCTCGTCACCAAGGGGATCGTCGCCGCCGTCGCGACCCCGGCACAGACCGTCCAGGTCGCCTGGGCCGGTTCCCCGAGGGGTTTGGTACCGACCAGCACGGTGGCGGCGAACACCGAACAGAGCGCCGGGACGAACAAGAGGACGCGGGCGCCACCCAACATCCGGGCGATGCCCCCCTCGCCGACCACCACCAGGGCCGCGAGCACGGCCGGAGCGCCCAGCAGGACCGAGGCGAGGATCTCGTTCTGACCGGTGTTCCTCGGCGTGGACCGCAAGAGCGACGGGTCCGCCGCGGCGAGGACCCACAGCATCGCCGCCGTCAGTGCCCCGGCGATGAACCACAGGATCGGGAAGGAACCGGCCCCGACCCCTACGGTCGCCCGCACCGAGAGGTCGCCGACCGCGCGACTGCCCGGCAGGTACAAGTGCGCCGCCCGTGAACCGAGGGTCCTGTTTCCCTCGAGCTTGAGATCGCCGTCGGCCGCGCCGAGGCGCACGTCCCGGGGGCTGAGGCCGTCGGGGCAGAGGAGTTCGAAGTGGTAGGAGTCGCAGCGCCGCGTGTAGATGGTCGGGATGTCGCATTGGATCGGGATCCAGGCGAGCGGCCTGACCATCCGCTCCGCCAGAGCGGGGAAGCTGATCCTCCGTCCGAGCCTGCCGTAGGTGACTTTGCCGGTGTTGAGGACGGCCCGCGGGTCCTTGAGCATCCGCGAGCGCCAGGGCCGGAGCCTCGGGTGCTTCGGCTCCTCCAGCTCACCGACCCGCCAGCGCACGATCGAGCGTCGGGTCAGCTCGATTTCCTTGCCCACCTCGACGACCCGGCGTTCTCCAGGCAGGCCCGTGATCGGGAGCCAGACGACCGAGTGCTCCATCAGGGTCGACAGGTCTTCGAAGAGGCCGCCGTCCTCCCAGGCCTTCAGGACCCGCGGCTCGACCACGTTGCACAGCTCGTTGAGGATCACTGACGCGTCATAGGGATAGGTCGCGCAGAGGCTCGCGAAGACGCCTTTGAGGTCGGCCGGCGGCAGCTTCGACTGTCCCTGCGGCAGCAGCCGCTTGGCCGCCTCCGCCGCGGCCGTCGCGGAGATCGAGTTGCACTGCGCCCTGGTCAGCAACGCCACCGATCCGCCGCTCTCGTCCCTGACGTAGAAGCCGGTCCGCCCTTCCGCCTTGCGGAGGAACATCAGCGGGAAGAGGAACTGCCATCGATCGCCGACGCGGGAGCACCTGGCGGCGGGGTCGGTGGGCAGCTCGAACTCCACCCGGAGACGCCAGTCGGCCGACTCGTCGGAGTTCAGCGAGAGCGTCTCGGTGTGGCGGTGGATCAGGCCGTGTCGGCGGGCGAAATAGAACCCGGCCGTGCGTTCGCACCGCTCGTCGATCCCGACCGACCCACTCCCTTTCACTTTCGGCATCGAGAGCAGGCCCAGAGCCCCGGTCCAATTCGCCATCCGCGGCACTCTAATGTTTCTTAACAAAATAGGTTGTTCTTTCAATGGCTGAAAAACGACCCCCCTCCGCTCTGGTCCCCGCCTTGCCGCCCCGCCCGTCCGATCCAAACTCCTAGCGTCCTGCTAGGTTTTCGGACGCCCTAAGTCAGGGTGCCCTAAAAGATGATCCCCACTTTCGTCATCACCCTGCGAGAGGGCGTCGAGGCCTCTCTCATCGTCGGCATCATCGCCGCCTTCCTGGTCAAGGAGGGGCGGCGGGACGCGCTGCGGCAGATGTGGATCGGGGTCGCGATCGCGGTCGTCGCCTGCACCGCGGTGGGCGTCGGGCTGGACGTCGCCTCGGAAGAACTTCCGCAACGGCAGCAGGAGGGGCTGGAGACGATCGTCGGCCTGATCGCCGTGGCGACGATCAGCTACATGATCATCTGGATGACCCGTCACTCGCGGGAGATCAAGGCCGAACTCGAGGGCGAGGCGGCGAGCGCGCTGGCGCGCGGCTCGGCGATGGCCCTGGTCGGGATGGCCTTCCTCGCGGTGCTGCGCGAGGGCTTCGAGACCTCGGTCTTCCTCCTCGCCGCCTTCCAGGACGCGACCAACACGACCGCGGCGGGGGCAGGCGCCGTGCTCGGCCTGATCTGCGCGGTCGCGATCGGCATCGGCCTCTACAGCGGCGGCGTCCACATCAACCTGGCGAAATTCTTCAAGATCACCGGCCTGGTGCTGGTCTTCGTCGCCGCCGGACTGCTCTGCACCGCGGCCCACACCGCCCACGAGGCGGGCTGGATCAACAGCTTCCAGACCGAAGCCGTGAGCCTGCGCTGGCTGGTCCACCCGGGCACGGTCTCCGAATCGCTGCTCACCGGGATGCTCGGGCTGCGCCCCGCGCCGACCCAGATCGAGGCCTTCGTCTACCTGGCCTACGCGATCCCGATGGCTCTCTTCGTCCTCTGGCCGCGAGGCCGCAAGACGGCCCGTCGCCGCGCCGCCGAGCCCGGCGTCGGCACGGCCCAGACGCCCGCCTAGGCCATGCCGCTCTCTCGGCGTCGGCTGCTCGCCTCGGCCGGCCTCGGTGCCGCCGGGATCGGGCTGGGCGCGGGCGGCTACCTGGTCGGCCACAACGACGCCGAAGCGGCCGAGCCGGAAGGCACCGGCCGGGTCCCCTTCGACGGCGAGCATCAGGCCGGGATCGCCACGCCGGTCCCCAACCGCCTCCACTTCGCCAGCTTCGACCTCGAAACCGAAAGCCGCGACGAGCTGCGCGAAATGCTCGAAAAGTGGACCGTCGCCGCGCGCGAGATGACCGAGGGCAAGATGATCGGCAGCTACGCCGGCAACCACACCGAGCTGGCGCCGCCGGAAGACACCGGCGAGGCGTTCGAACTGCCCGCCTCCAACCTGACGATCACCTTCGGCTTCGGCCCCGCGATCTTTGAACGCCCCGGGCTCGGGCTGTCGAGCAAGCGCCCGCCGGCGCTGAAGCCGCTGCCGGCGCTGCCCGGCGACGAACTGAACGCGCTCGAATCGGACGGCGACATCTGCGTGCAGGCCTGCGCCGACGATCCCCAGGTCGTCTTCCACGCGATCCGCAACCTGGCCCGGATCGGCCGCGGCACGGTGACCATGCGCTGGTCCCAGCTCGGCTTCGGCCGCACCTCGACCACCAGCGTCGCCGAGTCCACCCCGCGCAACCTCTTCGGCATGAAAGACGGCACCGCCAACATCAAGGCCGAGGACGCCGCGGCGATGGACAGATACGTCTGGGTCGACGAAGGGCCCGCCTGGATGAAGGGCGGCAGCTACCTGGTGTCGCGGCGGATCCGGATGGTGCTCGAGGTGTGGGACCGCTCGGCGCTCAGCGACCAGGAGGAAACGATCGGCCGGCAGAAGTACAGCGGCGCGCCGCTGGGCGAGGAAAACGAGTTCGACCCGCTGCCGCTGAAGGAGCTGAACGGCACCGAACCGGTGATCCCGATGAACGCCCACGTGCGGCTCGCCTCGGCGCAGGAAAACGACGGCGTGCGGATCCTCCGCCGCGGCTACTCGTTCACCGACGGCGTCGACCAGAGCCTCGGCGAGCTGGAAGCCGGCCTCTTCTTCATCGCCTTCCAGAAGGACCCGGAAAAGCAGTTCGTCGCCCTGCAGCGGAAGCTCGGCGTCCACGACGCGCTGAACGAGTACATCCACCACGTCGGCAGCGCCCTCTTCGCCGTCCCCGGCGGGACGAAGCCGGGCGGCTACGTCGGCGAAGCGCTCTTCACCTGAGCCCTCCCCGCTAGGCGGATGAGAATCCGCTGAACCTATTCCGACCAGATCCGTAGGTCTTTGTTAGGGTGCCCTAAGCAGTACCCACCTGTGCCCGGGATCCGAGACGAAGAGACGACGTCTCGGGCCCGGGCACTCCCAACTTCGCCTTTCGACGACACCTCACCAAGGAGCTACGCAAGAAATGAAACGTGTCCCTGTCCGTGCCTTGATCGCCGCCGGCGCCCTCGGGCTGCTGGCGCTGTTCGTGGCAGCCTGCGGCTCCAGCGACAAGGCCCCGGCCGGCTCCAAGGAACTGAGCTACACGCTGACCGAAGAAGGCTGCACGCCGAAGGAATCCAGCGCGCCCGCGGGTCCGATCGAGTTCAAGGTCAAAAACGAAGGCTCGAGCAAGTACACCGAGCTCGAGGTGGTCGACGGCGAAACCCTGCTGGGTGAGCATGAGAACGTCACCGAAGGACTCTCCGGCAGCTTCGCGCTGACCCTCGAAGAAGGCGAATACACGATCCGCTGCCAGGAAACCGCGGGCGAAGGCGAAGGCACGCTGAAGGTCACCGGCGAGCTGAAGACCAAGAAAAGCCCGGAAATCGACAAAGCGATCTCCGACTACAAGGAATACATCCAGGAAAACTCCGAAGAACTGGTCGAACTGACGAAGCCGTTCGTCGCCGCGGTGATCGCCGGCGAAATCGCCAAGGCCAAACAGCTCTACCCCGAACCGCGGATCCGCTACGAGCGCATCGAGCCGGTCGCCGAGTCCTTCGGCAACCTCGATCCGGAAATCGACGCGCGGGCCAACGACGTCAAGCCGAGCGAATTCGGGGGCTTCCACCGGATCGAGAAAGCGCTCTGGGAAGAAGACACCACGAAGGGCATGAAGCCGGTCGCCGAAGGGCTGCAGAAGAACGTCGACGAACTCGAAGAACTGATCAAGGGCGACGTCAAGATCCAGGCGGTCGAGATCGCCAACGGCGCCAACGAGCTCCTCACCGAGGTCTCGACCTCGAAGATCACCGGCGAGGAGGAGCGCTACTCGCACATCGACCTGGTCGACTTCCTGGCCAACGTCGAAGGCTCCCAGGTGGCGTTCGAAGCGATCAAACCGCTGATCGAAAAGAAACAGCCGAAGCTGGTCAAGGAAGTCGCGGCCGACTACGAAGCCGTCTACGCGGCGCTGAAGCCCTACGAAACGAGCAAGTGGCCCGGTTTCGTCCTCTACACGGCGCTGAACAAGTCCGACACCCGGAAACTGGCCCAGGTGATCGACGCGCTGGCCGAAAAGTCGGCCCAGATCCCGGCCCAGATCGCCAAGGGCGAAACGGAATAACCGCAACGTCCGGCGGGTCCTCGGTGACCCGCCGGACGAACGCCTACGCTGGATGGTCGTGATGAGCGCGGGTGAAAGAGCCGACGGACTGCTGGCGGAGCTCGGTTACGCGAGCTGGCGGAACGGGCAGCGGGAGGCGGTCGTCGCCGCCCTCGAAGGGCGCGATTCGCTGATCGTGATGCCGACCGGCGGCGGCAAGAGCCTCTGCTACCAGCTGCCGGGGCTGGCCTCCGACGACCTGACGATCGTGGTCAGCCCGCTGATCGCGCTGATGCGGGACCAGTGGCTGCGGCTGACCCAGGCGGGGCACCCGGTGGCGATGGTCTCCTCGGCGATGGACGAGGAAGAAACCTGGTCGGCGCTCGACTCGGTGCGCGACGGGCGGGCGAAGATCGTCTACTGCGCGCCGGAGCGCTTCGCCTCGCGCGCCTTCCTCGACGCGATCGGGCAGCGTCGGATCGACCTGCTGGCGGTCGACGAGGCCCACTGCGTCTCCGAGTGGGGGCACGACTTCCGGCCCGACTACCTGCGGCTGCCGCAGATCGCCGAGCGGCTCGGGCGGCCGACGGTGATGGCCTGCACGGCGACGGCGACGGTGCCGGTCGCGGTGGAGATCGCGCAGCGCTTCGGCATGCGCGACCCGCTGCGGGTGCGGGCGGGCTTCGACCGGCCGAACATCTCCTTCGACGTGGTCGCGCTCGAGGGCAAGGGCTCGAAGGCGCGCCGCCAGGCGCTGCTGGAGACCGGCCTCGCCGACCCGGCCAACCGTCCCGCGATCGTCTACTGCGGCACCCGCAAGGACACCGACGAGGTGGCGGCGGAGTTGCGCGGCACCGGGCTGCGGGCGCTGGCCTACCACGCCGGGATGGAAGGGAACGAGCGCTCGCTGGTGCAGCGGCGGTTCATGTCGGGCGGCGAGGACGCGGTCGACGTCGTCGTCGCCACCAACGCCTTCGGCATGGGCGTCGACAAGGCCGACGTACGGTCGGTCTGGCACATGGCGATCCCGACCTCGGTCGAGGCCTACTACCAGGAGGCGGGCCGCGCGGGGCGCGACGGGCTGCCCTCGAAAGCGGTCATGCTGGCGATGAAGTCCGACCTCGGCCGGCTCGTCCGCTTCAACGAACAGCGCGCCAACGACCCGGAGCTGGCGATCGCCCACGAGCGCGGCTGGCGCGCCTACCGGGCGATCAAAGACTTCATCTACGGCACCCGCTGCCGGCGCCAGGCCCTCCTCGCCCACTTCGGCGACCGCCGCGCCGAGACGGCGCCCCTCGGTCGCTGCTGCGACATCTGCGACATGCTCGACTGGCTGCCCGACCCGGAGACGATCGCGACGCGCAAGCCCGTCCGCTCGTCCGGCTCCTCCTCCGCCCCGCCGCCCGAACTCTCCGGCGACGACGAAGCCCTCTTCGAAGCGCTCAAGGCCTGGCGCCTGCGCGCCGCCGAAGGCAAGCCCGCCTACACCGTGGCGAACAACAAGACCCTCGCCTCGATCGCCGCCCGCCGCCCTACCGGCCGCCCCCAGCTGATCGAGATCTCCGGCGTCGGCCCCGCCTTCGTCAGCAAGTTCGCCGACGACGTCCTGGCCCTGATCGAAGAACACCAGCCGCCCCTGGCGGCGTAGCGGCCCTTCCGGACGGGGCGCCCACAGGTACGCGCGCTCACCGCGACGTCCGGCTGACGCTCCTCGCGAAAGCCTCGCGAACCCTCGATCTCTCCGCACCCCCGGCTGTCTCAGCTGAGCGCTGCATGGATTTTGGGGGCTATAGACCCCTGGATTCATGCAGCGCTAGGTGGTTGATTCCACGGGGGGTCACGGGCGCGGGGGTCGTGCTCCGCGGCGGTGGCGGCCGTCCGAGTGGCGGTCCCGGGCGTCTCGTGGCGGCCCGTGGCAGGCTGTGGCCGCCACGAGACGCCCGGGACGTGAGGGAGATGAAGGGAAGACGCCGAGGGTTCGACACGTCCGCGCCGGGAAGGCGCCGAGGGTCCGCCACGCTTGCGGCACGAGGTCACAGTTCCGCCACGAACTCCACACTTCCGCCCGAGATCTCTCCGCGAGAGGGCCCGAGAAGGCCGTTTCCGTGACGAAGACGCCGGGAATGCGACGAAGGACGTGGAGAGACGCCGGAAACGTCACCGGTCCTCATGCGTTTCCGACCCTGATCGGATGGTCGGAAACGCGCTGCGTGAGTTTGGGGCCCTATAGGACCCCCAAACCATGGTCACGTGATTGCAACGTCTGAAGAAGACGGGCGGACCTGTGAACTTCTCCGGTTCTTCGTGTCCTATCTGTGACGCCCCGGGCCCTGTGACCCGCTCCCCGCACCCCCGGCCATCTCGACCACGACCACAGCCTGCCAGAGGGTCGTGGTCGAGATGGCCGCGTCCCTTGCCCGTGCCTTTCCGGCCCCTCGCGGCTCCGGCTTCCGGCTTCAGCCAGCCTCGCCCCCGTGGAATCAATCAGCTAACGGCGGGCGGCGCGGCTGGCCTCGGCGTGGGAGCGGAACGTGCCGGGGTCGTCGGCGAGGCGGTGGTGGGCGTGGCGGCCGGTTGAGCGCAGGGCGGCGGCGAGCGTCGCGGCCAGAAGCAGTGCGACGGCGATGACGATGATCACGGCGACGGTGGACAAGGTGGCTTCCTTCGGTGGGGTTCGCCATTCAGATGCCCTGAACGTCGAATGCGCAAACCGATTCGCGCGAGCCCAGGCGCAACGGAGCTTGCAGCCGTCGCCGCCGGCGGGCGCCCCCTTCGGCTCGGTTGGCACCCTGGGACAGATGCCCGGCCTGCCTCGCCGACGGGCCGCGCTCGCGGCCGTCCTGACTTCGCTCGTCCTCCTCGCGGGCTGTCTCACGGCCGCCGGCGCCGGCGCCGCCTCACCCGCCGCTTCGACCTCGGCCAGCTCGGTGATCAAGAACGGCGTGCTGGTGCCGAAAGGAAAACAGATCTACTTCGGCATCTCCGACACCGGTAACCCGGCGTCGTTCGGGGAATTCTCGGAAGCGGTTTCCAAGCACCCGTCGGTGATCGAGTCGTTCCGCGCCTGGGGCACCGACCTGGCCCCCTCGATCCAGCGCTGGGAGATCGCCCGGGCGCGGCCGATGATCCACATCACCACCGCCGACCCGCAGACCGGCGGGGAGATGCTGACGCTGGCACAGATCGCCGCGGGCGGCGGCGACGGGTACCTGATCCGGCTCAACCACCTGTTCGCCGAAAAGCACATGGCCGCCTACGTGCGGCCGCTCGGCGAGCCGAACCGCTGCCTCAACGTCTACGCCGCCTACGAATGCGCGGGCAAGCCGCGCAACGTCGAAGACTCGGCCCGCAACTACCGGCGCGCGTTCCGCCGCATCTACGTGATCGTCCACGGCGGCGGCAAGGCGAAAGTCATCAACAAACGACTGGCGGAAGCGGGGCTTCCGCCGCTGCACGCGACCGTCGGCGGGCTGCCGAAAGCGCCGGTGGCGATCGTCTGGAGCCCCCTCCCCTCCGGCTCGCCGACGACGAAGAAGAACCTGCCGCGGAACTTCTTCCCCGGGGAAAAGTGGGTCGACTGGACGGGGACCGACTTCTACGCCTCCTATCCCGAATGGGGCGCGCTGACCCGACTCTACGAACGCTATCCCGACAAGCCGTTCGCGCTGACCGAGTGGGGCGTCGAAAACGGCGACGACCCGGCCTTCGTCTCGAAGCTCTTCAGCTGGGTCGAAAAGCACCCGCGGACGAAGATGATGGTCTATTACCAGGACTTCGGGTCGACCAGCCCGTACCGGCTGCAGAACTATCCGGAAAGCCTCTCGATCCTCAACGACCGGCTTCACTCCGGGCTTTTCCCGGCTTACGCGCCGGGTGCGCCGCACCTGCCGCCGCCGCCTCCCGGCGGCGTCGAAGCCGGATAGCGCGAGCCCGCCGCTGCGCCGGGGTGTAGGGCGCGACCAGGCGCTTGCCGATGCCCTCGCCGTGGGCGTGGGACGGGTAGCGCTCGTGGGAGGGCGCGACGATCGCCGGGGCGACCTTCGGTTTCACCGGGTGGACCGGTTCCAGCGCGGTGATGCTCGAGTAGCCGGTCAGGTAGAGGTCCTGGCCGTCGCTGATGATCGGCGTGTAGGTGCCCTTCGGGTAGGTGAAGACCTTGCGGCCGCTGTGCATCATGAAGCCGGTCGTCGTCTGGTTGGTGAAGTTGGCGACGTAGACGATTTCGCCGATCGCCGAGAGCGAGCCGACCACCTGCCCGCCCGCCGAGCGGCTCCACCGCACCGCCCCGTCCTTCGCGTTCAGCGCGTAGATGTTGCCGTCGAAGGAGCCGATGTAGACGGTCGGCGGTGAGTGCTTGGTGCTCGCCACGGTCGGCGCCGAGTAGGCGTAGCCGCCGGTCGAGTAGGTCCACGCCAGTTCGCCGTCGGAGAGGTCGAAGCTGTAGACGCGGTCGTCGTTGTTGCCCGCGTAGACGCGCCCGAAGGCCACCGCCGGGGTCGAGTAGAACTCGCCACCGCTGACCCCGGTCCCGAGCGAGCCGGTCTGCCAGATCAACTTGCCGTCGGAGGCGCGGACCGCGTTCATGTCGC
>Ga0164242_10005931_pt1 | contig 13510 bp, 13 predicted proteins | sample OricomgcompostMG_FD_108783 | JGI IMG/M metagenome (GOLD analysis project Ga0164242, IMG submission 108783) | Miracle-Growth compost microbial communities from Emeryville, California, USA - Original compost - Miracle growth compost (MG) ...
CGTTGATAGTATCCTAGAGTGGTACAGTTGACTAGGAGTGCTGAAGATCCTCGCTGTTTACTCGACGCTATTATACGGCGAATGGGTTTGGGCGTGAGACTTCGCTAGCGCGATTTATCCAGTTAAGATAAGTTTGTTCATGAATTGAATGGGCGGAGACCCCGCGTTTCAATGCGATCCTAGGTGAGGAGTGAATGCTAAAGTAGTAAGAGACACTTCAATAATGGGTGTATTTGCATTAGACGCCACATTTTGCGGTAAGGTGACGGCGGAGGCCATTCCTGGCCAACAACTCCGAGGACGAGACCACGTCCCTTTCACCGTAACCTCGTCCATACAGGCTATTGTACGGCACAAGTTCAGAAGTAACCAGTGAAAACGAGACGGAGATGTCCTGTACTTGTAATGAAATGAATGAATGGTCGGGATTATCCTGCCTACTACAGTCACTACCAAGCCAGAGCGGACCAATACAAGCGCCGTGTAGGATTCGGCGACGTGGTTGAAAATGGCTGGGCTCCTTGACGTGGTGCAACACGCGCATCCTCGAATGATAGGCGAATGGCAACATTCCACCATAGCTAACTCAGAATTTAAGGCTCTGCAGGGATGGGCGCCAATCTCCACTTCACCTGGGGATTTCTAAACCACTATAGGAAAAGTGCTGACATCATGTCCCCTACTATCTCGAATGTACATAGCCCCCCGAGGTTCTGGAGGGCCAACGACTTGCCTCGCCTTGGGCTGCTCATCACATCCTCGGCCGCCAGAGGGTCAGCAATGGTGATCACTCCTCCGCAAACTGATCAGCGAGTTGAAGATAATTGAGTCCTAAACGGGTAAGGATTCTCGAGTGTAGAACGCCACGACATACCAACTAAAATTAACTGTCCTATTCTGGGAACGTGGATACTCTTGCCTCTTAAACCTGGACCCCCAAGGGCGTTTCTTGAAACCCAACAGTTTTCCCAAAAGATTTCCATTTCGTCTAGGTGCTCAGAACAACCGGTGCAATGCATTCTATCCGGGCTCTCAAGACTCTCCTCGGCGTACAATGTGCCCTTACCGCCATCCTCCCCCCTGTACTTGGCAGCCCCGTGATCGACCACCATGTGACGAAGAGGAAGTTCGAATTAACACTAACGCTGCAGAAACAAGCCCCCGATGGCTTCAAAAGGGAGATGATTCTGGTGAATGGACAATTCCCAGGCCCTCTCATAGAGATTGACCAAGGCGATGAGGTGGAGATTTTGGTGCACAATACGATGCAGTACAACACGACCATCCACTACCATGGTATGGCTTCCGTCTCCGCTCCGATGACACTTTCTGACACTAACAGGTATTGAGATGCATAAAACCCCGTGGTCGGACGGCGTGCCGGGTCTGACGCAACGCCAAATCCGGCCTGGCTGCAGCTTCACGTATAGGTGGACAGCTACCCAGTACGGTAGCTACTGGTACCATGCACATCAGAGAGGACAGATCAACGATGGGCTCTACGGGCCCATCATAATTCATCCAAGGGGTAGCGAGCAGAAGCCGTTCGGCCTCATCTCCAGCGATATCGCCACGGTCCATGCCATGGAGAATGCGGAAGCCAAGGTCAAACCGCTTGTGTTATCTGACTTCCGCCACATTACGTCTGAGGACGACTGGAGACTGTCAATTGCCTCCGGAATTGAGACTCCTTGTTATGATTCCATTTTATTCAACGGAAAGGGTCGGGTTGACTGCTGGTCGCAGGAGAAGATTGCTTCGCTCCTTACCAAGGATCAAGAGTTGTTCCTTAAGCTTGGAAACGAGACCTCGATGACGGATAAAGCGTATGCAAGTAAATACTCAACCATGGTGGCGAAGACACTGACATGACTGTAGCTGCCTGCCCGCCTCGGTGATCGGTGGTGTCCTTGCCGGTGGCCTACCCACCAACCTTTCCGCCATTCCATCGGAGATCTTTGACGTCTGTACGCCGACGAACGCAACCCGGGAGGTCATAAACGTTCACCAATCGTCTACTTCGAAGGAAACCTGGTTAGCCATTGACATCATCGCGACGTTTGGTCTAGTGACGGGCAGTTTCTCCATCGATGGGCACCCTTTATGGGTTTACGCCGTGGACGGCGCTTATATCGTGCCCCAGCTCGTGGAGGCCATCACCGTGACCAACGGCGACAGATATTCAGTCCTGATAAAACTCGACAAACAAGGTAAATATAGGGTTCGCTTCGCCTCTACAACGGTGGCGCAGATGCTCGCTGGCTACGCAACCCTATCCTATGGTCATCTAGGTGGAGCGGGTGAGCCTACTAGGAACAATACTGAACCGGAGGCATACATCAATGACGTTGGTGTGAATACCACTGCGTCTGTCCGTTTTTTCGACCAACTCGGCATGCGGTCCTTCCCGCCGGACTTTGTATCCTCGGTCGCGGACCAAACCTTCAAGCTAGCGATGCGCGTGGCAGGGGCGTCGTACAACTGGGCGCTCAATAGTTCCATCTACCCCATGCAACTAGACAATGACGAGCCACTACTTTTCCACCCGCTACCTAACGAACACAACAACGTGACCATCAGCACGCTAAACAACACTTGGGTTGACCTCATCTTCGTGGCGGTGACCTCGCCGATGCCGCCGCATCCGATTCACAAGCACGGGAACAAGATGTGGCTCATCGGGCAGGGTGACGGTATGTTCAACTACTCTAGCGTGGCCGAGGCCGCGGCCGCGATACCCGAAGCGTTCAACCTCGTCGACCCGCCTAAGCGCGACGGGTTCGCCACCCCTCCGGCCATAACGGGGCCTGTGTGGATGGCCGTCCGATACCAGGTAACGAATCCCGGCGCGTGGTTTATGCATTGTCATATCCAGTCCCATATGCTGGGGGGCATGAGCATGGCAATTCAGGACGGGGTGGACCAATGGCCGGCGGTGCCGGACGAATATCTAAACTACCATTAAGATACCTCGAGATGCAAGGTGAATTGCGGCCGCCGTGCGATTTCTGTTGCGTATGGGCGTATGAGCCCCGCGACCTTCACATTGGAACTGGTTTCTTTTGCCGCGTGCGTTAGGCTTATCCGCGGAGGTTTAGGAAGCGACAACATAGAATCACTTAATAACTACCGAAAGAGGGTAGAGCGACCATGATCACACCCTTTTTAGATATCTCGGGTTTTCAGTGGCCACCAATGTCCGCCACTCACGATTAGGGGTTGGAGTTTCGAAAGCGAGGTGTTGTGCCTCACTACCTAAAACGGTTAGGATATAGATATAACTCAAATAATGCTTATTACCGTGCCTGCATGAATAAGGCGTTTGCCAATGCATGTAGTATGCACTGCGCCACTCTCCTTCAGGTATTCGCTCAATCCCTAAGCAGAGAGGCACTGAATCACCGAGCCTTCACATCGGCCTCACCTGCAACGTGGAGCAGGTGACTGCTAGGTGCAATCCCCTGTCCCATTAACTTGCGCGCGCCGGGTGGCTCACATTGGACACCTATCCTTGCAAATATTGTGCTTATGACATACGAAGTAGCGATCTCGGAGAGCCCCGGATTAAACGCCGCTGTGTCGCGACTAGGATACCAGCACAGCACAAGCTGATTCTGCAGAGCCTGGCAAGTTCTTGCCCTGGATGTCCTTAAGGAAGCAATCGCCGCCTTGCTCCATAATACTTGTCAAGTTCGAGTTGTAAGTGACAGCCCTACACTTCGTGTCACCAGAGTCGATGTCGGAGTTGTACGCGGCGCAGTAATCCATGCAGTCCTCAAACGTATAAACGGTGGTATACATGATATCCCGCACTTGGGCCGACCCGTCTAGAGAGTCAGCTCCATTCGGCCAGTCTGTAAAGCAATACATGGTAAATCTATTGCCGCGGGACGAGGTGTATGTGCGGGGGGTTTGGAAGTTGCAGGAATTGGCAGCCAGTCCCGTTGTGCCAGACGTGACGGCGCTAGCTGTCGAGCTTGACGTTTGTGAGGGAGTCGAAGAAACCGGCATCGAAGAAACTGACATCGAAGAGACTGGCATCGAAGATGATGGATGAGTTACAGCACTGCCAAAAGACTTGATTAGCCACCCGTCGCTGAATAGAACGTCTGTAAGACGTGAATTACGCCTCACCTCGACTGTATTGATGGCGACGAAGACGACGACTGTGTTGGACCACCATTCGATCGTTGGAGACCAACTCCTAACCCGGCCCCTAGGGCCACGCCTAAGACAACGAGTATTGCAGCGCCAACAAGGACCCAGAATAAAGCAATGGGAACGCCAAGTATTTTCTTCTTCGGTGGCAGCCCTCCCCAAGTCGCATAAGGCTGTGGCTGGTTCGTCATCACAATAGGCAAGTTTTGCTGGGGTTTCACTTCTGGGAGGTCCGACGTGGAAACAACTTCTGGAGCGTCGACATATCCATGATGAAGCGGCTGTGGAGCGAAGGCATCATGAGGATTGGATTGGTTGTCCATGCCAATACCGTAGTATGATCCAACCCGCCAGAGGGCGATCTGAAAAAAAAGCAATTGCGCGACTACTGGAGAGGAAAAGGGAGGTGGAAACTGCCAAGGGATTGTGAAGGAAGAGCGGTTAATTAATTAAAATCGGGGTCAGAAATTGCTGTCCGTGCGCATTTAGGTACCTAGGCACGCTGGCACGCTAGGTACTTGGGTACCCAGCTTTTGCTGTCGCGCGAACACGGAGGCGGGTTCTTCAACCATTTCCCGAGGTGCCCACGTTACCCTGGCACCAACCTGGGCACTGTGTATTGTATGAACCCAATCTCCGCAAGAACAGCGTAGTAAACAATAAACAATTCCTACAAATGGTCGTTGTCCGCATTCTCTGCTGGCTCTCTGGTGACACTATTGAGGCCGAGAAGTTTTCTGCATTATGGGGAAGCATCAAGTTGCTCACCGAAGGACCTGCTCGGAAGAAGAAAAACGTGTCGGTAACGAGAGTAGGGAATATCTCTGATTCACGTTGGTAGAGTGCTGCCCTGATCATACTTGGAGGAAACCTATCGTACCCTCCATAGTTTATGACCTGCGGAACGCCCTTCATCCAGACTAGGTTAAATCCTTCATGTCTATTGTTGCGGCGCTATCAGCCACGAGAGCGCTTTGCTAATACCATGTCACCGCACAGTCCTCGCTGGGTCTATCAAGTCCGAATAAACTAGCCTGAATGAGACCATGATAGCTGTCGGTTTGACGCCCCAGGCAGTAGACCAACGCATTGCGCTACGCACGCGGGGGGAAGCCTACCGTTATTCGTGTCAACACCTCATTGACTATTGCCATTGCAGGGGACCGGCAGGCGGTGGACGAATTGCTGCCGCCGGTTCAGAAGCTTGGGGTTCCAGAGAGTCGCGTACTACCAGCCAGAGGATGTCACCGCTTTGATGAAGTCACGAAACACTGCCCATATTTCATCTGGAAGTGGATGACCCTCACTACATCCATGGACAAGAAGGATGAGTTCGGCTACCTGGACTACACAGTGGGTAGCGGCAACAGGGGACGAAAGAGCCGAGTCCTTGAAGGCAAACAGCAATACCAGTAATAGACCACGTGTCTTGCCCGTTATACATCTTGTAGATATTTTCCTAGGCTCAGTCCCGCCGTTGCCTGTTGTGATGGGGGTGCCTACTTGGCAAGATCTACGAGAAAAACATCGCCGGCAATGGGCCGTTCGAGGCGTGCCCTCCGTACATTGGCTATCTCGCCCGTCAGATTCCATAGCTATGCACACTCGAGGCCGGTGCTGTAGCCCGAGGAGTGACCAGTCCTATCCTGCACATCTTGGATGGTGTAGGCGGCACGACGCCGAATGGGTCTACACGGGCATCTTTAGTCGATTCTTTGAGGCGGCTAAAAATAAATTCAAATATTGGTAGCACCTGATACAGTGCCAGAAACTACCTAGACATCAAGGGGGGCCGGCCCATCAGGGATATGAGGTCGGCCACCTTGATATTGTCATTTCCCATATTGTCTCGCGCGCCGCGAGCCGGATCAAGCCGCCGCTGAGGTCCGTATGGAGTCTGCTTAGGCTTGGGTGTGGACTGATGCTGTTGGAGATCACGGGAGAGAAACTGTTCATCGGCCTTCTCTAGATCACCCTCCCTGGCTGGTGGGATGGTCTGTCAGAGGGCAGGTTAAATGGGGCCTTGCTTAGGGAAGACGGGCGACATCGTTGCATGACGGTATTTTCCGGAATGGACCGGCCCTTTACGGACCAATTCTGCACGACTTCCTCCGCCAGGAGACCTTGATCGTCTCCCAGGCCGAGGAACCAGAGCTTCAGTCGCCACAGGCAATAACACATTTGGGCAAAGACGGATGACTTGACCGCATTCAAATCGACGCCATAGAGACTGAAATGTAAAATATCGAAGGCGTTGTACACTTGACAAGTCCAGTAGGTATCGAGCACGTGAGCGGCCAGTTCTTCGTCGCCTCATCTGAGCTCGCCGGCCCAAGCCTGAAAGCACAAGGCCAACAACACGTGGCTCTCAAAACACTGCTCTGTGGCTTCTTTGGCATCTTGTAGACCAGTGAAGGTGCAAACTTGATCCCGAGCAATCATGATATCACCCACTTTGTAGGCCGGGCAAACAGGCTGCGGACCAAGGTCGGCGGCAGCGCTCACATAAGCCTTGACCTCGATGGATATAGCAACCAGATCCTAGAGGAAGCCACTGCCGTAATTGTGCGAGACTTGGCAAAGTGTTTTTCGTTCTAGGCAGGCTGGTGAGAGTCGTAAGGTAAGTTGAGCGGAGAGAGGAGTTGTCACCCTCTCACCTCCAGTCGTCGATGAATGTTGTTCCGCAAGGCCATTGCCGCCGAGACCCAGCTTCCAGGGTCGGCCGAGCAGTTCTACCCCTAAGAAAATCTGGCTTTGGTGCCGCAACTTCCGATGCCAGCCCTACTGGACAGTGTCTACCGCTATGCTGGAGCCAAGGTCTTTGCCACGGTTAGCAGCAACTACGCACCTGACATGCAAGATGATAGAGGAGTCGAGGTTGACGCCATCTCTGTTCGTGAGTAACAATTCACCGAGTACATAAAAGGATTTGTATTGCTAGAGGCTAAATTGTTACTTGGCTGGTTAGGGGCGGGTATGAAGGCCATTATATTTTAGCGCTAAAAGAGAACATCTCTGCCCCCAGGTTGTCTATCTGTTCAACTAGAATTCGGTCGACGCTTCGGTCAGTCATTCCACATTTAACGCCTCCTAACGGTTAGGCCATCACACGACTAACGGCCCTCAACTACGTGAATAGAGCATGAAGCAAGGAAGTCAAATCAACAACCGAGAATACCCAACAGTTGCTCATGGTTTGGTGGATAAGGGGCACATTAGAACCAATCAACGAAGGACACACCTTCTACCAATCGTCTTTCAACTTTCATGTTTCCCACCAGCTCCCGTATACAATCTATTGAAGACATGACCTGTTCTCCTCACGTACCCTTTTACCAGGGGGGTGGCACCGCGCATAAATGCATTCGTGAATGAACACGGTGTGTACATAACAACGGGGCGCTACTAGTCGCGGAAATCCGATCCATTAATACATCTCCCCACAGTAATTGGGCCGCATTTGCGTTGCGGGTCCTGGGAGGGTGGGGCCGGGGAAGGACCCGGGTTCGACGAGATGCCATCACCACGTCCCACCTTTGTTACTTGCTCGATTATCTCCACTCGAGACTTTTATGTAGTGCTATGCTTGACTAGTACCCTCAGTACCGAACGGCGTATCATGCCGGTGCTTCCCCCTAAAGGTCTAGTTTATTCATCTCGCCGTCTCGGTCACCTTAACTTGCTTCCGCCCCCCGTTCCCCCGTGGGGACCCCGCAAATAGAGGCTGCATCTAGCCATTTATAAATATTCATCCCTATGTCAGGATTTACGAATCCAACTCCTACCCTCCACCACCATAGGCCTTCCCAATTTTTGAAGTCGTTTCACAGAAACAATGAAATTCGAAAACCCGTTTGCCGTTCCCGAGGGGAGTACCTTCCCAAAGGAGGTGTTTGGCTTTCGGCCATATCTCCTAGCCGTCTCTGCATCATGGGTAAGACTAACTAGGCTCAAAACATTTGATTTCCTAGAGCCACAACCAAGCTGACCATTTTCTCCTCCTTTCCGTTACAGGCAGCTGCATGCTACGGCTATGATGGAGGTTTTATCGGCGGAACTCTCGCACTTACCTCCTTCCAGGGTAAATTCGGATTGGATACGGCGGCCACAGCGTCTGCTCTGGCAGCCCTGCAGTCTAACATAGTTACCACCTTCCACACTGGAGCCTTTTTTGGCAGTATCCTCGGGTACTTCAGTAGCTCACTCTTGGGTATCGGACGTCGGCCTGTCCTGATGGCCGCCATGAGTATCTTCCTCCTCGGCTGCGTGCTTGAGTTGATCGGCAATCTACCATTGCTCTATACAGGGCGGGCTTTCACAGGACTAGGCGTCGGTGGTTCCATGGTAGTGCTCCCAATCTACATTGCGGAATGCTCACCGACCCCTATCAGAGGTCGGCTCGTTGGGATTTTCGAGGTTATGGTCCAGGTCGCGATTGTTATTGCCTTCTGGGTCAATTACGGGGTTCAGCAGAACCTGCCACCCAACGACACGCAGTGGCGCATCCCATTCGCCCTCCAAATCATACCTGCCGTTTTCTGCATCATCAGCATGCCATTCATGATCGAGTCACCTAGATGGCTCATAAGCAATGGGCATACCGCAGAGGCGAGGAAGGCTCTCTCCTGGGTACGGCATCTACCCGAGGATCACGATTTCATCAATTTGGAGGTCAATGAAATCCAGGCCATCGCTACTCTCGAACTCGAGGATGGGGGTGATCAAGGTCAGCGCCGGTTATGGCGGGAGCTTTTCTCGCCCGGTGTACGGAATCGTGTTGTTCTCTCGCTATTGTTGATGTTGCTACAACAGTTGACTGGGTAAGCAAGCATGGATTCTTGATCGGCAATCAGGAAATCTATGTCTAACTTACAATTTCCCGCAGCATCAACTCGCTTAATTATTTCTCGCCTTTGATCTTCAAGGAACTTGGTTACTCATCCACCGAAGTTGCCCTCCTTGCCACCGGCGTCTACGGTATCGTTAAGATGGTGAGCAGCCTCGTCTTCGCCCTCTTCATTGTTGATAGGTTCGGCCGGCGGCCCGCACTCCTCGTGGGAGCTGTTGTTATGGCGATCTGCATGTTCTATATCGGGGGCTATGCCAAGGTTGCCGGCGCTCAAGCCGGCGGCGCCGGGGCACAGGCTTCCTTAGCCATGGTTTATATCTACATCATCGCCAACAGCGCCAGCTGGACCAGTATTCCATGGGTTTTTGCCTCAGAAACCTTCCCAACCAGGGTACGTGGCCTGGCCATGATGTTCCCTACTTGTATGCAGTACCTGGGACAGTTCACTGTTGTGTACAGCCTTCCATACATGGTTAACGCTATGGCCTATGGCACATACCTGTTCTACGCCGCTTGGATAGTGGTTGGCTTCATCTTTACCTATTTCTTTGTTCCTGAGACCAAGGGCGTCGCACTTGAAGATATGGATTTGCTGTTCGATGCTAAGGCGCCGATCTGGGCGAGGGCTGCCAGGAGGAGATATGACGAGGCGCACGCCGCTGGCATGACCGCTGTGATTGTTCACCAGATCCAAGCGGTGGAAAAGGCTGACGTTGAAACCGCCGAGGAAGTATAAAGAATACCGAGTTTTAGCCCCCTAAGTTCTTTCCTTCGCGGAGATTTATCAAGTTACTATTGACTTGGGTCAAATGGTGCAGGGTACCTACTGTATTTTTAATAATGCGAACTATTAATAAAATGGCCATTACTGAAGGTATTCAGACTCCCCACCCTAATGTCCTCCTCATCCAGCCCCAAAAGATGGGGTTGTGCCGTGGTTACGAGATGGCCTATAAGGCGGTGACCGTCTCAAACGCGAAGGGGGAGTGGCTGTTGTGGGGGAAGAGCTGTGGAGCCTAACAAGCAAGCCATGCTCCCTACCTTCAACCCCACTCGTCCAAGTTGCACCTGCTGGTTCGGGTGATGATCAGGCGCTAAAAGTACCGTCAACAGGAAATGCGACGGAATCCCGAAGATCTCATCGTCGCGCACCCGGAGTTAGCCAGTTACATCGGGAATCCGAACTTCGGTATGCCGGCTTGGTGCAGATCTCTACACTGGTATATTTTTTACTTATCCTTCAAAAAAGGCATCCAGCTTGTCGCAGTTTAGTTTCAAACATCCACATACCTTTTTCAGACCCTCTTGACGTACCGTTGACGAATCCCTCGAAGCTCCTGAAAATATTTACACGATCATCTTTCCACATCCCCGCAATGGCTGCTAATGGTACTGACGGCCCCATGTCGGCCTGTGCACGCTTTCGCAAGATGCTAGCTCAACCCAACCATACGGTCACGGCAGCTGGCGTATACGACGGCATCTCAGCGAGATTAGCGCTTAACGAGGGTTTCAAATGCCTTTACATGACCGGGGCTGGAACAGCGGCTTCGGTCCTAGGGATGCCAGATCTAGGCATAACCAACATGACAGACATGGCGACGAACGCCGGTATGATCTGCGGGCTCGACCCTACGGTACCCGTGATCGCGGACGCCGACACAGGATTTGGGGAGCCGCTTGTCGTAGCACGTACCGTTCGAGCATATATGGCAGCTGGCGTAGCAGCGATGCACATTGAAGACCAACCCCTAAACAAACGTTGTGGACATCTTGGTAGCAAGGAGCTAGTGTCCGAGGATATATATTTCAAGAGACTACGAGCAGCAGCCCAAACGAGAGATACATTGAGGGGTCAGACTGGACAGGACATCATCATTATTGCGCGCACCGACAGCCTCCAGTCACTAGGTTACGAGGCCGCCGTCGACCGACTGAAGCGATCCCGAGAGGCGGGTGCGGAGGTGGCCTTTCTAGAGGGCATCACGTCGATGGAGCAGTGCGAGAAAGTGTGCAAGGACCTTGAGGGCATGCCAGTTCTCCTAAACATGGTATCGGGTGGCGTGACGCCAGAGTTGAGTGTCCACGAGGCCAACAAGCTCGGCTTTAAGATTGTTATTTTCCCCTCGGCGGTCCTAAGCGTGGTCATGGAGGCGGCACAGAAGCAACTGCGGCACCTGATGGAGACAGGGCGTCAAATTGTAACCACCTACAGAGAACAAAAGGGCCCGAGGTATCTCTTTGAAGCCATGGGCATGAGCGAATGTGTCGAGTTTGACAAGGAAGTTGGCGGTCAATCATACGTAAAGGGTATTTAAGGTGCTTCCTTTCCAGGAAGACTTAAGTTGCGTATCGTATCACTTCTGATGCAGCTATAGAATAATCATGATCTTAAGCTATCTTTTGGTTGGAACATACCTACTCTTGCCTCCTATGTTTACAATGAAGTTCATAAACCTACCCTACACCCACATGCGACTTCACAAATAATATCCTCCCGCGCCTCCTTCTACGATGGACTGTCCGATTATCACTTGCCTATTTGTAGATGCGCGGAGTCGGGATTGGGTAGGAACAGGGCCGGCACCTTAGGTAACCATGGAGGTGCACACCTGAAAGCCATCTCCACCTGGAGCAGGGGAAACAAATACCTTTCGTTTATTGCCGACCACCCCCTCATTTCGCAAACCCGAAAGAGTGGAACACGAACTACTCATATCCGTCTCCACTCATACCAGTTTAACCCGGTTTCCTGGAAAACATCAAGAATCGAAGGGAATCCGACGTAGCTTTCTCCTACGAGGCTTGATTTGTCGGTATCGCGAAACATATCTTTTTGCACCCCCTGTTACTCCACGAGTCATGCCAAGTGGTCAGCCGCTGTCCAAGTCCATCAAGCGACAATCTAAATCATGCAAACGGTGCCTGAAGCGAAAGCAGCGCTGCCACGGTTTCCCCGTGTGCGGCGGATGTGAGGAAGCCAAGCAGCAGTGCGAGCAGTCCGAGTACGCTCTGCAATTACACAAACACGATAGCAGCTATGCTGCCTTCGAGCGTATCCAAACACTCGAGACGCAATTGGCCAGCGCTTTGGGTGAACTTAGGACACTTCGTCAAGGGCAACAACATCCGCTAGGTGGTAGCTACTCTACGAACGAATTCCTGCTTGACCAACAGAGACAAGCTTCCCAAGACCAGGAACAACAGCTTCCAATTCTACCGGTTCTCCACCCAAGCTGTATCCCCTCTATCAACGCGACAGGTTATACCCGGGGCGGAGATGGTACGATATCAATTTAGAGGATTAGTTCCGGGAAACAAATACATTTTTGTTAACAAAAGAGACACAGATTTTGGCTACACAATGGGGCCAAGGAGAGATCGCTCGTCGCACGAGTCAAATATGGAGCAGATGGTGCAGGCTACAGTCTGGGTTGATGCACTGTCTTCGGTTGGCAACGATGTGCCTTCTGGTCTTGCACCAACCGCCGTACACGGTCTTCAGAGTCGCCGCGCCGAACCGCCAGCAGACGGCAAGGGACGTCGGATGCTCGAAGCCTATTTCGAAAAGATTCATCCTCGATATCCCTTCCTTGAGCGATCAGAGCTCCTGCACTTACATGCTCAACGCTATGACCCCGTTCCCTCGACTACCTTCCGCCGCTTCGGCATTTTCAAGCTGAACATGGTCTACGCGATCGGAGGGACCCTTCTGAAGCTCACAGACCCCTCGTTTGAGACGCAGGTCGAATCCTTCCTCGCGACCGCTCTTCAACAAGTGTCTTCGGTGAGGCAATCAAATGCGCTTCATTCCATCGAGGGGATGGCTCTACTAGTTTTGTACAGCTTGCGCTCGCTGAGCAACACGGGCATTTGGTATCTCATCGGTCTCGCTATGCGGACTTGTGTCGATCTCGGGCTACATCTAGAATCCTCCTACACGGCAGAAGACCCCTCTCAAAGCCTAAAAAAGCGTCGATTGTTTTGGAGCGTCTACCTCTTAGATCGTTTCATCGCCATCTCTCTCAGGAGACCTTTGGGAATTGCAGAGCACGATATCGATACCAATATACCCTCGCAAATAGAAGAGGACTCCACACACCAGGGCATGGATGTCAATAATCCGATCGACCTTTCAAACCCCAAGCCGAGCGCGAAATTGAACGTGTGGGCGAAACTCATCCAAATCAAGCGATTCGAATCTCGTATTCATACGGATGTGTACTGTCTGAACGAAACACGACAACAGCGACTGACAAAGGTTGAGCCCCTGCTTGCCTCACTTGACACCTGGGCCCAATCCACCCTCCCCATAACGGGATCGGAAATCAGCTATTTGCAACTGCAATGGAATGGAGCGGTTTCGCAGCTCCTCCGCCCATTCTTGAGCGTGATGCGCCGCGACGACCCTTTGATTTCAAGATGTCTGAAAGCCTCTGGGCATGTCTGCAACATATTCAAGCGGATGCACCAACAAGACTCTTACAGCCATTCCTTCATTTC
>Ga0164242_10005932_pt1 | contig 13510 bp, 10 predicted proteins | sample OricomgcompostMG_FD_108783 | JGI IMG/M metagenome (GOLD analysis project Ga0164242, IMG submission 108783) | Miracle-Growth compost microbial communities from Emeryville, California, USA - Original compost - Miracle growth compost (MG) ...
CGGGCGATCGTCTGGTGTTCGCCGCACTCGGGGCACTGGGAGACGAGTTCGAAGCGGCTGAGGCAGTTGACGCAGCGCAGGCGGCCGGGGAGCTGGGTCGGGCGCAGCCAGGGCTCGCCGCAGTTCGGGCACGGGGCCCGTCCGAGGACGTTGGTGACGCCGGTACCGGGTTCGGCCATCGGTCAGATTGTGGCGGTTCGGGCGGCCGGCGTCCGCCCAGGCCTTGACTGAATCGTCAATCAGCTTTGCGGATGAGGCGGCCGATGAAGAAACCGGTGGTCCGGTCGCGGTCGGGGCGCAGCTGCAGCGTGCGGGGCTCGTGGGGCGACGCGAGGCCGGGCGCGAGGGCGCCGAGGTCGTCCAGCTCGAGCGGCGGCGCCTGGCCGGCGGCGCTCGCCGCGAGCAGCGCCGCGATCCGGTCCTCGTTCTCCCGCCGCGAGATCGTGCAGGTGGAGTAGACCAGCGTGCCGCCCGGCCGCAGCAGCTTCGCCGCGTTCAGAAGCGCCTTCTCCTGCACCGCCGCTACCCGCTCGATCGTCCGCGGCGATTTGCGCCAGCGCGCGTCGGGACGGGAGGCGAGCGTGCCGAGGTCCGAGCAGGGCGCGTCGAGGAGGATCCGGTCGAAGCCCTCCGGCAGCGGCAGCTCGGTCACGTCGCCCTCGAAGACGCTGACGCTGTGCAGGTCGAGCCGCGTCGCCTGGGCGGCGATCTCGGCGGCCCGCTTCTCGTCGATCTCGACCGAGACGATCTCCCCCCGATCCTCCATCCGCCTCGCGATCTGCCCCGTCTTGATCCCCGGCCCGGCGCAGAGGTCGAGGATCGTCTCCCCCGCCCGCGGCGCCAGCGCCTCGACCACGGCGGCGGAGCCGCGGCTCTGCGGCGTCAGCGCGCCCTCGGCGACGAGCGTCGGCACCAGGTCGCCGAGCCGCCCGGCGAAGACCATCGCCTCGGGCACCGCCAGCGGCCAGCCGCCCTCCGCCGGGGAGACGTCGACGCCCTCGCCCCGCAGCCGCGCCACCAGGTCGGCGCGCGCCTCGGCGTCGGCGGCGCGCATGGCCACCTCGGCGGGCTCGTTGCAGGCCGCGAGCAGCGCCCGCGCCGCCTCGGCGCCGAGCTCCTCCCACCACATCCGCGCCAGCCACAGCGGCGCCGAATGGGCCGTTGCGGCCGCCTCGGCCGTCGAGTCGTCGCCGAGCAGATCGGCGGTCAGCCGCTCCCGTTCCCGCGCCGCCCGCCGCAGGATCGCGTTGACGAAGCCGGACGCGTGCCCGGCCTTGGCGACCTTCACCAGCTCGACCGCCTGGTCGACGGCGGCGTGATCCGGGGTGCCGTCGGAGAAGAGCAGCTCGTAGAGCCCGAGCCGCAGCGCCGCCGCGACCTGCGGATCGAGCAAGCGGATCGCCCGCCCGCTCAGCTTTTCGATCGCCGCGTCGGAGGTCCCCTTCCGCTGGACCGACCCGTAGGCGAGTCGCTGCGCCTGCGCCCGGTCCCGTCCCACCAGCCCGAGCCGCTCCGCCCCGACACGAAACGCGAGCTCCGTATGGGCCCCGTGCTCGAACGTCTGCCGCAACGTCTCGAACGCGAGCGCCCGCGACCCGGCTACCGGCACCGGGGCCTCATGCGAACGTCGGCACCGGGCGGCCGCGCAGGTAGTCGGCGACGGGCATCGCTTTGCCGCCGGCGGGCTGGACGACGTCGAGCCGCAGGCTCCCGTCACCCGTCGGGACCAGAAGGGCACCCTCGGATGAGGAGGAGACGACCGTTGCCTCCCGCACGCCCAGCCGCTCGCCGCCCTCCAACTCCAGGTAGGCGCCGATGTGAGGCGTCAGCGCGCGCACCTTCGCCGCCAGGTCCGCGGCGGGCCGCGTCAGGTCCAGGCGGCGCTCGCTGCCGTCGATCTTCTCCGCGTAGGTCGCCGCCGCGTCGTCCTGCTCGGTGAACGCCAGGGTCCCGTCGCCGAGCATGTCCAGCGCTTCGACCAGCAGGTCGCCGCCGAGGTCGGCCAGCTTCGGCGCCAGCGTCCCGTAGTCCTCGTCCTCGCCCAGCTCGACCTCCACCCGCAGCGCCACCGGGCCCGAGTCCAGGCCCGCGGTCAGCCGCATCACGCAGACGCCGGTCTTCCGGTCCCGCGCCATGATCGCGCGCTCGATCGGGGCGGCGCCGCGCCAGCGCGGCAGCAGCGAGGGATGGACGTTGAGGATCTCGGTGAGGCTGAGGAGCGGCTCGCGGATCAGCTGGCCGAAGGCGCAGACGAGGAGCGCCTCGGGCTCGGCGGCGCGAATCCGCTCGAGGGCGCTCTCCTCGTTGACGCTCGCCACCTGGAGCAGGTCGACCCCCAGCTCACTCGCCAGCTCGGCGACCGGCGGCGGCGAGACCTTCCGTCCCCGCCCCTGGCGACTGTCCGGCGGGGTGACGACGAGCTGCGGGGCGTGAGGCGAATCGGCAAGCCGGCGGAGGACGGCCGCGGCGAAGTCCGAGGTGCCGAGGTAGACGGTCCTCACGCGTCGGTGCGAGGCTCGCGCAGCTCCTCGCCGGGATCGTCCTCGTCCTCGCTCGGCGGGTGGTAGCTCTCCCCCGAGCGCAGCGCGCGCAGCGCCGCCTTGCGCTGCTGCCGGGACGTGCGGTCGAGGATCAGGACGCCGTCGAGGTGGTCGATCTCGTGCTGGAGTACGCGCGCCTCGAGGCCCGAGGCCTCGATCGTGACCGGCTCGCCGTCGACGTCGCGGCCGGTGAAGCGGGCGAAGAGCGGGCGCTCGACGTCCATCGTCACCCGCGGCAGGCTCAGGCAGCCCTCCTCGGCGATCGCCAGCTCCTCCGACATCCACTCGATCTTCGGGTTGATCAGCGCCGAGGGCTCGTTGTCGGAGCCGGCCTGGAAGACGAGGAGGCGGCGCAGCACGCCGAGCTGGGTCGCGGCCAGACCCACCCCGAGGCCGTCTTGCATGATGTGGACCATCCGCTCGACCTCTTCGCGCAGCTCCGGGCCGAACTCGGTCACCGGGCTGGCGCGGCTCTTCAGCACCGGGTCGCCGAACTTGACCACGTGGGCGAGCGCCGCTTCGCGTCGCTCGATCAGCTTCTGGTGAAGCTCCTCCTGCTCGCGCTTCTCGTTCTCGTCGGCGTCGATCGCCTGCTCGTCGCTCACAGGGCGATCGTACCTATTGAGGGTCGACGTCGACGCCGATCGAGACGTCTTTCAGCGCCCGGTCGGCGGCGCGCCGCTCGACCGTCGCCCGCGCCGCGGCGACCGTCCCGGCGCGATCCTGCGCCTTGACCAGGATCCGCCGCCGGTGCCGTCCCCGCACCCGGAACATCGGCGCCGGCCCGAGCAGCTCCGATTCGGCCGGGAGCCGGGAGCGCATTTCGGCGGCGATCGCGCCGGCGGCCGCCTCGACCCGTTCCTCGTTCTCGGAGCTGAGGTTGACCCGCAGCAGGTGCGAGTAGGGCGGGTAGCGGAGGATGCGGCGGCGCTCCAGCTCCCCGGCGAGGAAGCCGGTCGAGTCGTGGGCGGCGGCGCGCTCGATCGAGGCCGCGTGCGGGGCGAGGGTCTGCACCATCACCTCGCCCCCGGCGGCGCCGCGCCCCGAGCGCCCGGCCAACTGGGCGACCATCGCGAAGGTCCGCTCCTCGGCACGGAAGTCGGGGAAGCGCAGGGTCGCGTCGGCGTCGAGGATCGCCGAGAGCGTCACCTCGGGGAAGTCGTGGCCCTTGGCGACCATCTGCGTGCCGACCAGGACGGCGCTCGCCGCCTCGCCGAATTCGGCCAGGATGCGGGCGTGGGCGCCGCGCCGCGCGGTGGTGTCGGAGTCGAGGCGGAAGACCGGCATCGGCGCGAGCCGCGCGCTCAGCAGTTCCTCGATCAGCTCGGTGCCGGCCCCCGCCCGCGCCAGCGTGGTCGAGGAGCAGACCGGACAGGCGCGCGGCGCCCGTTCGGAGTGCGCGCAGTGATGGCAGACGAGCCGTCCCGACTCGCGGTGGACGATCAGCGAGACGTCGCAGTTGGGGCAGCTCCAGTGATGGCCGCAGGCGCGGCAGGTAAGCCAGGGCGCGAAGCCGCGCCGGTTGATCATCACGATCGCCTTGCGCCCCGCCGCCCGCACCTCCTCCAGCGCGGTCCAGGTGTCGGCGTGCAGTGGGCCGGAGCGCGGGTCGACCTCGCGCATGTCGACGACGTTGACCGGCGGCATGCGCAGCCCGTCGACGCGGCGCGGCAGCTCCAGGCGGGGCAGCTCGAGCCAGGTCTCCGGACGCGGCGTCGCGGTCCCGGCGACGAGGACGGCGCCGTGCTCGCGCGCCCGGTGGCGGGCGACGGCGCGGGCGTCGTAGGTCGGGTCGCCCTCCTGCTTGTAGCTGGCGTCGTGCTCCTCGTCGATGACGACCAGGCCGAGGTCCCGCACCGGGGCGAAGATCGCCGAGCGGGGGCCGACGCAGACGCTCGCCTCGCCGCTCCGCAGGCGCTGCCACTCGTCGAAGCGCTCGCCGTCGGAGAGGGCCGAGTGGAGGACCGCGAAGCGGTCGCCGAGACGGGCGCGGAAGCGGGCGACGGCCTGCGGCGCGAGGCCGATCTCGGGGACCAGGACGATCGCCCCACGCCCGCGGGCGAGCGCCGCCTCGACCGCCGCCAGGTAGACCTCGGTCTTGCCCGAGCCGGTGACGCCATGAAGAAGCTGCTCGCGGGGCGCGTCGGCCTCGCCGTCGAGCGCGGCGACGAGAGCGTCGACCGCGGCCTGCTGCTCGGGCAGGAGTCGCGGCGCCTCGGCGGCGGCGCGCAGGCCGGGCGCCGCCGGGACGCGGCGCACGCTCGAGTCGCGGGTCGCGATCAGGCCGCGCTCGGCGAGGCGCTTCAGCGTCGCCCGCTCCGCCCCGACCGCCGCCGCCAGTTGCGGCGCCGACATCTCGCCGCCCTCGGCCAGCGCCTCAAGGGCGGCCCGCTGCTTCACCCCGAGCCGCTCACCACCCTCCAGCGCCGTCTCCCCGGCGGGCGTGATCTCGGCCCGCAGCTCGGTCTTCGCCCGCACGGTACGGGCGCCGCGCCCGGTCCCGGTCCCCGGCGGCAGCACCAGCTGCAGCCCGCGCGAGGGCGTCGAGCAGTACTCCCGCGCCACCCACAGTCCCAGCTCCACCAGCTCCGGCGAGGCGCCCGCCTCGAGCGCCTCGATCGGCTCGGCGAGCCGCTCCGGGGCCAGCTCCGAGGAGTCGGCCAGCTCGACCACGACGCCGAGCAGGCGGCGCGGGCCGAACGGCACCCGCACCAGGCTGCCGACCTCGAGCCCCTCCATCGCCGCCGGCCGGCGGTAGTCGAACGGTCCCCGCAGCGCGCGGGCGGTCGTCAGCGGCTCGACCTTGAGAATTGCCATCGCGCCCGAGGTTATGGATGCGCGGGGACGGGCGCCCAAAAGCCGGCAGAAGCCGCCGGGAGCGCTTATGCTGCCGCGCGTGGGCTTCAACCTGACCGATGGCGAGCAGATCATCTTCCAGGGCCACCCGTCCTGGCGCGCGATCCTCGGCTTCTACCTCAAAGGCCTCGTCATCGCGATCGTCCTCGGCGTGATCGCCAAGCTCGTCGGCAGCACCGCCGACGTCTTCATCGTCGTCGTCGTGGTCCTCGCGCTGACCGTCGCGATCGGCTTCCTCAAACGCTGGGCGACGACCTACACGATCACCACCCGCCGGCTCAACATCAAACGCGGGATCGTCTCGCGGGAGATCCAGGAGACCCGGCTGGAGCGGGTCCAGGACGTCAACTACAGCCAGTCGGTGTACCAGCGGATCATGCAGATCGGCGACGTCGACTTCAACACCGCGGCGAGCGGCGGCGACTACGACTTCATCTTCTACGGCGTCGCCGATCCCGGGGACGTCGTCCAGCGCGTCGACCGCGCGACCGGCGCCAACGCGGCCGGCAGCCACGGCCTCGGCGAACCGCAGTCGCCCGGCGTCTAGACCAGCGCCCGGACCCGCCGCAGCACGTCGGTCACTTCGGTCGCCGCGTAGGCGATCTGCCAGTGCGTGAAGCGGAGCACCCGGTAGCCGTGTGAAGTGTGCTTCTGGTCGCGCTTGACCATGCGGGCCTGCTGGGACGGGGTGCGGTGGTAGCGGAGGCCGTCGGTCTCGACGATCAGGCCGTGATCGGGGAAGAAGAAGTCGGTCTCGTAGCCGAGCAGCCAGTGTTTGGTCAGCGGCAGCGGGAAGCCGGCGGCGAGCGCGAGCGGGCGGAAGTGGACCTCGAGGTCGGAGTCGGAAAGGCGGAACGTGTGCCGGTCGAGCATCGTCCGCAGCGTCTTCACCCCCGGCATCCCGCCGTGGGCATCCAGGGACCGCCGCAACGTCTCCGGGTCGACCAGATCGAGCACGTCCGCCTGATTGACCGCCCGCTCCAACCGCAGCGGCTTCAGTTCGGTGGCGACGTCGATCAGCGTCTGCGTCGGCGTCGTGACCGGGATCCCGTACCGCCGCACCACACTCGTCTCCGGCAGTTTGGGGCGCGCGCGGACCAAGACTCCTCGGCGCGTGATCTTGCTGCGCCGTCGGATGCTCACGTCGATGCGCCCTTCCCACTCTCGGCCGATCCCCCACAACTCGGCTGCGCTCCGGTGACTCAACACGGCGTCGTGGCCGCAGGCGAGCACCGCCGCCATCCAACGTCCATTAGGCGTCAACTCGGGTCGTCCCACGGCATAGACGCCGGGAGAAATCGGGTGGAGACGCCCCGTAGAGACCCGGTGGTCAATCGCCATCGGCGAGAATCCGAGGCGCTCGAGGTCCCGTCGCGTGAGTACCCCATGCTGCCGTCCCGCCAACTCCCAGGCCGCCCGGCTTCGCGCTGCGTGTTTCGACCCTGCCATAGCAAGGTAAATCCACGCAGCGCGTGATTCTCTCCCCCCTGGACCTCGGTGCCGGCCCCGGGGGTGTCGCTACGGCCGGGGAATTACGCGGCGGCGGCCTCGACGCCGGCGGCCGTCTTCAGGGCGTCGGCGCGGTCGGTGCGCTCCCAGGTGAAGTCGGGGAGCTCGCGGCCGAAGTGGCCGTAGGCCGCCGTCTTCTGGAAGATCGGGCGGTGCAGGTCGAGGTACTGGCGGAAGGCGCCAGGGCGCATGTCGAACTCGGCCTGGACCAGTTCGGCGATACGGGCGTCGGAGAGCTTGCCGGTACCGAAGGTCTCCACCATCAGGGACACGGGGTGGGCGACGCCGATCGCGTAGGCGACCTGGACCTCGCAGCGGTCGGCGAGGCCGGCGGCGACCACGTTCTTCGCCACGTAGCGGGCCGCGTAGGCGGCCGAGCGGTCGACCTTGGACGGGTCCTTGCCGGAGAAGGCGCCGCCGCCGTGGCGGGCCATGCCGCCGTAGGTGTCGACGATGATCTTGCGACCGGTGAGACCCGCGTCGCCGACCGGGCCACCGATCACGAACTTGCCGGTCGGGTTGACGAGGAAGCCGTCGCGCAGCTCGCCCTCGTCGTACATCCCCGGCACCTCGGAGGCCAGCACCGGCATGATCACGTGCTCCCAGAGATCAGGGCGGATCGTGCCCTGCGAGTCGACGCCCTCGTCGTGCTGGGTGGAGATCAGGAGCTTCTCGACCGCGACCGGGCGACCGTCGGCGTAGCGCACCGTGACCTGGGTCTTGCCGTCGGGGCCGAGGTAGGGAAGCGTCTCGTCCTTGCGGACCGCCGCCAGCCGTTCGGCGAAGCGATGGGCGAGGTGGATCGGCATCGGCATCAGCGCCTCGGTCTCGTTGGAGGCGTAGCCGAACATCATCCCCTGGTCGCCGGCGCCCGCGATGTCGAGCTCGTCGTCGTCGGACGGGTCGGTCCGCGTCTCGTAGGCCTTGTCGACGCCCTGGGCGATGTCGGGGCTCTGTTTGTCGAGCGACACCAGCACCGAGATGTGGTCGCAGTCGTAGCCGTAGTTGGCGTCGTAGCCGATCCGCCGCACCGTCTCCCGCACCAGTTCCGGGATGTCGACGTAGTGGTTGGTCGTGATCTCACCGGAGACCACCGCCATGCCGGTGTTGACGAGCGTCTCGCAGGCGACGCGGCCACCCGGATCCTCGGCGAGGATCGCGTCGAGGACGCCGTCGGAGATCTGGTCCGCGACCTTGTCGGGATGACCCTCGGTGACGGACTCGGACGTGAAGAGGTGCTCGCCCTCGGCGAGTGGCTTGGAAGTCGGCATCGAAGAAGCGTAAAGGAAAGCCGAGCGGACTACTGCGGGCGCCCGCGTCCACCCGAATGCGGGACGAAGTCGATGATCAGCGGCACGCCCTCCAGCCCGTAGGCCTCGCGCAGCCGGTTCTCCAGGTGGTAGGCCCAGTCGCGGCCGATCAGCTTGCGGTCGTTGACCTGGATCGCGATCCGCGGCGGGCTCTCCCCCACCTGCGCCGCGTAGTAGAGCCGCAGGCGGCGGCCGCGTTTGGCCGGCGGCGGCGTCCTACCCACCACTTCGGCGACGAACTTGTTCAGTTCCGGGGTCGGGATGCGCGAGGCGGCGCGATCGGCGAGCTCCAGCGCTTTCGGCAGCAGCGTGCCGACGTTGCGCCCGCGGGTGGCGCTGGCGGTGATCACGGCCGGGCGCAGGCGCGATTTGCGGGCGACGCGGATCCGCGCGTCGTCGATGTCGGTCTCGCCGATGTCCCACTTGTTGAGCACGAAGAGGGTCGCGCAGCCGGCGTGCATCGCCATCTCGGCCACCCGCAGGTCCTCCGAGGTCACCCCCTCGGCGGCGTCGCAGACCACGATCGCCACGCCGGCGCGCTCGACCGCCCGTTCGGAGCGCAGCTGGGCGTAGTAGTCGACGGTCCCGGCCACCTTGGAGCGGCGCCGCAGCCCGGCCGTGTCGACGAGGATCACGCGGCGCCCCTCGACCTCGAGCTCGGTGTCGATCGCGTCGCGGGTCGTCCCGGCCATGTCGGAGACGATCACCCGGTCGGAGCCGAGGAAGGCGTTGACCATCGAGGACTTGCCGACGTTCGGGCGGCCGATCACGGCGATGCGGACCGCGTCGTCGTCCTCGTCGGCCTCCGGGAGGTCGCCGAGCGCCTCGGTGATCGCGTCGAGCAGGTCGCCGGTGCCGAGGCCGTGGGTGGCGGAGACGCCGAGCGGGTCGCCGAGCCCGAGCCCGTGGAACTCGGCGGTGGCGCTGAAGTCGTTGGGGCGGTCGACTTTGTTGACCGCGACGATCACCGGCGTCTCGGAGCCGCGCAGGATGCGGGCGAGGTCGGCGTCGCCGGCGCGCAGCCCGGCGCGCGAGTCGACGACGAGGACGATCGCGTCGGCCTCGGCCATCGCCAGCCGCGCCTGCGCCTGGATGTCGCGGGCCAGCTCGGCCTCGTCGCCGAGGTCGATGCCACCGGTGTCGATCAGCTCGAGCCGCACCCCGTTCCACTCGGTGGCGAGCCGCTTGCGGTCGCGGGTCACGCCCGGCTCGGGGGCGGTGACCGCCTCGGTGCCGCCGACCAGACGGTTGACGAGGGTGCTCTTGCCGACGTTGGGGAAGCCGACGACGGCGACGATCGCGGTGCGCTGACGGCGTGGCGGGGCGGGAGATTCGGGGGACCCTTCGCTCACGAACTGCGGGGAGGTTCGCTCAGGGTCCCCCGAATCTCCCTGCGAGCCGATGGAAAGGCCTCGGTCGTCGGCGAGGCCGACGACTAGTGCGACGACCTCGTCCAGGGAGAGGCCGGTGGTGTCGATTTCCTCCGCGTCGTCGGCGGCGCGCAGGGCGCCGTGCTCGCGCTCGGTGTCGCGGGCGTCGCGCTGCTGCTGGGCGGCGAGGACCTCGGTGACGGGCTCGCCGGTCTCCGCCGCGCGGCGCCGGGCGCGCTCCTCGTCGCTCGCGGTGAGGAAGACCTTCAGGGGCGAGTCCGGGCTGACCACGGTGCCGATGTCGCGGCCCTCGGCGACGTAGTCGTCGGCCGCGATCAGCGCCTGCTGGCGCGCCACCATCGCCTCGCGCACCGCCGGGTGGACCGAGACTCGGGAGGCGTCGGCGCTCACCTCGGGGGTGCGGATCTCATCGGTGACGTCGCGGCCGTCGAGCTGCACGCGGTGTCCGTCGAAGCCGATCTCCAGGCCCGTGGCGAGCGGCCCCAGGGCGGCGCCGTCGTCGGGGTCGACGCCGGCCTCGCGCGCCGCCAACGCGACGCAGCGGTACATCGCCCCCGAGTCGAGGTACGTGAAGCCGAGCTCGGCCGCGACGGCGCGGGCTACGGTTGACTTGCCGGCCCCGGCGGGGCCGTCGATCGCGATCACCATGGCGGGGAGCCTACGCGGCGTCGGGCCCGGTCAGTGGATCGGGTCGCCGAGCGGGTGGCCGTGCTGGAGCGAGATCAGGTCGGCCTCGAAGCCCGGGTAGCTGACCTCGGCGGCGGCCATGTTGACGACCTCCACCCCCTCCGACGAGGCGGCGCCGGCGACCGCGCCGAGCATCGCGATCCGGTGGTCGCCGTGGGAGTCGATCGCGCCGCCCCGCAGGCCGCCCGTGCCCTCGATCACCATCCCATCCTCGGTCGGCCGGACGTTGCCGCCGAGCGTTCCCAGCGCGTCGGCGACCACCGCGATCCGGTCGGACTCCTTGCGGCGCAGCTCGAGCGCGTCGCGGATCGTCGTCGTCCCCGCGGCGAAGCAGGCGGCGAGGGCGACCAGCGGCAGCTCGTCGATCGCCAGCGGCACGTCGGCGCCGCCGACCTCGCAGCCGCGCAGGGCCGAGTGGCCGACGCGGATGTCGCCGATCGGCTCGCCGCCCTCCTCGCCCTTCGGCGTCACCGTGATCCCGCTCGCCCCCATCCGCTCGAGGATCGTCAGCAGGCCGGTGCGGGTCGGGTTGAGGCCGACGTCGCGGAGGAGGACGTCGGAGCCCGGGACGATCGTCGCCGCGACGACGAAGAAGGCAGCCGAGGAGAAGTCGGCGGGGACGACGATACGGCCCGGCGCGAGGCGCTCGGCGGGGGTGACGACGACGGTGTCCGCCTCGCGGCGCACCTCGGCGCCGGCGGCGCGCAGCATGCGCTCGGTGTGGTCGCGGGTCGGCAGCGGCTCGACCACGCGGGTCTCGCCCTCCGCCAGCAGCGCGGCGAAGAGGAGGCAGGACTTGACCTGGGCGCTCGCCACCGGCAGCTCGTAGGTGATCCCGTGGAGCGGCGCCCCCTCGATCTCGAGCGGCGGCAGGCGCTCCTCGCGAGCCAGCAGCCGCGCCCCCATCAGCCCCAGCGGCGTCGCGATGCGGTCGACCGGGCGCTTGCGGATCGACTCGTCGCCGTCGAGCGTCCACGACCCCTCCGGCTGCCCGGCGAGCCAGCCCGGCAGCAGGCGCAGCAGCGTCCCCGCGTTGCCGACGTCGATCGCCGCCGGGCGTGCCCCGCGCAGCCCGACCCCGGCGATCCGCAGGCTCGGCGCGCCGAGCCCGTCGCCCTCGCCGACCGCGTCTGTCGCCATCTCCTCGCGCACCAGCCGCGCCCCGACAGCCTGCACGGCGGCGAGCGTCGAGCGCGTGTCGGCGGCGTCGAGGTAGCCGACGATCTCGGTCTCCCCCTCGCCCATCGCGGCGATCATCGCCGCCCGGTGGGAGATCGACTTGTCGGCGGGCGGGCGCAGCACGCCGCGCAGGGCGCCGAAAGGGGTGAAGTGGGAGCGCTCGTTCATCTGTGGGCCGGGGAGATCGTGGTGGGAGACCTGCGGGCGGGGAAGCTATCCAGTGGGGCCGACGATCGTCACGCCGTGGCCCAGATCACGCACCAGGGCGGCGCCGCGCTCGGCCTGCTCGCGGCCGGCGACCCACAGCGAGACGGCGCCCGAGGTCATGTCCTGGGCCGGGTAGAGCGCCATGTCCTCGATGTTGACGCCGGCGTCGCCGAGCGCCAGTGCCAAGGTCGCCATCGTCCCCGGCCGGTTGGCGACGACGATCCGCAGCTCGGTCAGCGGGCCGTCGGGGCGCTCGCCGGCGAGCAGGCGGCGCCGGTCCTCGCCGGCGGCTGTGTGCCAGGCGGAGATCGCGGCGGCGTCGCCGGAGCGGATCAGCTCGGCGGCGGTGTCGAGACGGCGGGCGACGGCGGCGACCGAGTCGGCGATCGCCTCGCGGTTGGCGGCGAAGATGTCGGTCCAGATGGCCGGGTTGGAGCCGGCGACGCGGGTCGCGTCGCGGAAGCTCGGGCCGACCTCGGGGACCCGCTCGCCGCTCGCCAGGTCGGCGGCGGCCTCGGCGACGAGCGCGTTGGCGACCGCGTGCGGCATCCCGGAGACGGTCGCCATCAGGTGATCGTGCTGGGCCGCGTCGATCGCTTGGGGACGGGCGCCGAGCCCTGAGATCGCGCGCTGCAGGCGGTCGTAGAGGACGCCGTCGGCCTGCTCGGTCGGGGTCAGATACCAGCGGGCGCCGTCGAAGAGGTCGGCGCGGGCGTTGGCGACGCCGGCGGTCTCGGCTCCCGCCAGAGGGTGGCCGCCGACGAAGCGCTGGTCGGCCCCGGCCGCGGCGACGATCGCGCGCTTGGTCGAGCCGACGTCGGTGACGACGGTGTCGGGCGCGCTCGCGGCCAGCGCCTCCACGGCAAGCTCCGCCAGCCGCCCGACCGGTGCCGCGCAGAAGACGATCCCGGCGCCGGCGCAGGCGTCGGCGACGCCGGCCGTCACCCGGTCCGCGGCACCGACCGCCAGGGCCTCGTCGCGTGTCGCCGGGTCGGGGTCGAAGGCGACCACCTCGGCCGCGAGCCGCTCGCGCGCCGCGATCCCGATCGAGCCGCCGATCAGCCCGACGCCGAGCACGGCGACCCGCGGCGCGTCAGCCTCGCTCATCTAGGCGCGTCCCAACAGATGCGTCCCCAGGACAGGGTGCGGCGCCCCGCTCAGGCGCGCCGGGCCTGGACCGCGGAGGCGAACCGCTCGAGCGCCTGGACCGTGTCCTCCCAGCCGAGGCAGGCGTCGGTCACCGACTGCCCGTAGACGAGCCCGTCGAGGCCGCCGTCGGCGGGCAGGTCCTGGCGGCCCTCGATCAGGAACGACTCCAGCATCACCCCGGTGATCGCCTTGTTGCCGTCGGCGACCTGGTCGGCGATTTCCCCGGCGGCGAAGAACTGTTTCTCCGGGTCCTTGCCGCTGTTGTCGTGCGAGGCGTCGATGACGAGCCGCTCCGGCAGCCCGGCGACGCCGAGCGTGACCAGCGCGTCCTCGACCTCGGGCACGTGGTAGTTCGGCATCCCGTGGCCGCCGCGCAGGATGATGTGACAGTCGGGGTTGCCGGTGGTGTGGAGGATCGCCGGCGCGCCGGCGTCGTCGATCCCGGCGAAGGCGTGCTGGGCGGCGGCGGCGCGGACCGCGTCGACCGCGACCTGGACGTTGCCGTCGGTGCGGTTCTTGAAGCCGATCGGCATCGAGAGGCCGGAGCCGAGCTGGCGGTGCGTCTGGCTCTCCGTGGTGCGGGCGCCGATCGCCCCCCAGGCGACCGTGTCGGCGATGTACTGCGGCGTGATCGGGTCGAGGAACTCGCAGCCGACCGGCAGGCCGAGCTCGACCACTTCGA
>Ga0164242_10005933_pt1 | contig 13508 bp, 10 predicted proteins | sample OricomgcompostMG_FD_108783 | JGI IMG/M metagenome (GOLD analysis project Ga0164242, IMG submission 108783) | Miracle-Growth compost microbial communities from Emeryville, California, USA - Original compost - Miracle growth compost (MG) ...
AGGCATGATAGCAAACTGACCATAATCATTCATCCAGGGAGAAGGCTGATGGGTTTGTTTAAACCCATTGATTTTGTCCGCTGTATACTGATAGGCCCATCCGTCGCCCATCCTACCGGTCTGGGGCGTCCACAGGTTCATCCCCCAGGGCAGCCCGATAGCGGGATACGTATTCCCGTTAGACAAACTGGGTTTTGAGTCGGTCCCCATCAGCGGGTTTACCAAGTCCGCGTAATCAGTCCGGGCAGTCTTGCTTTGTGCATAAATATGGCCTGCCCCTAAAAGGCAACAGCCAATAAACAATAATAGTTTTTGCATGTTTAGTTTAAATTTTAAAACGGCACTGCAGGCAGCTTTTAGCTTCCTTACACACGTTTCGGTGAAATTACCATAACTCCGGTGGGCTAGTTGCCAAACAACTTCCAATGCAGTGTTAATGATTTTTAAAAACAACCTATCCGTTTAGGTTGAATAATTTCTTTCATCTGTTTGATTTGATTTGATATTGTTTGGTTTATTTCTGATGGATGGTCGCTTTATTTATCTTTCGGAACTTAAAATGATAGCTTCCTGCAGGCAGCCGGGCAACATAGGAAGGTTGATTGGGCATCTGCCCATCCTTTGCTACAGGGGCTTTGCTTTCCCAGCCTATTTTATCCTGCTTTCCAAGCGGCGCGTACCCTTCAGGAATGTAAAAACTGGCATTGCTGCCTGTAGGGATTTCCAGCTGCAGGCTGATGGTCGTATCCCTTTTCTTCATTTGCACTTTTTCCCATTTCAAACTGACCAGGCCATACGGCGTTTTGTGATCCACCTGATAGCGGGTAAGGCCTTCAGGAAAGGCGGGTCGAAGGATTGTATGTTTAAAGCCCGGAGCTTCCGGATCCGGCAATATGCCACCCAGTCCACTGTACATCCAGGCACCTATTTGTCCAAACATAATATGATTCATGGAGATATCATTTTTTGACTGGATGTTCCAATTCTCATAAAGGGTGGTGGCGCCGTTCACCATCCACCAGCCCCAGGAAGGGAAAACCCGGCTGGATGCCATACGGTAAGCCGTATTGTGGTACCCATACTTACTAAGCGCATCCAGTATAGTTTTGGAGCCAAGTAAGCCCACATCCAGCTTATACCCGTCCTGCTCTACTCTTTTATTCAGCTGTGAGGCCACTTTCTCTGCATACTGCTCAGGTACAATTCCCCAATACAAAGGAGCACTCATTTCAGTCTGATACCCCTTATCATAGATCCCTGTATGTTTATCCAGATACTTTTCATTAAATACACGTTTGATTTTTGCCGCGAGGGCCTTGTATTTTAAATGATCCTGCGTTTTACCGAAAAGCTTTGCCGCGTTTGATAGAATCTGAACATCCGTATAATAATAAATGGTAGAGGTAAAAGGAACCGGCGTCTTTGACTTTACAGGCACCCAGTCTCCCAATCCCCAGGAGCAAATGCCACTTGGACTGATACTGGTAATATAATCCACATAACGTTTTATAGCGGTATAACAATGGCGCAGTAGCTGGCTGTCTCCATAAAAAAGATAAATGTTCCAGGGAATAACGGCGATGGTGCTGGTCCAGTCGGGGCCGTTGCCCCATTCATAACCCCACCCGTCTGTAGGGACAATAGAAGGCAACACACCATTGGGCTGCTGTTCATCCAGATGATCCTGCATCCATTTCTTATAAACCGTGATGGCATCAAAATTATAAAGTCCTGTCTCTATGTTAATCTGTCCATCCCCTGTCCAGCCATTTTTCTCTCTTTGCGGGCAATCGGTTGGATAGCCCATCAAATTGGACAGATAAGACTGATTGGTGGCTGCCCAGATCTTATTTAAAATGGTATCGGAAGTTTGGATGTGCCCTGCTACCGGCACATCACTATGCATAAAATAAGCGCTGACCGCTTCTTTTGTCAGCGTAATAGGTTCACTTGCTGTGATTTCTACGTATTGAAAGCCTTTATATCCAAACCATGGCCGAAAGCTTTCTTCGCCTTTACCGGACAAGGTATAAATATCGGTCTGAAAAGGGTCTGAGTGATCGGTTGGCCTGTAATGCACATCAATATTAGAGATATCGACATGACCGTCTTTATACAGGCGCTCTCCGTGTTTTACCCGAAGCACTGTGCCCGCTTTGCCCCGCACTTTGATGGAGGAAATGCCAGCAATATTCTGTCCGATATCAAATACATAATCTGTATCACTGAATTTACGCATGGAAACCGAAGGGATGGCAGCTGATTTTCTGATCGGCACCAGCATGGCAGAAGTGATGTTTTTGGCAGGCGCCGAGCGGTATATCACGTCATGCCAAAGAGAATCGTGACTTTTGTGCCAGTCGTCTGCTTTTTTATGGGGCATATCCCAGTCCTCCAGACTCAGTCTGTGATCATGATGCTCAGCAGTATATATACTATTAAAGACAATGGGTCCTGTCCTGGTTTTCCAACCTTTTCCTGTGTGGACCGTTTCTACCGAACCGTCTTCATAGACCACTCTCAGGTCCAGTACAAAACAAGGCCTGGCTCGCCAGGGAGCTTTATCAAAATCCCATACTGCCGTTGACTGAAGGTTAAACCAGCCGTTACCCAGTATGACACCCAGGGCGTTCTGGTCCTTATGAAGCGAGGCCGTTACGTCATAAGTGGTATAATATAAACGCCTGTCAAATCTGGTATACACTGGATCTAATTCTCTGTCGCCCACTTTTTTCCCGTTGAGCGTTAATTTATAAAGGCCTGCAGCGGCAATATAGATCCTGGCAGATCTTACCTTCTTGGGGATCTCAAAATCCTTTCTAAAATACCCTGCAGGTTTAAAGCTAATGGGGTGGTTATCCGATATCCAGGCACCTTTCCAGTTATAAATAGACTGAAGGCCGGTTTCAAAATAGCTGACCGCTTGCGTTGTGTTTTCTGCAGTTTTATTATAAAGACTGGTGTCTGCCGTGCAGATCACTTTCCAGTAATACCTGGTAAAAGGCTCCAATGCCGCTCCCTCGTACCTGGTAAAAGCTGCGTCATATTTCCTGAAGCCGCTATTCCAGACAATGACGCCCGATTTTGCGTCTGTGTTTTCAGCAGTTCCTTTATCAGCATAGCCTTTGTTTTTCGCCACTACGGCGGAATCTTTGCCCACGATTACCTTATAATAAACCTGCTTATTGTTACCGGCTGAAAGCTTCCAGCTAAGGGTAGGATGAGCCTGGTCGACACCCAATGGTCCACTTAGATAATCACATTGCAGGTCATAAGCAATAACAGCTTTACCGGGCACCTTAGCCGGAGCGGACATGACGCCGTTTTGCTGAGAAAATAAGCAAACAGGAATAGATCCCAATAACACAAGAGCAGTTTTTCTAAGATTTGATCGCTTCATTGGTTTGATTTTTTTCTTCGACACATAGATTAGGCGCGGGTTATCTTCTTCCCGCTTTTTTTATCTTATGTGCTTTTACCCCCTCAAAAGTCATTTTCACCGGCAGGATTTTGCCGTCTTTGTCAAAATGCATTTCATCAATGCAGGTGGCTCGGTTATTGGCAGCAGTTTCTCCCAGCGGACGGCGGTGATAGACAATATAATACCGCTCCTGACCGGGCACTTTAATAACACTATGGTGTCCGGCTCCCGTAGCCACACTGCTATCTTGCTGCAAAATGGTGCCAATGCGCTTAAAGGGCCCCAGCGGATTATCTGCAATGGCGTACGCTACCCTGTAATCCGGTCCGCCCCAGCCACCTTCGGACCACATAAAATAATATTTACCGCCTTTTTTAAACATAAACGGTCCTTCTGTGTAGCTTTTGGGTGTGATTTCTTTATACAATGTGCCGTCTGCAAAAGGGAGCAGCCCCGTAAAATCCGGCTTTAATTTGACCACATTACAATGACCCCAGCCACCATAGTACATATAATAGCTTCCATCAGAATCATGAAACACATATTGATCAATGGGTTGTGCGCCATTCTCAATGGTTCCGATCAGCGGTTTGCCGAGTAAATCTTTATAAGGCCCTTCAGGTTTATCCGCGACAGCCACTCCGATGCCGCCAATTTCTCCCTTATGTACGTCATTTGCTCCGAAAAACAGATAATACTTGCCATCCTTTTCTGAAACAGCCGGGGCCCACATGGCCTTTTTGGCCCATTTTACATTCGCGGAATCCAATACTGCATGATGCTTAGTCCAGTGAACCAGATCAGGAGAACTGAAGGCGTCAAAAAATACCTGATCCTCGTATTTAGCGGAATAGGTGGGGAAGATCCAGTAATTTTTTCCGTATACAATTCCCTCCGGGTCTGCATACCACCCCGGCAACACCGGATTGCCTGCGTAACCTGATTTTACAGGATGCACCTGTTTTACCGGTTGAGCTGATAACAGTCCTGCTGTCATTAATATGGCCGTTAAGATTATTACACCCCTTTTCCACTTATTGATCATACTTATTAAATTGTTTTAAAATTTTAGCGTAGATACGCTTCTGCTTTTATAAATACTTATCGCATTTTACAATGAAAATAAATTTCAGTAATTGTTATGCGATATTAACAAGAATAATCAGCATCAGAAAATTGATAACTTTTTGTTTAAAAATGGAAATCTGCCCATGGTCATTGAATGCTGGGGGAATGTTGGATCATTAAATGGGACAATTCCATTGTTAATGCATTTTTAATGATTTTTCCCTTAAAATAGGGAACTTTACTTTTAAATTTGAAACCAATGGGTCGCTCCGTGAAGTCAACTTCCATTCTGATCTATAAAATTATTGCGGTACTTAGTTTTCTGGTCCTACTCGGGGTGCAGTTCTTTTTAGTGTATAACACCTATATGCTTAAGGATGAGCACTATTTTTCTTCAGAAAAACAATTGATTAAGCAGGTTTATACCAAGGGCATCCGAAATGACAAAGTTTTTCCCGGTGGCCAGCCGATTATTGACTCCTTTATCAATCGCAATATGCACACTTTGGAGCTGCTTTATAAATCCGATCCCAACGCTTTTAATATAAAACGACAAAAGATCTGCGACAGCCTGTTTACCGCGCTCAGAGCCCATAGCACCATGGACGGCTTTTTTACCAAAATATTGAAAGAGAACCACCTGAAGCATGATCTGCAATACAGATTATTGATTAAAACCCTGAGTATTACCTTTTCTGGAAGCAATTATATTATCTTATTTCAAAATGGCCACCGGCTGCCCTTATTAGACAGCAGTTATATTATACCGGAAGGCGCCTCCATTGACGGGGACCTCAGGACGCTGAATATGCAAAACCAGGTTGCCTCCCTTACAGTCAGTGCGTCAAGTGCCTACAGCTATCAGATAACCTTCGAGCTTTATGTTGACTCTCCAAACCGGACCTGGGCAATCTTAAATTTAATGAAGCCCACCTTTGCGCTTTCCTTCTTTTCTTTACTGGCAGTCATGATCATCTACTTCTTTACCTTCCGTAACTGGCTCAGGCAAAAGAAACTAGCTGAGATGAAATCTGATTTTGTCAATAGCATTACCCACGAGTTTCATACACCGCTGGCCACCATTATGGTCGCCAATAAAAGTCTTCAAAACGAGAAGATTATCGAAAAAAAAGAGAATATTGCCCCACTGACCGATATTATCAGCCGGCAGACCGGCCGGCTGAAGACCATTTTCAGTCAGGTGCTGGATATTACAGTCATGAATAATGCCACCCTGAAAAAGGACAGTTACCAGTTGGGGAAGCTGCTGGAAGAAGTATTATTGGATTATCGCTTAACTTTGGGCAACAAAAGTGTAGAAATCAAGCTGGATAAGATCCCGGATGATTTTATGGTCGTGCTGGATAAGTTCTGGTTTACCACCACTGTCCTGAACCTTTTCGAAAATGCGATCAAATACAACAGTTCTCCGGTTAAAAAAATCAGGATACATGCCAGGCTGGACAAAAAAACCATCCAGTTGTCTATTGCCGATAATGGGATCGGGATGTCCCAAAAGACTATCCGGCATATTTTTGAAAAATTCTACCGGAGTAAAAATAAGAGTACAGAGGATGTAAATGGCCTTGGCCTGGGTTTATTCTACGTTAACCAATGCATACTGGCCCATGGATGGACCCTGGATGTAGAAAGTAAAGAAGGCCACGGAACAGAATTTATAATAATGATGCCCAAAGGGTAACTAATACAGAAAAAATGAAACACAGAATTCTATTTGTAGAAGACCAGGAAGACCTTGGAAATGTTGTTAAGCAGTATCTGGAAGCCATGAATTTTGAAGTTCACTGGTGCCTGAATGGCAAGGATGCCTACCGGACCTTCCTGACCAAAAAACAGTTATTCGACATCCTGATTATCGATATCCAGCTACCGGAGATGAATGGGTTTGAACTCGCCGAGCTGATCATCAAAGAAAATGTTTCCGTCCCGTTTTTATTCCTTACGGCCCGCAATGAGAAAAAAGACCGGTTAAAAGGCCTGAAACTGGGCGCTGATGATTATATCAGTAAACCCTTCGACATTGATGAACTGGTGCTCAGGATCAAAAACATTATCCGCCGCAAGCAACCACCTGAGCAGCAGTCCGCAGAAACCAAAAACGATATTCCGGTTGGTGATATTATCCTGCATAAAGACCTGCTTCGGCTATCTATTAAAGGCGAAAAGCCCATCACATTGACCGTCAGGGAAGCCGAATTATTACAATACCTGTGCAAACACCCCAACAGAGTGCTTAAAAGAGAAGAAATCCTGTTACAGCTCTGGGGTGAAAACGATTATTTTTTAGGCAGAAGCCTGGACGTATTTATCTCGCGGCTGCGCAAACTACTTCACAGTTCCGACACTGTCAGTATTGACAATGTCTACGGCGTAGGTTTTGTTTTTAATGTCAAAAAAACGGATTAACGTCATAAAACACTTTTAATCAATGCATTAAACCATCAATGAGATTCCGTTAACGAATTGTTGGGCATTGATTAATATCTAAAACCAGTCAATCAACGTAAAGTTGTAGCTTATTATTCTTGTATTTCTTATTGTAATAACGCAAAATATTTACGTTGAAAAAGATTTTTTTTCTGGTTTGCACCCTTGGCACCTGCCTGGGCGTACATGCACAAAACAGTTCCACGCAAGTTGATCTGACCCGTTATGTGAACCCATTTATTGGAACAGGAGCCGTAGATGCTTCAAGCCTTTCGGGAAGTAATTTTCCCGGCGCGACACTGCCTTTCGGGTTTGTACAATTAAGTCCCGATACGCAGGACAATCCGGACAACCCAGCCTCAGGTTATGACTATAACGACAAGACCATCGTCGGATTCAGCCACACACATTTAAGCGGCACGGGTGTGGCAGATTTATTTGATGTGCTCTTTATGCCGACTACCGGCAAAATTCAGATCAACCCGGGCAGCGCAGAAAAGCCGGACAGTGGTTATCGCAGTCGTTTCTCCCATGATCAGGAATCAGCCCGCGCCGGTTATTATCAGGTAAACCTGCTAGATTACCATATTAATGCGGAACTGACCGCAACTGCACACAGTGGTTACCATCGTTATACTTACCCAAAAACAGAGCAGGCCCATCTGGTGATCGATCTGAACCATACGTTGAATAAAAAGCGTCCTTACTGGTCCTGCAAAGTAATTGACGCCGAGATCCGGCAGGTAGACGCTTATACCGTACAGGGCTATCGCGTCCTGACAGGCTGGGCGCAGATGCGCAAAGTTTATTTTTACGCCAAATTCTCCGAACCCATTAAGTCTAACCAACTCTATACAGGCGGCAGTATGTATCCTGATGAAAAGATCGTCAATGGAACCAATGTCAAAGCCGTACTGAACTTCAACACAGAAAATGGCAAGCCCTTATTGATTAAGGTCGGTTTATCAGAAGTCAGTGTTGACGGGGCAAAGGCCAACCTGGACGCCGAGATCGGCGATAAAAGCTTTGATCAGGTAGCGGCGTCCGCCAAACAAAAATGGCAAAATGAACTCAGCAATATCGTAATCGAAGGAACCAGGGAACAAAAAGAGATTTTCTATACAGGCCTCTATCACGCCTATACCCAACCCAATAACCTGGCAGATGTAAACGGCGATTATATGGCAACGGATTATACCATCCGTCATGCGCCGGATAAAACCCATTATTCTACTTTTTCACTATGGGATACCTACAGGGCAGCCCATCCACTGTATACCCTTTTAAAACCAGAAAAAGATGCCGGGTTTATCCGCAGTATGCTGCGTCAATACGAGACATTCGGCTATCTTCCAATCTGGCAACTCTGGGGTGAAGAAAATTATTGTATGATCGGCAACCATGCCATCCCGGTGATCGTGGATGCCATCTTTAAAGGCATCAAAGGCATAGATATACAAAAGGCCTATGAGGCGGTTAAAAATTCTTCCCTGACCAACCATCCGGGCTCCCCTTTTTATCTATTGGATAAATACCATTATATGCCGGAAAACAAACAAAGCCAATCCGTATCTATTACGCTGGAGATGGCTTTTGATGACTGGTGCGTGGCCATGCTGGCAAAAAAACTGGGTAAAGAAAAAGATTACCAATACTTTTTAAACAGGTCCGGTTACTATAAAAACCTTTTCAATAAAACCTCGGGATTCTTCCAGGCGAAAGATGATAAAGGCAACTGGTTGCCTGATTTCAATCCACTGGCCTATGGTGGCAATGGCGGCAATCCTTTTACAGAAGGCAACGCCTGGCAATACCTGTGGTATGTGCCTCAGGACGTACAGGGCCTGGTGGAATTAGAAGGTGGCAAAGCTGGCTTTACCGCCAAACTGGACAGCTTTTTTACCATCAAAGACCTGCCCAAAGAAGTCAATGGCAACGCTTCCGGTTTCATTGGCCAGTATGCACACGGCAATGAGCCCAGCCACCACGTAACTTATCTGTATGATTATGTCGGCCAGCCCTGGAAAACCCAGTTCTATGTTTCGAAGGTCCTCAGAGAATTATACAACAATTCTTTCTCCGGATATTCCGGCAATGAAGACTGTGGCCAGATGTCGAGCTGGTATATTTTCAGTGCCATGGGTTTTTATCCCGTCAACCCGGCCAGTGGCAAATATGAGATTGGCTCACCTGTTCTAAAATCCGCCACTATTCATTTGGCCAATGGTAAAACCTTTAAGATGACCGCCAAAAATGTTTCTGACCAGAATTTTTATATTCAGTCCGTTAAATTAAATGGCCGGCCTTACAACAAGCCTTATATCCTTCATAGTGATATAGAAAAGGGCGCTACCCTGGAATTTGTCATGGGAAGCCAGCCGAACAAAAAATGGGGCCAGGACCTCGCCGGCTTAAATGATTAAGTGCCAACCTGCACCTGTTTTAAACCTACTTCGTTTTTCTTTCATCAGTCATAAATAGGGTAATCCGCTCCCCAAATAATTGAAAAATTATGGAAGGAGCGGATTTATCATTTTAAAAAGCAGCGCATTGCCTTTATCCTATTCGATTGCCGCCTTAAATAAAATTAAAATAATTCCGCTGTTTTGTCCAATCAGGAAGCTGCTGTTCGTCTTATAGTAGAATAGAACTTCACAAACAATTTATTCAACTTAAAAATAAATAAAATGGAAACGACAGCGAGCAACACAGCACACAGTACAGAATACAGTCCAGAACACAGTGCGACTCAAAGTATGAGTTACCTGACCGATGCTCATAAAACGGCTGCCAAAAGAATCAGTTTACTGAGTGATGGCAAGTCCGTCATGGCAACACTTAGCCATTTTGGCCGGCACCTGATGCAGTCCGACCTTCCGGAAAACCTTTTACATCTGGTGTACTATCGGGTCAGTCAAATTAACGGATGCGCCTTTTGCCTGGATATGCATTCTAAAGACCTGTTGGCCGGCGGAGAGAATGTCCAGCGATTATTAACCCTGGATGCCTGGCGGGAAACGCCTTTTTTCAGCCCAAAAGAAAGAGCAGCACTCGGCTGGGCCGAAGCGGTAACAAAACTCTCTCATGGTGAAGTCCCGGAAGCGATCTATCAGGAGGCGGCCCGTCATTTCAGCGCAGCCCAGCTGATGGATCTGACCTTGGGTGTTGCAGCAATCAATACCTATAACAGGTTCAATATCGCCTTTCCACCGGAAGTTGGGGGTTATACACCCGGGATGTTCGCGCCTAAAAAGGTGGAAAATAAAGCGAAATTATCCTAGAGAATGGGAAGGCAGAAGCGCTCTTAGCGCATCAGCTGCTGCTTTAAAAAGCGCCGTCTCCGGCGCTTTTGTTTTATTAGCTTTCTTAAAAGGGTGTAGCCGCCGGCCCTTCAATATTAAATGCCCTTGCGGTGCTGACAGCTGCTTGGGCATTTTTGTTTTGTTATTTTGCTATTTGCGTATGCTTTTACTTATTACTTAGCCGTTTCGCAATTGGGTGCACCCTCGGCAAAAGTCCAGAGATTTTTTTCTGCTATGAATCCTGCATAATATGCCAGTACCTCATTTAAGACTTCGTCAATCTCTTCATAAGTATCCAGACGAACCAGGCGGCTTTTAAACTCTTTAATATTGGGAAACCCTTTCAGGTAATTGGTATAATGACGGCGCATTTCCCGGATACCCACAACAGGCCCTTTCCAGGAAAGGGAATATTTAAGATGCTGGCGGATGACTTCCACTCGCTGCTGAACGGTAGGAAGTGGCAGGTGTTCCCCTGTCTGAAGAAAATGCTTGATCTCATTAAAGATCCAGGGATAACCGATGGCGGCCCGGCCAATCATAATCCCATCTACCCCATACCGGTTTTTATATTCCAGTGCTTTCTCGGGAGAATCAATGTCCCCATTACCGAATACGGGTATTTTGATCCGTGGATTATTTTTTATCCGGCCAATCAGCTCCCAGTCCGCTTCTCCCTTATACATCTGGCAGCGGGTCCTGCCATGAATGGATAGCGCAGCAATCCCGATGTCCTGCAGCCGCTCGGCTACCTCTTCAATATTTTTGCTATTATCATCCCAGCCCAGCCGTGTTTTTACGGTCACCGGCAAATGCGTGTTTTTAATAACCGATTGTGTAAGTCTGACCATCAGGTCCACATCTTTTAAAACACCGGCACCTGCACCCTTAGTCACTACCTTTTTCACCGGACAGCCAAAATTGATATCCAGCAAATCCGGCCCCACTGCATCTACAATGGCGGCACTCATGCCCATTGCCTCTTCATCGCCGCCAAAGATCTGGATGCCGATCGGTCTTTCCTCCTCATAGATATCCAGTTTCCTTCTGCTTTTTATGGCGTCCCGGATCAACCCTTCGCTGCTGATGAATTCCGTATACATCAGATCTGCACCGTTCACTTTACAAACGGACCGAAAAGGCGGATCGCTGACATCCTCCATGGGAGCCAGCAGCATCGGAAAATCCGGCAACTTTATTGAACCAATTTTTATCATAGCTAAATTATCAACACCGCACCTTCATCCCTTTTGGATATTGGGCGTATATTCGCTGCAAAAATACACCCATAATTTTTTATTACCATAAACCAGTTTCTGGATGGATAAATACCCGTCTTCAAAAATAAAAATCAGCCATACCGGGCAGTTCTTCCTGTTGATTGGCCTGGTCTGCTTCGGCCTCTTACTGGGCGGCATGGTAAGTTTTATCATGATTATGGTGACACCTGGCGCCTCGCTACAAGGAATCACCGACGGAGATCCTGACATGGCGAGTCTGGCACGCTGGATGCAGATTATCAGCACTTTTGTCATTTTTGCTGTTCCTGCCTTGCTTTTTAAGCTCATTGTCAGGCCGGGGCGGGATTTTTTCAGGTTTAACAATAAAAGACCGTTGATTCTCTGGGGCCTAGCCATCCTGATCGCCCTGGCAACGATTCCCGCAGCGGACCTTTTTACCTGGCTGAATCAGCATATTCCGATTTCCGGAGGGCTGAAAACCAGGTTTGAACAGCTGGAGAAAACCTATGACAAGCAAATGCTTTTTATGTTACAACTGGATTCCTGGGGCGGGTTTTTAAAATCACTTATACTCATTGCATTACTGCCTGCCATTTTCGAGGAACTCTTATTCAGAGGATGCTTGCAACAGGTGATGGTCAGCTGGCTTAAAAGGCCGTTTTGGGCCATTTTACTCACTTCCATCATCTTCAGTGCCGTCCACGCCTCCTATTTCGGGTTTTTACCCCGGATCTTTATCGGTATGATCTTAGGATATGTATTTTTCTATGGCCGCAATATTGGTCTGAATATGATCATTCATTTTATCAATAACGGGCTGATAATCACTGTTATGTTTTACCAAAACAAGACGACAGGTTCCATGGAGGACGCCCTTAAAAGCCAATCTGCCACATGGATGGCTTATCTTGGCCTGGTGGCTTTGATCTTTTTGTTTTATTATTTCAGAAAGGTGGCTATTCATACGCCGCCCTCTCCGGCAAGCAGCCTGGAGGACAACCTCTCAAAACCTTTTTATTCCTGATGGCAATCAACCAGAAAGTCTTTAAAACCAGGGCGATAACGGCAGTCGTCTTCGTGGCAGTGATGTTATGCGGACTGCTGGTCAACGAATGGACCTTTTCATTGCTCTTTTTTATCATCCATTGGGGTTGCTGGAGTGAATTTGATCCGTTGATAAAAAAAATAATCCCGGCTTATGGGGAGGCAGACCTCCGGATTACGAGCCTGCCCAGGCTCATTGGTTCGGGATTTTTAATTTATTGTATTCCGCATCAGTATAGTATTTACAATGTTGCAATTGACTTTATCGGCATCCTGATTATGGTCGTGGGTACAATTAAGTTCCTATCCCTTTGGATCAGGGCGGGCGCAATGAGGCCCTTACTTCTTAAAGTGGCCTTGCTCGGTTTACTGTATATATCCCTAAGCTGGGGACTGATGATCCATTTACGGTTCTGTTATTTTCTTACCTATCCCTTAGGGTGGGTGGTCGCCTTAACCCTTGTGGGCGCCGTATGGATCAATGACACCATGCAGTATATCGTCGGATCACTGATCGGTAAAACGCCTTTTTCAAAAATCTCTCCCAATAAAACCCTTGAAGGCACCATCGGGGGCAGCCTGCTCTGTATCGCCGTGGTTACGGCTATCGGGTATTATTTTGTTGCCCCCGATATGATCTGGATGTTCCTTATCGTGTCCGCAACCGCAGCGGTTATCGGCACCCTGGGAGATCTTGTGGAAAGCAAATTTAAAAGACTTGCAGGGGTTAAGGACAGCGGACATTTTATGCCGGGGCACGGCGGGTTTCTGGACAGATTTGACAGCCTGATCCTGGCCACGCCGTTTGTTGTACTGATCATGACCTTCGCATTCGGGCTTCGGTGACGGCCCGGTTTACCTCTGGCAGGCCCTGGCATAAACGTTCTATACTGATTTTCAAAGGATAAGGCCATAGCGAAAGGCCTCCAGCGTCGACCCGGGCTCCTGCAGGGCGGCATTTTCTGCCTTGGGGACCCGTTGTCA
>Ga0164242_10005934_pt1 | contig 13508 bp, 8 predicted proteins | sample OricomgcompostMG_FD_108783 | JGI IMG/M metagenome (GOLD analysis project Ga0164242, IMG submission 108783) | Miracle-Growth compost microbial communities from Emeryville, California, USA - Original compost - Miracle growth compost (MG) ...
GAGCGCCGGCCGCGCCATCGGCAGCACGACCGACCAGAACAGCCGGAAGGTGCCGGCGCCGTCGATGCGCGCCGCCTCCTCGACCGCGACGGGGATCGACTCGAAGAAGCCCTTCATGATGAACACGCCGGCCGCGTCGACCATGAGCGGCACGATCATGCCCGGGTACGAGTCGTAGATGCTCAGCGTGTTCAGGATCAGGTAGCGGGGCACGAGCAGCACGACGCTCGGCACGGCCATGACCGCGACGAGGCCCGCGAAGATCACGTTCCGCCCGCGGAAGTGCAGGCGGGCGAGCGCGTAGCCGGCCGCCGAGTTGAACAGCACCCGGCCGAGCGTCACGAAGACCGTCACGATCGCGGAGTTCATGAACCACAGCGGGAAGTCCGAGTTGGCGAAGAGCTTCTCGATCGCGGCGATGGAGAACGGGTTCGGGATCAGCGAGATCGGGTTGGCCGCGGCATCCGCATCGGTCTTGAACGACGTCGCCACCTGGATCAGGAACGGCAGGATGTAGACGAGCGCGAGCGCGATCAGCACCGCGTAGAGCACCGACTGCGCCGCGATGCGGCCGGTCGACCAGCGGAACGGCTTCACTTCCCTGCTCCCTTCGCGGGCAGTGCGTTGAGGCGCCGCCCCCTCGAGATCGGCCGCTCGGCCAGCACCCAGCGCTGGATGAGCGTGAAGGCCACGATGATCACGAACAGGATGAACGCGATCGCGGAGCCCTGGCCCCACTCCTGGTTCTTGAACGACGACTGGTATGACAGGAACGCCGGCGTCAGCGTCGTCTTCCCCGGCCCGCCCGAGGGCGTCGCGACCAGCACCTGGTCGAAGACCTGCCAGCAGCCGATCAGGCCGAGCGTGATGACGGTGAACAGGGTCGGCCGCAGCTGCGGCAGCGTGATGAACCGGAACCGCTCCCACGCCGTCGCGCCGTCGACCATGCCCGCCTCCTGCAGGTCGCCCGCCAGATTCTGCAGCGCGGCCAGGAACAGGAGCATGAAGGTGCCGGATGTCGTGAACACCGCCATCAGGATGAGCGCGGTCATCGCCCACGACGGCCCGGCCAGCCAGTCCCACCAGCTGACCCCGAGGAAGCCGTGCCCCGTCAGGGCCGCCGGCCCGGTGTGCACGCCGAGAGCCCCGAGGATCGCGTGCAGCACGCCCTGCGGCTCGTTGAACCAGTTGGGGCCGTTGACGTGCAGCCACGAGAGCGCCTTGTTGATGGCGCCGGTCGTGCTGAACAGGAACAGCCACAGCACCGTGATCGCGACCGAGCTCGTCACCGAGGGGAAGTAGAACGCCGTCCGGAAGAAGCCGGAGCCCCGCAGCCGCCGGTTGTTGACGAGCACGGCGAGCAGCAGCGCGAGCGCGGTCTGCAGCGGCACGACCGCGATGACGTACCAGAGGTTGTTGCGCAGCGCCGTGCCGAAGTCCTGCTCGGCGAGGCCGCCGCCCGAGGTGACGCTGCGGTAGTTCTCGAGGCCGATGAAGTGCACGCCCGAGCCGAACGGGCTGCCGCGCCCGCCCCAGTCCGAGAAGCTCACCCACAGCGCCATCAGGATCGGCACGACGAGGAACAGCCCGAGCAGGATCAGCATCGGCGCGGTGAAGATCCAGCCGGTCGTCGCCTCGCCCTTCCGGATGGAGCCCCGTCTCCGGCCCGGCGCCCGCCGAGCGCCCGCCGCTGCGGTCGACATCGCTCACATCCTCACTTGAGCGCTTCGAGGTTGGTCTGCGCCGAGGTCAGGATCGTCTTGGGATCCGTGGTCTTGAGCTGAGCGATCTTCCCGTCGAGGTCGGTGATCACCGCCGCGACGCCCTTGAGCGTCGGCGTTCCCTGCGCGTAGTCGGCCGCCTCGAGGAACGGCGCGAACTGCGGGAACTCCGACTTCCAGTCGCTCGCGGCCGACTGGATCGACGGCATGACGCCGAAGGCCTTCGCGAAGGCGAGCTGGTCGTCCTTCGAGGTCAGCTTCTCGACGAGGTCGAGCGCGGCCTTCTGGTTCGGGCTGTCGGCGGCGATGCCCCAGCAGTTCGTGAACTGCAGCGTGCCCGCGCCCTTCGGGCCGTCCGGCAGCGGGACCACCTTGTACTTCACGTTCGGGTAGTCGGCCTGCATGCCGCCCGAGATCCAGTTGCCCTCGATGGTCATCGCGCCGAGGCCCTTGCCGAAGGCCTCGCCGCCCCAGCCGGTGCCGACATCGGCCGCGAACTTCATCGAGCCGGCCTTGAGCAGCGACTGCGCGTAGGTCAGGGCATCGATGTTCGCCTGGCTGTCGGCGGTCACCTTGGTGCTGTCGGCGTTGGTCAGGTTGCCGCCCGCCTGCACCATGAAGGCGCCGAGGCGCTCGTACTGCCCGCTGACGACGAGGCCCGTCGTCCCGCCGACGGTGAGCTTCTCGGCCACGGCGGCCAGGTCGTCCCAGGTCTTCGGGTAGTCGGCGTCGGTGAGGCCGGCCGCCGCCCACTTGTCGGTGTTGATGATGAGCTGCAGCGTCGAGAAGTCCTTCGGCGCGCAGTAGAACTTGCCGTCGTAGGTGAAGTTCTTCACGAGCGAGGGGTAGAAGTCGCTCTTCAGGTCGCCCGGCAGCTGGTCGCCGTAGGCGAGCAGCGAGCCGTTGGCCGCGTAGCCGGGCAGCGAGCCCGTCGAGAGGTAGAACACGTCGGCCGGCTTGCTCGCGGCGAAGCCCTGGGCGAGTTGCTGATCGAGGTTGCTCGCGGGGATGACGGTCGCGCCGGTTCCCGACGACGTCGACCAGTCGGCGACCGCCGACTTCACGGCGGCGGTCTCGGCGTCGCCGCTCGAGCCGATGAGGACCGTCAGCGGGTCCTTCGACGAGGTGAGCTTCGACGAGCCCGAGCCGCCGTTGTCGCTGCCGCCGCCGAAGCCCGACCCGCCGCAGCCGGCGAGCGCGGCGACGGTAGCCGCGGCGAGGGTTCCCATCAGGAGGGAACGGGTGATGCGCCTGTTCATTGAGGACACTCCTTGTTCGGCATCCGCATCATTGCGGGATTTGAACGATCAAATAGGCTGTCTCAACAGTCGCCCCGTTCAGGGGGCGCTGTCAATGGTTTGCCAGGCAGTTCACCTGCCAACATGGGTCGAACAGGTCGACGAGGGGGTGCGGATGCCGAGACGACTGCCCACGGTGAGCGATGTCGCCGAGCTCGCCGGCGTCTCGCGCCAGACCGTATCGAACGTGCTGAACTCGCCCGCGATCGTGCGCGAGCCGACGCGCGAGCGGGTCGAGGCGGCGATCGCGGAGCTCGGCTACCGCCCGCACGCCTCGGCGCGCCGGCTGCGCACGCAGCGCGCATCCACGATCGCCGTGCGGCTCGACCCGTTCGCGGGCGGCATCTCGGGCGCCGTGCTCGACCGTTTCCTGCACGCGCTCGTGGAACGCGGCGAGCAGCGCGGCCTGTCCGTGATGCTGTACACCGCGGCGGATGCCGAGGACGAGATCCGGCAGTTCCGGCGCCTCGCCGACGGCGCCGCGGTCGACGCCTTCGTGCTCGCCTCGACCTACCACGGCGACCCGCGCACCGAATGGCTCATCGAGCACGGCCAGGCCTTCGTGACCTTCGGGCGGCCGTGGGGCATCGCCGACCTCGCCGACCCGAAGCACTTCTGGGTGGATGTCGACGGCCGCGTCGGCGTGCGCGAGGCCGTCGAGCAGCTCCGGTCGCGGGGTGCGCGCGCCGTCGGCTTCATCGGCTGGCCGTCCGGCTCGGGCACCGGGGACGAGCGCCGCGCCGGCTGGGTCGAGGCGATGCGCGCAGCGGGGTTCGACTCGGAGCGGCTCGCGACCATGGGCGCCGCCGCCCCCGAGGGCGTCGCGAGCGGGCGGGAGGCCGCCCTGCGGCTGCTCGCGGCGGAGCCCCGCATCGACGCCCTCGTCGCGGCGAGCGACACGCTGGCGCTCGGCGCCCTGATCGCGACCGGCGGCCGGCTGCCCGTCGTCGGCTTCGACAACACGCCCGTGGCCGAGGCGGTCGGCTTCTCGAGCGTGGATCAGCGCGTCGACGAGGTCGCCGCGGCCGCGCTCGACCTGCTCGAGGCGGTCGGCCGGGCCGAGTCGGCCGGTGCGGAGGGGCACCGGCTCATCGCGCCCCGCGTGATCATGCGCGAGCACGGGCCGGTGCTCGACCTCGTGCGCTGAGCGGGCGGGTCGTCAGTCGTGCACGGTGCGCAGCGCCTGGACTGTGCACGAGTGACGACTGGCGGCTGCCAACCGTGCTCGGTCGTCAGTCGTGCACGTTGTGGCGCGCTCGCACCGTGCGCGAGTGACGACTGGCGGACGCCGGGGGCGCCTAGCGCGACTTCGCGTGCTCCTGCACCTCGGCGTTCGCCGCGGCGAGGGCCTCGGCGGCCGCGGCCTGGCGGGTGGCCTCGGTCGGGCGCACCGCGCGGCGCACGGGGCGCAGGCGCAGCGGCTCGCCGCGGCGATCCTGACCGGGCAGCGGGCGCGAACGGCGCCCGTAGATGAGGGCCGACGAGTCGAGCATCCACGGCACGAGCGCGATGACGACGCCGTGCACGAGCATCAGCTGCCTGCTGATGCGGCGCGAGCGGTGGTTGTGCAGGAACTGCTCCCACCAGTGGCCCACGATGTACTGCGGCAGGTAGACCGTGACGACCTCGGAGCCGCAGAACTCGCGGCGCTTCTTGATGTACTTCGCGAGCGGCGTCGCGTAATCGCGGTACGGCGACTCGATGAGCGTGAGCGGCACGTGGATGTTCATCTGGCGCCACTGCTCGCGCAGCTTCTCGGTCGACTCGTCCTCGACGACGATGTGCACCGCCTCGAGGGAGTCGTGCTTCGCCGCGATGGCGTAGTCGAGCGCCTTCAGCACGGGCTTCTGCATCTTGCCGACGAGCACGATCGCGTGGTCGCCCGAGGAGCCGAACGTCGTGGTCGTGTCGACCTCGACCTCCTTCTCGACGTCGCGGTAGTACCGGTTCACGCCCAGCATGAGGACCCACAGGATCGGCATGATGATGAACACGAGCCAGGCGCCGTGCGTGAACTTCGTGATGATGACGACGATGAACACGGATGCCGTGAGCAGGGCGCCGAACGCGTTGATGCACAGCGAGCGGACGATCGAGCCGCGGGTCATGAGCTCGCCGTCCTCGGTGCGGAAGCCCGCGGCATCCGCACCGTCGCCGCCCTCCGGCCCCGAGCGCAGCAGCCGCACCCAGTGCCGCACCATGCCCGACTGGCCGAGCGTGAACGAGACGAAGACGCCGATGATGTACAGCTGGATCAGCGCCGTGACGCTCGCCTGGTAGACGACGAGCAGCACGATCGCCGCGAGCGCGAGGCCGACGATGCCGTTCGAGAACACGAGGCGGTCGCCGCGGGTGGTCAGCGCCTTGGGGGCGTACGACTCCTTCGCGAGCACGTAGGTCAGCAGCGGGAAGCCGTTGAACGCCGTGTTCGCCGCGAGCAGCAGCACGATCGCCGTCGCCGCCTGGATGATGAAGAAGAAGACGGTGTCGTTGCCGAAGGTCGCCGACGCGAGCTGCGCGATCAGGCTGCGCTGCGGGTCGGTCGCGCACTGCTTCCAGCCGATCAGGTCGCACGGGTTCTCGGCGTAGTGCACGTGCGAGACGAGGGCCGTCCAGACGAGGCCGATGAGCAGGCCGATCGAGATGCCGCCGAGCAGCAGCAGGGTCGTGCGCGCGTTGCGGATCTTCGGGCGGCGGAACGCCTGCACGCCGTTCGCGATCGCCTCGATGCCGGTCAGGGCCGAGCAGCCGCTCGCGAAGGCGCGCAGCAGCAGCAGCACGACGGCGGCCTGCGTGAGCTGCGTCGTCGTGTGCACGTCGTAGTGCGCCGACTCGGCGACGGGCGCGTGGCCGAAGGCGGTGCGCACGATCGCGGTGACGATCATCACGCCGATCGAGCCGATGAAGACGTAGGTCGGGATGGCGAAGGCCTTGCTCGCCTCGCGCACGCCGCGCAGGTTGGTCAGCGCGATCACGATCACGCCGGCGACGGCGAGCTCGACGCGGAACTCGGCGAGGACCGGCAGGGCCGAGATGATGTTGTCGACGCCCGACGCGACCGACACGGCGACCGTGAGGACGTAGTCGGTGAGCAGTGCGGATGCCACGATGAGGCCCGCCTTCTCACCGAGGTTCTTGTGCGCCACCTCGAAGTCGCCGCCGCCAGAGGGGTAGGCCTTGACGAGCTGGCGGTAGGACAGCACGGTCGTCACGAGGACGAGCACGACGATGCCGGCGATCCACGGCGAGAAGGTCAGCAGCGTGACGCCGCCGAGCAGCAGGATCATCATCAGCTCCTGTGGCGAATAGGCCACGGAGCTCACCGCGTCGGACGCGAAGATGGGCAGCGCCAGCCGCTTCGGCAGCAGCTGCCCCTCGAGCTTCTCGCTTGCCAGTGGTTCGCCGATCAGCCACCGCTTGGCGCTGAATGACTCGGTGGTCTGGGCTCGGCCCTCGCTTGTCACGAGGGGAGAATCTAACACCGGTCCGCCGTGAAACGTATTCGCGCAACCCCCCTGTTCAGGGACGTTCAGCTGCCGGGCGGGCAAGTCTCAACGGTTGAACGACCCCAGGAATTCCCGCTTCGCGCGATCCAGTTCCGCTCGGAGCCTGGTCACAGCCGATTCCGCGAGCGCGCCGTGCTGCGCGAGCGCGCGCAGCTCGGTGCGCATGGCGCCGCGGAAGTCGTTGAGGGCGAGCTCGGCCTCGCGCAGCGCGAAGCGCGCGGCTGCGGCCGCGTCGAGGTCGGCGGGGGCCTGAGCCTGGGCCTGCCCCGGCTTCGCATGCTCGCCGGCGCTCCTCGCCGCGCTCGCGAGGTCGGCGCGCAGCGACTTGAGCGCCGCGTTCACGCCCGAGCGCACCTCGTCGGCCAGGCGCCGCACCGAGTCGGTCACCTCTGCCTCGATGTCGGCGAGCTCGGACCGCCTGCTCTCGAGCTCCGCCCGCCCGGCGTCCGTGATCTCGTAGACGGTCTTGCGGCCGTCCGTAGTCTTCGTGACGAGGCCCTCCTCCTCGAGTTTCGACAGGCGCGGGTAGATCGTGCCGGCGCTCGGGCTGTAGGTGCCGCCGAAGCGCTGCTCGATCGCCTGGATGAGCTCGTAGCCGTGCTTCGCCCCCTCGGCGAGCAGGCTCAGCAGGTAGAGCCGCAGCGAGCCGTGGCTGAAGACCGGCGGGTTCATGCGGATGCCCCGCCCGCGGCATCCGCAGCAGCCGGCCGCCGCACGACGGACACGTTGCCGCTCACCGAGTTCGCGGCGATCTCGATCCAGCGCTGGTCGAGCGGGCCGTCCTGGTAGTCGAAGTTGCGCGCGCTCGCGCCGCGGAAGATCGAGTTGTCGACCTGCAGCGTGCCCGACACGGTGTTGACCTTGTAGCGGGCAGGAGCCTCGGCGTCGAGCCTGAGGGTCAGATCGCCGGAGACGGTGTTGGTGCGGATGCCGTCCGGGACGCCCTTCGCGTCGACGAACAGGTTCGCGCTCACGCCGTCGACGCCGACGCGGCTCAAAGTTCCTGCAACGGTCACGTCACCGCTGACCGTGTTCGCCTTGACCGCGCCGAGGTGGTTCTGCACGGCCACCTCGCCCGAGACCGAGTTGAGCTCGATGTTGCCGACGAGGGTGTCGGTGGCGAGGTCTCCGGACACCGTGCTGATCTTCGCGTCCGAGACCAGGCCGGAGATCAGGGCGTTTCCGCTGACGGTGCCGAGCTTGAGCTCGATGTCGCGGGGGACCAGCACCGAGACATCCGCACGCGCCTTGCCCTGCCACGACTTGAAGACGTCGATGAAGTTGTCCCAACGTAGTTGGGGATGATCAATTTCCAGGCGGTCACCGGTCACCGTCACCTTGATGTCTTTGCCGGTGACGCCGCCGATCTCGACGCGGGTCGTCGGCTCGTCGTGGCCGATGACGTCGACCTGGCCGCCGATCAGGCTGATCTTGAGGGATGAGATGCCGTCGACGTCGATCGTCTTGGCCTGGCCCGGGTTGACGAGCCACTTCTCTTCGGACATTGCTGCCTCCAAACGCGATATATCTCGAAGCTGATGAGACCAAGGTAACAAGATATATCTCGAGTTGGGATGGGGGTTTCCCCTGATTTCCGGGTGCGGATGCCGGAATCCACCGGATCGGTCAATTCGGTGCCGAGAGGCGACGCCCGGAGCGTGGATTCACCGATCCGGTGGATTCCGGGCGGCCGGCCTCGCGAATCATCCGCTCGATCACCGCTTCCACGCGACGCCAATCGGCGTCGACGAGGAGGGGGTCGATTCTGAGTGCGCGGATGCCGGCCGCTTCGGTCGCCAGATCGCGTCGGTGGTCGTCATGCAGCGTCTCCGCATGCTGCTTTCCGTCGGTCTCGACCGCCACGACGCCGTCGACCAGGTTGTCGAGGTGGAGGTGCTCCGTCAGTGCGAACTGCGGGCTGACCCGGTGGCCGCGTGCCTCCAGCCGAAGGCGGACCTTGGTCTCGTATCCGGATTGGGCGCGGAACGTCGGGTCGACGAGATCCATCACGGGCGCGAGGCTGCGCGGTGCGGCCTGCATGACGGCGAGCGCCTTGCCTCGGGTGAGCCGGCCGAGATGCACCGCCGACTCGATCGCAGCGATCGCGTCTTCGGCCGGCAGGCAGCGGAGTGCGCAGAACAGCGCTTCCTGCACCGACACCCGGAGCTTGCTGCCACCCCCGAAGCGCTCCGCGCCCCAGTGCATGCTCGTCGGCGTCCGGGTGGCTGCGACATGGGCTCGCGCCTGCTTGTCGCCGCGTCGGAATCTGAGGTGGAGACCCGTGTGGAAGCCGGTCCAGATTCCCTCGGCTCTCAGCACGGTGATGCAGTCGAGCCGGGCGCGACACGAAACGGCGGCTCGCTCGTATGGCTGCAGATGGGTGCACGCGAAGGTGCCGCGCCGTGGTCGGTAGGCGCCCTGTGCCGGAAGCATGTCGCGGGCGCGCCAGTCGACACCGGCGGCCTCGAGCTCGCCGGTCGTCGCGACATGGCCCAGGGCGCACAGTGGTGAGTTCATGACGTCAGGTTGCCGGGTCTCGGGTCGCGCGCGGGCGGCGCATGGACTTCTGTGCACGGCGCTGTGCTGAACCCTCGGTCAGCCACCGATTCGGTGGAAAACCCCGGATCCCGGCATCCGCAGACGGCAGAATCGCCGAATCGGTGGATCGCGGGTGACATCCGCATCAGGGAGAGCCCCGAATCGGTGACCTCTCCAAGCAGCCGCACACAGTGTGCCGTTACATCGCGCTGACAGGATGCGAGCATGCACCGTCTCGCCGTCCTGAGCATGCGCAACCGCGCGCTCATCGCGCTCATCACGATCTGCGCCGCGCTGTTCGGCGGGGTCGCCCTGACGAACCTGAAGCAGGAGCTGATCCCCAGCGTCGACTTCCCGCAGCTGGCGATCCTGAGCGTGTACCCGGGTGCGAGCCCTGCGGTCGTCGCGCACGACGTGAGCACTCCGGTGGAGACGGCGATCCAGGGCGTTCCGGGGCTGTCGAGCACCTCCGCGGTGTCCTCGTCCAACCAGTCGCTCGTCACGGTGCAGTTCGACTACGGCACGGACCTCGACACCGCCGAGCAGAAGCTCAACCAGGCGATGAACCAGCTGAGCCAGGCGCTGCCTGCGGATGTCACGCCGCAGGTGATCCGCGCGAGCCTCGACGACCTGCCGGTGATCCAGGTCGCCGCCACGGGCGAGAGCGACACGGCGAAGCTCGGCGACGACATCAACCGGCTGGTATTGCCTGACGTCAAGAAGGTCGCCGGCGTCAATGACGCCCAGCTGATCGGCCTGGCGGGCAACCGGGTGACCATCACCCCCGATGCCGCGAAGCTCGCATCCTACGGCCTGACTAGCCAGTCGATCACCACCGCTCTGCAGCAGAACGGCGTGCTCGTCGGCGCGGGCGCGCTGACCGAGGGCGACAAGACGCTCACCGTGCAGACCGGCGAGCAGCTGACCTCGATCGCCGACCTGCAGGCGCTGCCGCTGATCGGGGGCGCAGTGCCCGGCGCGCCGAACGCGCCGGCGCTCGCCGCAGGCGAGGCGGTCGTCCCCACCGCCCCCGTGAAGCTCGGCGACGTGGCATCCGTCAAGCTCGACACCGACCCGCAGACCTCGCTGTCGCGCGTCGACGGCGAGCCCGCGCTGACCATCGCGGTCACCAAGCTGCCGAACGCCAACACGGTCGAGGTCTCGCAGGCGGTGCAGAAGCTGCTGCCCGGCTTCGAGGACAAGCTCGGCAACGGCGTCAAGCTCACCACCGTCTTCGACCAGGCCCCGTTCATCACCCAGTCGATCAGCTCGCTCGCCGAAGAGGGGCTGCTCGGCCTCGGCTTCGCCGTGATCGTGATCCTGGTGTTCCTGCTCTCGGTGCGCTCGACGCTCGTGACGGCGATCTCCATCCCGACCTCGGTGCTCATCACCTTCATCGCGATGTGGGCGAGCGGCTACACGCTCAACATCATCACGCTCGGCGGCCTGACGATCGCGATCGGGCGTGTGGTGGACGACTCCATCGTCGTGATCGAGAACATCAAGAGGCACCTGCGGCCCGGCATCCTCACGCCCGCGGATCGGGCGAAGACCGTCGTGGCCGCCGTGCGCGAGGTCGCCGGAGCCATCACGGCGTCGACCGTGACGACGGTCACCGTGTTCCTGCCGATCGCGTTCGTGGGGGATGTCACGGGCGAGCTGTTCCGCCCCTTCGCCCTCACCGTCACCATCGCGCTGCTGGCCTCGCTGCTCGTCGCGCTGACGATCGTGCCGGTGCTCGCCTACTGGTTCCTGCGCGCGCCCAAGGAGCACCACCGCCACGCGGGCGCGCCTGCTGCGGATGCCGCGGCCGGGGCCCCCGCCGAGACGCCGGCCGACCACGCTGACGACGACCTCGAGAAGGTCACGTGGCTGCAGCGCGGCTACCGCCCGATCATCACGTGGACCCTGCGCCGCTCGAAGCTCACGATCGCGCTCGCGGCGGCCGTGCTCGTCGGCACCGTCGCGCTGAGCCCGCTGCTGACGACCAACTTCCTCGGCGACAGCGGCCAGAACACGCTCACCGTGACGCAGACGCTGCCGGCCGGTTCCAGCCTGGCGGCCAAGGACGCCGCCGCGAAGCCCGTCGAGCAGCTGCTGCTCGACACGAAGGGCGTCACGACCGTGCAGACCTCGGTCGGCGGCAGCGGCAGCGCGATCGGCGACGCCTTCGGCGGCGGCGCCGGCGGCACGACGTTCTCGGTCACGACCGATGCCTCCGCCGATCAGGAGGCGCTGCAGTCGACGCTGCGCGACAAGCTCACGGGGCTGAAAGATGTCGGCGACGTCGAGCTCAGCGCGAGCGCGGGTTTCGGCGGCTCGAGCGACATCGCCGTGGACCTGACCGCCCCCGACGACGCGACCCTGCAGCAGGCATCCGCAGCGCTCGTGAAGAAGCTCGATACCTACAAGTCCCTCGAGCAGGTCTCGAGCAACCTCGCCGCCGACCTGCCGTACATCGCGGTCGACATCGACCGCGCGAAGGCCGCGCAGGCGGGCCTCACCGAGGCGGCGCTGGGCCAGCTCGTGTCGTCCGCGATGCAGCCGACGCAGGTCGGGCAGATCGCGATCGACTCGACGACGCTGAAGATCTACCTGGCGAATGCGGATGCCCCGACGACGCTCGCGCAGCTGCAGGCGCTCCAGGTGCCGACCGCGGCCGGCCCCGTCGCCCTGTCCACGCTGGCGGACGTGCACGAGACCGCCGGCCCCGCCCGCGTCACAACGCAGAAGGGCCTGCGCACGGCCTCGGTCACCGCGAGCCCCGTCGGCCAGGACCTCAGCAAGGCATCCGCCGACGTCAACGCCGCGCTCGCCGCGGTCAAGCTGCCCGCGGGCGCGACGGCCGCGGTCGGCGGCGTGCAGGCCGACCAGTCGAACGCGTTCTCGCAGCTCGGGCTCGCGCTGCTCGCGGCGATCCTGATCGTCTACATCGTCATGGTCGCGACGTTCAAGTCGCTGCGGCAGCCGCTGCTGCTGCTCGTCTCGGTGCCGTTCGCGGCGACCGGCGCGATCCTGCTGCAGATCGTCTCGGGCATCCCGCTCGGCGTCGCGTCGCTGATCGGCGTGCTCATGCTGATCGGCATCGTCGTGACGAACGCGATCGTGCTCGTCGACCTCGTCAACCAGTACCGCGAGCGCGGGATGTCGGTGCCGGACGCCGTCATGCACGGCGCCTCGCGCCGTCTGCGGCCGATCCTGATGACGGCGCTCGCGACGATCTTCGCGCTCACCCCGATGGCGGTCGGCCTCACCGGGCACGGCTCGTTCATCTCGCAGCCGCTCGCGATCGTCGTGATCGGCGGCCTCGTGTCGTCGACGGTGCTGACGCTCGTCGTGCTGCCGACGCTCTACAACCTGGTCGAAGGTGCGCGCGAGCGCCGCGAGGCGAAGCGGGCGGCGAAGGGCGGGTCGGCTGCGGATGCCGCGGCGCCGGCTACTCCGATCGCTGCGGGGCCTTCGGCGCCGTGAGCGCCTTCTGCACGGCGGCGAACTCGGGCTTCGGCTTCAGCTCGTCGTCGAAGAGGGTCGCGGCGCCCTCGCCGGGGTAGACGCCGGGGATCCAGGAGTCCTTGTCGTCGAGCCCCCACACCGTGTACGAGATGCACTGCGGCACGTCGGCGCAGGCCTTCACGGTGTCGGCGAAGTACTTCGACTGGGTCGACGTGGTCGCCTTGTCGGCGGGCAGCTGGGCGCGGACATCCGCCTCGGTCACCGCGACGTCGAGGCCCAGCGCGGTGTAGCGCCTCATCTCGGACTCGAGGTCGGGCTCGGCGTAGGTCGCGTCGAGGTGCGTCTCGAAGCCGACGCCGTCGATCGGGACGCCCTCGGCCTTGAGGTCCGAGACGAGCTGGAACATGGCGCGGGACTTCGCGCCGGCGTCCTCGATGCCGTACTCGTTGAGGAACAGCTTCGCCGCCGGGTCGGCCGCGTGCGCCCAGCGGAAGGCGTCGGCGATGTAGTCGGGGCCGAGCTTGTCGAGCCAGAAGTCGTCGCGCAGCTGCCCGTTGTCGCCGATGGGCTCGTTGACGACGTCCCACTGCCAGATCTTGCCCGTGAAGTGCGTCACCTCGGCCGTCACGTGCTCTTTGAGAACGGCGCGCAGCTGGTCGGCCGTCATCGTCGGAGCGGCGTCGGTCAGCCACTGCGGCAGCTGGCTGTGCCAGACGAGGTTGTGGCCGCGCACCTGCTGGTCGTGCTGTGCGGCGAAGGCGACGAGGGCGTCGGCGGCCGACCAGTCGTAGACGCCCTGCTTCGGCTCAGTGACCTCCCACTTCATGACGTTCTCGGGGGTGACCGTCGAGAACTGCTGCGCGGTCAGGTCGGCGTAGGCCGGGTCGGAGAGCCGGTCGGTGTTCACGGCGACACCCACCTTGAGGCCGTAGGGCGCGGCGGCGTCGCGCAGTGCGATCGAGGATGCCGCGGCCGGGGCATCCGCAGACGCC
>Ga0164242_10005935_pt1 | contig 13506 bp, 10 predicted proteins | sample OricomgcompostMG_FD_108783 | JGI IMG/M metagenome (GOLD analysis project Ga0164242, IMG submission 108783) | Miracle-Growth compost microbial communities from Emeryville, California, USA - Original compost - Miracle growth compost (MG) ...
CAAGATGCTTGATTTCCGCCAGCTTCCTGGTCGTTCCTGACCATGACGTAATGGGGTTCGAGCCCGCCTAGGGGGTATCGGGGCCGGAACTCAGGGGGCGTTCTACGTTAGCTAGCCAACAGAGGAACCACCATGAAGAAGATGCAGAAAGGCTTTACCCTGATCGAACTGATGATCGTCGTGGCGATCATCGCCATCCTCGCCGCCATCGCCATCCCGGCCTACCAGAACTACCTGATCCGCTCGCAGGTGTCGGAAGGCGCGGTACTGACCGATGGCGCCAAGACCGCACTGGCCGAGTACTACAGCAATCATGGTAGCTTCCCGACCGACCCCGCTTCTGCTGGCCTGCCGTCAAATGCCTCCTCGATCAGCGGCAAGTATGTGTCGGAGGTAGACATCACTACCGCTGGCGTCATCAAAGCCAAATTCGGCAATCAGGCCAATTCCGCGATCTCCGGCAAGTATTTCTCGTTGTCCGCGGTCGCTAATGGCGGCAGCATCTCCTGGGCTTGCGACAACAGCACCTATACCGACATCGACTCGAAGTACCTGCCGTCTTCCTGCCGCAAATAAGATCTGCGCAAACTGCATTTGCCAAGAAGGGCCGCCTAGCGCGGCCCTTCTTGTTTCCGGAGTTTCGCCACCCCATGCAAGTCCGCCGCAACTTTCCGCTACTCGTCGCATTGCCAATACTCGCACTAATGGCCTTGGCAGTTTACTGGCCCGGGCTGCACGGCGGCTTTCTCTTCGACGACTATGGCAACCTGCCTGCGCTGGGTTCACAAGGGGCGTTAATCCATTGGGCCACGTTCTGGCGCTACATCACCTCCGGTACCGCCGATCCCACCGGCCGCCCCCTTGCGATGCTGAGCTTCCTGCTGGATGCGCGCGACTGGCCGGTCACCCCTTTTCCGTTCAAGCGCACCAACCTGATCCTGCATCTGCTCAACGGTGTCCTGCTGTATGCCCTACTCCTGCGGCTAGGCAAAACGCTTGCCGTCGAAACGCGCCGCGCACAATGGGCTGCCGTGCTGGGTTGCTCACTATGGCTGCTGCATCCGCTGCTGGTATCCACCACGCTTTACATCGTGCAGCGCGAAGCGATGCTCGTAGCGACCTGCAGCCTCATTGGTCTGCTCTTGTGGCTCCATGGCCGCGCACAACTCGTGCAAGGGCATCTGGCCGGCGGCACAGCCTGGAGCACATTGGGACTGGGTGGCTTCACCCTGCTCGGCACGCTGGCCAAGGCCAACGGCGCATTGTTGCCGCTGTATGCCCTGCTGATCGAAGTCATCGTGCTGCGTCCACGGCAGCCGCTACCTTCCCTAGCCGCACGTCGTGTACACCACCTTGTGATCGCCCTGTTCTGCCTGCTCCCGTCCATCGCATTGCTCGCCTATCTGTTGTGGACCGGTATCCATGGTCTTCTCACTGGCGGTCCCGTGGGCGTACGCCCGTGGAGCATCGGACAGCGCCTGCTGACCGAACCACGCGTACTGATGGATTATCTGAAGCTGTTATGGCTCCCGAGGCCATTCACCAGCGGTCTGTTCAACGACCAGTTCGAGGCTTCGACCTCATTGCTGCATCCGGCAACCACGCTGACTTGCCTACTAGCCGTGGCCACCCTGATCAGCGGCGCGTACTGGCAACGACGCAAGCATCCCGCGCTGGCACTTGCCGTACTTTTTTATTTTGCCGGCCAATCGATGGAGTCCAGCTCGCTGCCGCTGGAACTGTACTTCGAGCATCGCAATTATGTGCCGGCGCTGCTGATGTTCTGGCCGCTCGGCCTGTGGCTAGCCGATCTGGGCCACCATCGTGCGATCAAGTTCATTCTGATGGCAGTGCTACCACTGACGCTAGCTGGCATGACGCATGCCCGAGCCGAAGTATGGGGCAACGTGCGTACCCAGGCCTTGATCTGGGCCAGGATAAATCCCGATTCGCCACGGGCACAGGCCAACGCGGCGGAGTTCGAGATGCAGAACGGCCAGCCACGGGTCGCCGCGCACCAGCTCCGTGCCCTGCTTGCGGCTCAACCGGATCAGGCACAACTCGCATTCAACCTGATCGATGCCGAATGCATGTTGGGCAGTATCGATACAGGCACCCTTGCGGTTGCCCTCGGGACCATGCGGCATACGCCCCCTGTCGGCACGCTGTTCGTGCGCTGGTTTGGAAGCAGGCTGCCACTGGCCATGGAAGGAAGCTGCCACGGCCTCGATCTGTCGATGCTGTCGGCACTGATCGACGCGGGGATGCAGAATCCCAAACTGAAAGGCTCTGGGCCACGGCAAGACCTGATCTATCTGCGTGGGCGTATCGCTCTTGCGAAACACGAACCCGATCGCGCACTTGAAGACTTCCAGAATGCGCTCAACGAGGACGTACGACCATCCTTCGCGCTTTCGGCCGCCGCTACCTTGGGAGCATCCGGTTATCCTCGATACGGCTTGCAACTGCTCGATCACTACGAACAGGTTCACGAGCATGCCGAGGCCCCAGGCATGGGCATGCCGATGCTTCACGCATGGGTGCTTGCCCGGCAACATTACTGGATACACGAACTGGCTCTCCTGCAGGCGACCTTGCAGGCCCAAGCAAGCAGCTCTGTACCCACTAAGCCTGCCCTACAACCTCATCAAAATTCCCAATGACGAATAAGCATTCTCTGCAAAACCACTGCACCGCACGGCTAATACTGGCGCTGCTGCTCATGGTGCTGATGCTGCCGAACATTGCTTGGCTATGGCACGACCATAGTGCCGCCGTATGGGTGGAGGCATTGGCGATGCCCACCGCGCTCCTGTTGCTGTTTTTCGCCGTGTTCGGCGATGTGCCGTGGCTTGGCTGTCTGCTGCTTTCGCCTCTTGCCCTGCTGGCTCCGCTCGAGTTCTTTTTCATCGCCACATACCAACACCCAACATCGGCCGAAGTCATCGCTACAGTGATGGCCACCAGCGCAAGCGAAACGCACGAATATCTAGGACGCCGCCTGATTCCGCTTACTGCCTCATCATTGGCCGCGTTTGTGCTTTCCTTGTACGCAGCGTGGCTGTATGCCCGTTGTCGCCTGCGTTGGCGCAATTCCATGCGTACAGGGATATTGCTGGTTGCTCTAGTCACCCCACTGGCAGCCGCGGGCGTAGCGGCCGTCAGTGCAAATGGCCAAGCACCACAACGGATGCGCAACGTCACTGCGCTAGGTCACACGCTCGGCGGCACTATCGCACTGGGCTATCCATTCGGCGTAATCCAGCGCATCGCCCGATATCGAAGCGAGTGGAATGCCATGCGTGCCGATTCCGCTCGGATGAAAGCATTTCATTTCGGCACCCACCCCATCACCAGCGAATCGCAACGGCAAATTTACGTGCTGGTGATCGGCGAAAGCAGTCGGCGCGACCACTGGCAGCTATTTGGCTATCAACGAGCAACGAACCCTGAACTCAGCCAGATACGAAACCTGATCCCGATTCCACACATGGTCACGTCCTGGCCAGTGACCATTGGTGCGGTTCCACTGATACTGACCCGCAAACCGATCACCGACCGCAGCATTGCATTCAACCAGGCATCCATTCTGCGCGCCATGCAGGAAGCAGATTTCGAGACGTATTGGATCTCCAATCAAATGGCGGTAGGCCAATACGACACGCCGGTTTCGGTCTATGCCTACGAAGCACGGCATGTCGTGTGGCTCAACCATGCTTCATGGAATGCCCCGGACAGTTATGACGGAGACCTGCTGCAACCGCTGCGCGGTGCGTTGCGCGATCCGCATCGAAATCTGTTCATCGTGCTTCACATGATGGGCAGTCACCTGAAATACGATTATCGCTACCCGCCCACGTTCAAGCGTTTTCGTCCTACGCAGTCGGATCGATCCGACGGCGCGCCGAACGGCAGCCGTATGCGAAACAGTTACGATAATACGATTCTGTACACGGATCACATCCTGGCCAAGATCATCGATATATTGCGCAGCAGCGATGCCATTACCGCGCTCTGGTACGAATCGGATCATGGCGAAATGCTGGTGACACCCACCTGCAGCTTGGCGGGCCATGGCATCGGTACGCTCCACGAATATCAGATCCCAGCATTTTTCTGGTATTCGGATGCCTATGCGGACCACCACCCGAAGAGGCTTGCCGTGTTACGCGACAACGCAGGAAAACGCACGCTCAGCGCTGACACTTTCTCGTCCCTTGTCGACATGGCCGACGTGACTTTTCCGGGACACGACGAGACGCGCAGCCTGTTCAGTCAGGAATGGGAATACCGGCCACGCATCGTCAACGCAAACATGTGGAGCACTGATTTCGACAAGGCCGCCATCGGCAAAAAATGTCCCATCGTTATACCGCCGTGACAAGCACTTCGGTCACGCTGCTTCGCCCCGATTGCACGCAATTACCCCGCTCCGGATACGACGACCTGAAGGCATCCCCATTCCCATGAAAAATTCGATGTCCCGGCGCATCGGCCTCTGGCTGACACTCTGCTTCCTTGGTGTAGTGACTGTCATCTACTGGCCCGGCCTCTCCGGTGGCTGGCTGTTCGACGACTATCCCAATATCGTCGACAACAAAGGCGTGCAGCCGCACGACGCCAGCTTGCCATCACTCGTCGGTGCGGCACTCTCCTCGCCATCCAGCGAGTTCAGACGCCCCCTGGCCTCGTTGAGCTTCGCCGCCAATTACCTCATGGGTGGACTGGAACCTTACGGCTGGAAACTGCTCAACCTGCTGCTGCACCTGCTCAATGGCGTTCTCGTTTTTTTGTTGACAAGGCAGTTGTTGCGGGCGATCACGGAGCGAACGGAAGCTTCTACACCCAGCGACGCCGGAGCAATCCAGCGCTATGGCCTGATCGCCGCACTGGTCGCTGGTGGCTGGATGCTGTTGCCGATCAACGTCACGGGCGTGCTGTACGTGGTGCAGCGCATGGAAAGCATGGCCAACCTTTTCGTGCTGCTGGGTCTGGTCGGTTACGTGACGGGTCGCCGGCGCATGCTCCGCAGTACTACCAGCAGTCGGCAGGGGCTTCTGCTGTGCGCATTCAGTCTCGTCGCCGCAACGGCAGCCGGTCTGCTCGCCAAGGAAACGGCGGTGATGCTGCCCTTCTATGCCGCACTGGCCGAATGGATCGTGTTCGGATTTTCCACCTCCCGCTCCATGCGCCCCACAAGGGATTGGCGCATCATGGCGCTATTCCTGGTGGTACTCGTTCTTCCGATGATCGCTGGCCTGGCCTGGCTGGTACCCGGCGTCATGAATCCCGCGGCATGGGCAACGCGCGATTTCACGATGCGCACCAGGCTGCTGAGCGAAGCGCGCATCGTAGTGGACTACATCGACTGGACGCTGTTACCAACCCCACGGACACTTTCGTTCTATCACGACGATTTCCGTGTCTCGACGGGCTTGTTCACTCCATGGACCACGTTGGCCTGCATCGCGATCCTGATCGCCATGATCGCGGGGATCTTCGCGCTGCGCAAACGTAGGCCACTGGTTGCGTTGGGATTTGCGCTTTTCCTTGGCTGCCACCTGCTGACCGCCACCATCCTGCCACTTGAACTGATCTTCGAGCATCGCAATTATTTCGCCAGCTTCGGCCTGCTGCTGGCCGCGATACCGTTGCTGGTACCCACAGGCCAGCATCAAGCCAACCACCGGCATCCCTTCGCCTTGGCTCGTGGCGTTCTGCTTGGCGGTTTCCTGCTCCTATGGTCAAGTCAGACTGCCATGACGGCATTGGCCTGGAGTAGCCCCTTAGGCATGGCCGAATCCCTGGCAGACCGCGCACCTATGTCCCCGCGCGCCCAATACGAACTTGGTCGCACTTACATCATCTATTCACACTATGATCCTGCATCGCCATTCGTCAGGCTGGCTTACGCTCCACTAGAGCACTCTGCCGAGCTGCCCGACTCGTCGATTCTCCCCGAGCAGGCGCTGATCTTCATGAATGCACGCATGCACCTGCCGATTAAGGATGCGTGGTGGGACAGCCTCATCACCAAGCTGAAGGCTCGCAAGCCCGGAGTGCAGGACGAGAGTTCCCTGGCAGCACTCACCAAATGCGTGCGGGATCGCCTTTGCGACCTGCCGGTGAGCCGCATGATGGCGGCCTTCGTGGCCGCACTTTCCCACCCGCACCCTGATGCCAGACTGCTCGCCAACTATAGTGATTATGTCTGGAACGTGCTTGATGACAGGTCGCTCGGTCTGCGTATGGCCGAAGAAGCCGTGAAAGCAGACCCGGGCGAGCCGGCCTACCGTATCACTCTTGTACGCATGCAGATAGCCAGCAACCATATCGATGAAGCGAACGAGCAGATGAAAGCACTGCAAAGGCTCGATATCGGTGGCCGACTGGACAACAGCATCCACGAACTTCAACATCAAATTGATGTAGCGACCCGGACCACTGATTCGGCCACTTGGCAATGACAAGTCGATACGGCCCCGTTCAAGGCGATCGACATGTCGGGCTTCCGTCGTTCATGCGATTCCCCCGCCCAAGACTTGGACACACCGGCAAGCAACATCAGCAATGTCTTTTCGACGCACCCCTGACTGAGCAATCCAGGGTTGATGAAGTCGTGACCTGCATGCAGGCATACCGGATCTCGATTCCCCACATGCTGCATTCTGATTTATACAGACCATGCGTCAAAGCTTGTCATGTCGGATAACTTGAAAGAATGGATCATTGCTCGTCTTTGGCACAGCAAAACGGCGCGCAGCGTCGTCGTGCTGAGTGCGGGCACGGGGAGCACAAGCGCTGGCGATCATCAGCGCGCCGTTGGTCACTCGACTGTACGGGCCTGAGGTCTATGGCATCTATGGCGTGTTTTCCTCGTTGCTGGCGATCCTTGCAACCATCGGTGCCATGGGTTACCCAACGGCACTAGTGTTGCCAAAGGAGCACCCTGAAGCGGTGCAAGTGATGCGCGTTTCGGCATTCACGGCACTATCGATCGCCGTCCTGCTGTCATCGCTCTGGCTGCTGTTTCCCAATTCCCTGAAAAGCCTCCGCGGCATCGCGGTACTAGGTGATGAAATCGGCCTGTTGCCGCTGGCCCTGCTGGCTGCGACCTGCGTACAGATCACAACGCAATGGTTGACCAGACGCAGGGATTTCAAGTCGATTGCCACCTTTACGCTGTTCAACGCCGTATGGACGAATGCCGCTCGCATCCTGATCGGGTTGGTCTGGCCTGCAGTGGTGGTGCTGGTCTGGATCTACATTCTCGGCCAAGCGATACTGGCCGTGAACATGACCCGCATTATCCGCAGAGGGATTCGCGGGAAGACACAGGAACCCTCCATCCCCCCGTCGAAACCGGCTCGGTTGCCCGACGTAGCATGGAAATACCGAGATTTCCCTTTCTATCGCGCGCCGCAGGATTTCATCAATGCCGTTTCGAAAGGCGTCCCCGTCATCATGCTGTCTTCGCTGTCGGGCGCGGTGGCGGCCGGCCTGTATTCGCTCGCCACACAGTTGATGGGCATGCCCTCCAGTCTGGTGGGCAATGCGGTGGCCAGCGTGCTGTATCCGGATATGGCGCACCGTGCACGCGACGGACGCAGTCTCACTTTCGTCATCGCCAAGGGCACGGCCCTTCTGGCGCTGTTCGGCCTGATCCCCTTCGGCGCGTTGTGTCTGTTCGGTCCGTCGCTGTTCGCGCTGGTTTTCGGCGAGGGGTGGCGCGGCGCGGGCAGCTATTGCCAATGGCTAGCGGTGTTCTATTACCTTAACTTCATCAACAAGCCGGCGGTCGCGGCCATTCCGGTGCTGGGCGCGCAAAGGGGGCTCCTGACGTACGAAATCGCCGGCACACTGGCGAAGCTGGGTGGTCTCTATGCCGGCTACCGGATATTCGGAAGCGATCTGGCGGCGGTCGCGCTGTTTTCACTGACGGGCGCGGCGGCATATGCGGCGCTGATTGCTTGGGTGATGCTGGTGTCACACAGAAAGGATATAAATGGACAAGCAGGTTGACAGGTCGCACTACGCATTCAGCGTCTACATGGACAAGCAGCGCTGGGCCAGCGTGTGGCACCAGTTGGACGAGGTGCTGCGTTTGCGGCCGCAAAGCGTGCTCGAAATCGGGCCCGGCACGGGCTTGTTCAAGGCCGCGGCAGGGGTCTTCGGGCTGGACGTGAAAACGCTGGACATTGCCCGGGACCTGCAACCGGATCATGTCGGCCCGGCGGACGCGATTCCCCTGCCGGACAAGTCGATGGATGTGGCCTGCGCCTTTCAGGTGCTGGAGCACATGCCTTTCGACATGAGCATGCGGGCGCTTCGGGAAATGGGGCGCGTCGCGCGCAAGGCGGTCGTAATCAGCTTGCCGGATGCGAAGGTCGTCTGGCCCTCGACGGTGAAAATCCCGCTACTGAAGACGCGGAGATTAATGCTGCCGAACCCGCTGTTCCGAGCAAAGGAGCATGTCTTCGATGGCGAGCACTATTGGGAAATCAATAAGCGCGAACATCCGCTAAAGAGCGTGATGGCCGCCATGCATGATGTTTTTCCGGAATACCGTATACGGACCTACCGCGTGCATGAAAATCCGTATCACCGTTTTTTTATATTCACCCTATAAATAGCCATGAAAGTTCTATATGTGATCGAGGGCGGACTCCCTTATGGGTCGAACAGAAGCTTAATAGGTCTTATAAAACATTTTCATAACATCGGACTCGAAATGTCCGTTGTCGGAAAAGATGATGGCATTATGAAGCAATGGGTAGAATCATTGGGATTAATGTATTTTCCCATGAACGTAGAATTTTTTATATATCCAAGATTCAACACACTATCCAGAAAGCTTCTCTTCCCATTATTCCTAATGGGGCGTATAACCACTAATCTAATTACACTTATAAAGATCATAGCGTTATGTAGAAAAATCAAGCCTGACTTGATCCATACAAATGTGGGCCCAATCTCAGTTGGTTATTATGCATCACGCATACTAAAAATAAAACACGTATGGCACCTAAGAGAGTTCCAAGACCTAGACTTTGGAATGAAGTTTTTCCCATCTAAAAATTCGTACACCTCTAGATTAAAGAGAAGCGACTGCGTCATATGCGTAAGCAAAGCGGTAGCTAGACATTTTAATCAAAGCCAAGAGTCTGTCATATATAACGGAGTATATAGCAGATCCTGCGCCCCCCCCATCAAGAACAAAGAAAACTACCTTTTGTTCGCAGCAAATTTACAACCATCCAAGGGCATAGAAGAAGCCCTGTCTGCATATTTGAAATTAAAAGTTCTTGATCAAACAGGAATCAAATTTTTTATAATCGGAGACGGTAAACCTGAATATGTCGATAAGTTAAAATCTATAGCAGGCGAACAGATGCGAAACGGAAACATCCAGTTTTTCGGGTACCGCGATGACATTCCCCGCTGGATGCAAAGAGCCAAGGCTGTGATAGTGGCTTCAGAACACGAAGGCTTTGGACGCGTTGCAGCGGAAGCGATGTTCAATGGCAGCTTGGTAGTTGGCAAGAAAAGCGCAGGAACGGCTGAACTACTCGAACCTTGGCACGGCTCACAAATTGCACTGCTTTTTATGGATGAGGAATCTTTGGTAGAGCGAATGATCGAAGCTGCCTTCATGGATGGAGGTCGCTACACACAAACCGTTCTTGCCGCACAACAGAAAGCAGTTGAGTGTTTTAGCATTGAAGGAAATGCCGAACACGTTCTTGAGATATACACTAGATTGGTTAACTTGCCCGAGCAACCAACATGACTCCAGGATCTCGGGAACATCTTAAGAAAGTTGCCGTCCATGCCGTCATTGTGACTTTTAATGCCGAGGAAGACTCATTCGCTCGACTCATTTCAACGCTTTCTGGGCAAGTAGACAGGCTACATGTAATAGACAACACCAGCGGGGCCAGCTCGGTGCACGACTGGATTGTCGGCGCCGGATCGACGAACGTGGAGTATCACGCCCTTGGGGAGAATCTAGGCATTGCCACGGCATTGAATGAAGGAATGCGCCAGGCGATGGCGCAAGGCGCGACGCATGTGCTGCTGAGCGACCAAGACAGCCTTCCGGAACAACGCATGGTGCACGGCCTGCTGCGCGCACTGGCCGGATTGCAGGCACAGGGTATCAGGGCCGGCGCCGTCGGTCCGACATTCACCGACCGCAATACCGGCATCACTTTTCCATTCCAGTCCCGGGTGCCCGGAAAATTCTTCTATGGCCATGCCGTGGCGACGGACGAGCATCCAATCGTCGAAGCGTTGACGTTGATCACTTCCGGCAAACTGATCCCCGTAGAAGCGCTGCGCGATGTAGGTTTGATGCGAGAGGACCTGTTCATCGACGATGTGGATATCGAATGGTGCCTGCGCGCGCGTGCATACGGCTGGCGGGTGTTCGGAACCTGCATGGCTCGCATGAGCCACGCGATGGGCGAAAGCGATCTGGATGTCTGGTATTTCGGCTGGCGGAAGGAGACGAACTACAGTCCTCTGCGCGTGTACTACCGGACGCGCAACTACGTGGCGTTGTGCCGGGAGAAAGGGATCGACTTGCGCTGGAAAGTGAGGAACGGGTGGTACACGTTCGGCGTGGTTTACAGCCAGGTGTTCTTCGGAAAGCATGGGAGAGAAGCCCTGCGGATGGCGCTCCGCGGCCTGCGGGACGGCGTGCGCAACCGCATGGGACGGTACGAACCGGGCTGAGCGCGATACCGCGATTCAGTCGATGTGCGGGGTTCCGTGGCGGAACAACATGGCCAGTTTCACCGGAAGCCAGTCCGTGAATGCGAAAAACCGCACGATGCCGACCTTCCCGTTGCGCATCAGGCGACCACGCAACTGCATGATCCGGTGGCGATGGCGCCACGGGCCAGCAAAGGCCTCCCGATAGATCGCGCCCACTTTGCGCGGCGCCGTGCCCGTGGCCAGGAGAAAAACCGCTTCCGCCGCGAGCGAGAGCACGTGCAAGGGCAGCAACAGCAGGGCCGGCCATGGATAGCAGCACAGCATCACGAAGGTCTTGTTGCGTTCGCTCAGCCTCCGGCGGCGAACCGTGGAGCGCAGTTTTCCGGCCTCCAACTTGCCTCCACCCAGGTTCTTTCCGATCCAGTGGTCGAATGCTGGCGTGTCGAGCACCACCACGCGATGGCCGAGCAATCTCGCCGCAAGACAGATGAAGATATCTTCTGCTACCGATTCGAACCAGTCAGGGAATCCGCCGATCTCGTTCCAGACACTGCGCGGAATCCAGAGGCAGGCTCCGGTCGCGACGCCGGCCTCGTGGACTCCCGACGCCATGATCGGAATCGGGTTCAGGAACAGGTCGGTCCGGTAGCCGCGGTCGATGATCGTGTCATCGGCCATCGAGCACTGCGGCAAGCCGAGGATGCAATCTTCCATACCGTTCTCCGCGGCCGCGAACAGCGCCTGAAGGCTATCGGGGCGGAGCTTGGCATCATTGTTCAGCAGCAGCAGGTAGCGGCCGGTCGCGCGCGCTGCCATGCGATTGTTACTGATGCAGAATCCGACATTGGTCACGCTGGCGATCACCTGGACTTGCGGGAAGCATTCCTGGATACGAGCCAACGAGTCGTCCTTCGAAGCGTCGTCGTGGACGAGCACCTCGATCCGGAAGCCACCTTCCTGCGCGTACACCGATTCCAGGCATTCCAGTACGAGGTCGCCGCCGTTGTAATTGGCGATGCATACACTGATGTCCGGTGGCGAAGGCTTATTCGTGTTCATGCACATCCCCGCAAGTCCCGCGGACGTGCAAGATGCGACAGTGCCTCGACCAGGCGGGCGCCAATGACTGACGAAGAATAACGTTCTTCATGCAGCCTGCGCCCGGCGGCGCCGATGGAAGGGAGAAGCCCCCTGTTTTCGTGCGCCCAGCGAATGGCGTCCGCAAGCGCAACCGCATTCCCCTGTTCCACGAGCAGGCAATTCGCCTTGTGAACGAAACCGCAATCCTCATTGATGATGCCGATAACGGTCGCCTTGCCGGAGGCAAGAAACTGATGCGTCTTGCCGGTGATCACGCGCCGGGATTGCGGCGTATCGCCGAAAGGACCACCCAGGCACAAATCGGTGGCAGGAATTTCCGTTTCGAGAAGGTCGTCGAAGGGCACCCACGCACGATGCGAATAGCGCGTGGTTCCCGGGCCACTCATCCGCGCTGCGAGCTTACGCGCGTCCTTCGCGCTGCCGCCGATAAAATCGAAGAAGACTGGAAGATCCCGGAGCATGTCGGCCGCATCGAGAACGACGTCGATCCCATGCAGGGGAAGAAAGGAACCGTAGAAAAGGACTCGCAGGGAAACGTTCCCTGGTGCTTGCGACGGGAGGAGGTTATGCGGCGGTTCCACTGCCCCGACCGGAACCACGATGATCTTCTCCGCAGGTATGCGAAACCGCGACTGTAGATACTCCGAATGCAGTTCCGTATCAGTCAGAACTGCATCGGCCCGCGTCAATGCACTACGCTCGAATGGCCTCCACAGCTTGGCGAGCAGGCGTGCGCCGGGCAAATCGAATTTTCGCTCCTCCTCCAGCGCCGCGTAAGGAGACATCATCGCATCGAAGACGAACGACCTGCCGCGCGTCAGGCGGCGGACAAGCCATGCGATCTCGTGGCCGCGGAACGCGAGGATGTAGATTTCCGGATCGAGTTCGCGCCTGATTCTCAGCAAGCCACGGATCGCCTCCCGATAGCGACGGATACCTGCGGAGTGATTCATGGCGAGGGAAAGCGAAACGGAAGCAGACGAAGTGAGCGCGGTCTTAAGAGAGACGCCGCGGATATATAACGGTGCGCGATATGCCTGGATCAGACATACCCGGATCGCCGGAGGATCAAGCTGGTCAGGTTGTCGGTTTGGGCTGGACATCATGTATCGCAAAAGCAATGCGTTCCGATGAACAGCATGCGGATCGGCACTCCGCCCTCCTGCTTGGTGAGGATCCAACATTGACGCTTTGTATCAATATCATTGCAACAGAATGCGGAGGACGATGAGGGCACGCCATCAGCCATCACGCCGATAGGTCAGCGAGGTAATCTGTTCGGACACCAAGCCAATTAGGAACACGATCACCGCTGCGCTCCAGAAGGCCGCGCTCATCAGGCTGAGGCGATGACTTGTGGTGAAAGTGTAGGCGTAATAACCGAGACCCACCAGGAAAAACATCGCACTGGCCGGCGCGAACAGCTTCAGCGGCGCATACAAGGTGGCGATCTTGAAAATGATAAGCAAAAAGCGCACCCCGTCCTTGAGCGGCCTGATATGGCTCTTGCCCACCCGCTGCGCCGCCTTGATCGGCACATACGCTACCGGGTAGGCGCTACGAAAAAACGCCATCGTACTGGTAGTGGGGTAGCTGAAACCGTTCGGCAGCAGGTGCAGGAATTCGCGAAACTTGTCCGCACGCACGGCACGAAAGCCTGAGGTGAGATCGAGCACGGGGTGCCCG
>Ga0164242_10005936_pt1 | contig 13505 bp, 9 predicted proteins | sample OricomgcompostMG_FD_108783 | JGI IMG/M metagenome (GOLD analysis project Ga0164242, IMG submission 108783) | Miracle-Growth compost microbial communities from Emeryville, California, USA - Original compost - Miracle growth compost (MG) ...
ACCTTAAAGCTGGTGGAAGGCGACTCGCTGTTAGCCGGCGTGGTTAAGGGGCCCGGGGTACCGGTGGCAATAATGGTAGGCGGCGTAGGGTTAATGGTGATAGTTACCGTAAACGGCTGACCGGTGCAGGCCTCGTGCGTAATAAAATTGCCAAAAGCAAAGGGATGGCCGTCCTCTAAAGTGATGGTATTGATCACGGAAAGGTCGTTCGGGTCGGGGTTGATGACGGAAATGGTATGGGAATCGTAATTGAGTACATATATCTTGCCATCGGGCCCGATATCTATACCATAAGGTTTATGGTCTACAGGGATGCTGGCGATCTGGCGGCGGGAGTTCGTGGTAACCACCGATACCTTATTGGTAGAAGGACTGGTAATAAATAACATGTCATCACCCTGGCTGGCAACTAAGGCAAAGGCATCACCTTCGGTTGTGGTATAATACAAATTTTGACCTGTGATGATATTATAGATCTCGCCATCTTTAATAATACCATCATTATAGGTAGGAAAATTAGGGTCATGAGGACCCTCGAAATAGGTTGATCCTGCGGTATAAATTTTTGTTCCATCATTGCTTAATTTGATATAGGTATCACCTGGGCCATACGGATCAGTTACGAATTTCGGGCGATCATCCTGGGTAATAATTTGTCTTGCAATACCTCCTGCAATGTAAAGCGTATCCCCATTGTTATTAATAACTAACCCTGAAGGTTCTGGTTCAGGTATTGAACCGATATTGCTGATATGAATATCAATAATTTTAACACTTCCGGTATTGTTTTGATGAGAAAAATCTGCCACATATATTTTGCTCATATCTGGGGTTACAGCAACACCTCTAAGGTCAGCATCTGCTATCGTATAAGTATGCATTACGGTATTGCTCGCGGCATCAATAACATCCAAAAAGCCGTCACTGCAGCTTACATATACGCGGCTGTTATCGCGGCTGATGGTAATACCGTATGGCTTTCCAGAAAGCTGGATTTTGGTAATTGCCCGGCCTGTTGTCAGATCCAAAACCGTGAGCATATTGGTGCTTTGGCTGGGTATATAGGCCAAAGGAGGCTTAGGCACCGGTGTAAAAGTAAAGGTAGCGGTTATAGGCTGGCTGCCATTATTTATGGCGGTGAATGATGGTACATCCCCGGTTCCATTGTCGGCTGCTAAGCCAATGCCGGGCGTGTCGTTTGTCCATCTGTATGTACAGGTAGTGGAGGCCGGTAACTGGATGGGCGCGGTGGTTTGTCCGTTCACTACTGTTTGGTTCTGGGCCTTCAGCCTTAATGGCCACATAAAAAGTGAGATCAATAAGCAAACCGATAACAGTAAGGTTTTCACGGTATAATAGGTATGGCGGTATAATCGAATTATAAATTTGGCTTTTTTTTAATTAATAAACAAGTTAAACACAGATAATTCCGAAAAGCGAATGTATCAAAAACAACAAACCCATTTACAGCGTACCGTAAATGGGTTTGAAACATTAAAGTAAAACTTTTACTTACCAGCCCGAGCCTTTTTTGGCATTGCCATTTTTGATATGCTCCTCGGCAGAAGCTTTACCTAAAATAGCGGCCATTTTGTTGCCTGCGCTGTCTTTACCGGTTGCAATGTACCTGCCCGATTTTACATCAATAACAGGATCGATCATTGGAACGTTTTTGGTTTTGGTTTTCACGGAATAAGCGGTAATGCCGCCTGATGCTGCTGTTGCCATTGAATAAAGGTTTTTTTAGTTTTAAATGTTAACCGATTATATTGGTGTTTGTTTAACGCAGGTTGTATAACACAGCTGTAAACAGATACAATAATAATATATTGGAAAGGAATTAACGTTCAGTTACACATAATAGTTATCCACATTTCAACAGACTTGTTTATGCGCCAGTAAGATAGAAATTTATAACTGAGGGTTAATTTCAAAAAAAACACGACGATAAAAATAAATGGTGATTTAGATTATATTTATCTAACACTAATCATTATTTCACCATGAGCCTTTTTTCTAAAGACGAACCAAAGCGTTACGAAATTGACGGTAAGCAATTAATATGCCTTTTTTGCAGCAACGATACCTTTGATACCCGCCGCGAACAGCTGCACTCGCCCACACGTACCATCCTGAACCTGGAATGGACCGATAGGACCGCCACTTGTTTTATATGCGATAAATGTGGTTACATGCACTGGTTTTTGCGAGATTAGTTATTTAATGATTAATTATTCAATTTGCTTATAGTCAGTATATTATATACAAATTTTGGTGCGTTGTATTTACCATGCGCGGCATGTTGTATCTTTGCCGGCCATAGTTTGGTATGACGAAGCAAAAATATTTTTTCCTGATACTTATCCTCGGTTCGCTCACTGCGCTCAGTCCGTTCAGTATTGATATGTACCTGCCTGGTTTTCCGCAAATAGCCGTCAGCTTACATACAACGGTTGAAAAGGTGACGCTGTCCTTATCCAGTTATTTTATTGGCCTGGCATTCGGTCAATTGCTTTATGGGCCATTGCTGGATAAGTACGGGCGAAAGAAACCGCTGTATGTAGGTTTAAGCATTTACCTGCTGGCTTCCTTTGGTTGCATGGCTGCACGGGATATAAATATGTTGATAACTCTGCGATTTATACAGGCCATTGGCGGCTGCGCGGCCTCGGTAGCGGCGGTTGCCATGGTGCGCGACCTGTTTCCGGTGAGTGAAAACGCCAAAGTGTTCGCGCTGCTGATGCTGGTTTTGGGAGCGTCGCCTATGGTAGCACCCACTGTTGGCGGGTATGTTACCGATGTATTTAGCTGGCGCATCATATTCCTGATACTGGCTATTATAGCGGTCCTGATATTTATCGCCGTAATTTTCGCGCTGCCCGGCGGTTTCGAACCCAATCGTCAGCTATCTTTAAAACCCATCCCAATAATTGTTGGTTTTTGGCAAGTGCTAAGGGTGCCCCAGTTTTATACTTATACTTTTGCCGGCGCCATATCCTTTGCCGGGCTGTTTACCTATGTGTCAGGCTCGCCCATTGTGTTTATGAAGCTATACCACGTAAGCAGCGGCGAATTCCGCTGGATATTTGCCGCGTTATCGGTAGGCTTCATCGGCTCAAGTCAGGTTAATAATTTATTGATCAAAAAATTTAAAAGCGAGCAGATCGTTCCGGTAACGTTCATCTGTCAGTTTATTTTCGCTGCCCTGTTTCTGATAGGTTCGGTAAATAACTGGCTGGGTTTACCGGGTATTATTGTAATGCTGTTTTTGCAGTTATGCTGTGTAGGCATTGCGAGCCCTAATACCGCGGCTTTATCTATCGCCCCGTTTGCCACAAACGCGGGCACCGCCTCGGCTTTGCTGGGTTGTATGCAATTGGGTATCGGCGCGCTGGCCTCAATGGCCGTAGGTTCCTTCAATGCGAAAAATATTATACCGTTGGCGGGTATCATGTGCGCGTCGGCAATACTGGCTTGTATCGTTTTCTTTTGGGGCCGAAAACAAATTGTAGCGCCCGTTGAAACAGTGGGCGATGCCGTGGTTGTGCATTAACAGTATTAATGAATTCTTATTTAAGGATCAAGTTATGCTAACCTGTCACCTGTATTTTTTGCAGCCAGCGGATTAGGGTAATTATCGCTTTGATCTTCGGCTACGTTATCAAGGCACTTAAAATCTTTTTCAATAAGCAGGTAAATACCATCCTCGTTATTTTCAAAGCCTACTTTTTCCGTGCTTATCCACTCCTGGGCCATCCGGCCGGGCATATACAGGGTAATGTTATTATTTTCATAGCAGGCCGATAAGTGGCCGGCAGCGGTACGCTGCAGGGAATAAGTTAAACGCGCGGGGCCAAAATCCGTAGTTTCTTCCAGGTAGCCATCCCGGGCAAAACGTGTTACATCCGATCGGGTTAAACGATATCGTAATGAATTTCCTTTGATGCGTATTTTCATATGACTAATATTTAAGATCGGTTACCGGGCCTATAATAATAATGGAGGGGTAGGTAAGGCCCTGCTGCCCGGCCAGCGCCGGCATATCCCTGATTTTCCCTTTAACCGATTTTTGGTGCGGCAGCGAGGCATGCTGTATAACGGCCGCAGGCGTATCGCCGCGGTTCTCTTTAATATAGGTATCGGCAATTATGGGTAGCTGTTTCATGCCCATATATATCACTACAGTAGCGTTGCTTTGCATAGCCAGGCGCAGATCGTCAGACAGGGTGCCGTCTTTTTTGGTGCCGGTTACTATCCATATGCCCTCGCTCACCGCGCGGTGCGTTAGGGGGATATCCTCAAACCCGGCGGCCTGCATACTGGTAATACCGGGGATGAACTGGGTTTTAATGCCCAGGCCGCGGGCATAAATAATTTCCTCGAAGCCCCGGCCGAATATAAACGGGTCGCCGCCCTTAAGGCGTACAACCATGCCTTTATTAAAAGCGAAATGACCGATCATTTCATGAATACGTTCCTGCGAGGTAAATTCACCGTAAGGCTGCTTGCCTACATATATCTTTTCGCAGTCACTTTTAGTCAGATTTAGCAAATCTTTATTGGCCAGGTTATCATAAAGCACTACATCCGCCTGTTGTAGTATCCGGTAACCCTTAACCGTAATTAATTCAGGATCTCCCGGGCCTGCGCCCATAACAATTAGCTCTGGAATTATATTTTTTTTAGTCATTTTTAATTTTTAAGTGATTTTTTAGATATAAATGGATATCTTTTTATCTAAAAAACGGGTTGTGTTGTTTTTTGTGTCAAAATTCAGGTTAATAAATGATTTATTTAATAAAAAACTGATAAATTTTTGATGTTTTTGCGTTTATATATTGTTATAATCATAAAAATTATAAAAAATTGTAAAAATTATGACTAAATATTATCAATTTAAATCAAAAATTAACTAATATTGTTATATAAATACATCGGTGTCGCAAATTTGGTGTATTTATAGTTTGAAATTGCTTTAACATTTAAAAACATGTCAAAACCAGCTATCATTGTTATAGGCAACGGGATGGTAGGGTACAAGTTCTGTGAAAAACTGGTATCCAAGTCGTCCAACTACCGGGTCATCGTGTTTGGCGAGGAACCCCGCCGGGCTTACGATCGTGTTCATCTGAGCGAATACTTCTCAGGTAAAACCGCTGAAGATCTCTCCATGTCATCCGCTTCATGGTATGCCGATCATGGCATTGAACTTTACCTGGGCGACCCCATCCAGGAAATTAACCGGCACAACAAAACTATACATTCCTTAAAAGGTATTACACTAAATTACGATTATTTAGTATTAGCCACGGGCTCATCCGCTTTTGTGCCCGATATACCCGGTATTGAAAAGAAAGGGGTGTTTGTTTATCGCACTATTGAGGATCTGGAGCTGATGAAAGCGCATGCTGCAGGCGCTAAAAGCGGTGTGGTAATGGGTGGCGGTTTGCTGGGCCTGGAAGCAGCTAAAGCTTTAATAGACCTGGGGATACAAGAAACACATGTAGTAGAATTTGCCCCGCGCTTAATGCCAAGACAAATTGACGCGGCAGGCAGCGCCATGCTGCAGTCTAAATTAAGCGGGCTTGGCTTAACTGTTCATTTAAATAAAAGTACCGCTTGTATTGCGGGCGACCATAAAATTGAAGCCCTTCGTTTTGCTGACGACACTTCCCTGGCGACGGATATGCTGGTGATATCGGCAGGTATCCGGCCCAGGGATGAGTTGGCAAGGTTGGCAGGTTTAGAAGTTGGTACCAGAGGAGGGATCATCGTAAACGAAAAAATGCAAACCAGCGACGAGCGCGTCTTCGCCATTGGCGAATGCGCCTTGCACGAGGGGATGATCTACGGCCTGGTTGCACCGGGCTATGAAATGGCCGATGTGGTAGTGGCCCAGTTAACCGGGAACGAAAAAGGTTTTCATGGCTTTGATATGAGCACCAAACTAAAGCTGATAGGTGTTGATGTAGCCAGCTTTGGCGATGCCTTTATAGCTGAGCCCGATTGCCGCATTATTGTTTTTGAGGACACGCATAAAGGGGTATACAAACGTATTAATATTAGTAACGATGGTAAATACCTGCTGGGGGGTATCCTGATAGGCGACGCGGGGGCCTATAATATGCTGCTGCAAACCGTAAACAATAAAATAGCCTTGCCGCCAAACCCTGAGGATATGATGCTGGGCGCGCGCGGCGGCGAGCAAAGCGAAGGCGCGGGCGTAATGAGTTTGCCGGACGAAGCGCTCATCTGCTCGTGCGAGGCTGTAAATAAAGGCGGTATATGCTGCGCGGTGAATGACGGCGCTACGGATATGGACAGCATTAAAAAGTGTACCAAAGCCGGTACCGGTTGCGGTGGTTGCGTGCCGTTAGTTAAAGATCTGATTGCCGGTACGCTGAAAGCCAACGGGCAATATGTTAAAAATGTGATTTGCGAGCATTTTGATTACTCAAGACAAGAATTGTATGATCTGATAAAGATCAATAAGCTGAAAAACTACGACCTGGTGCTGGATCATTTTGGTAAAGGCGACGGCTGCGAGGTTTGTAAGCCATTGGTGGCCAGTATTATGTCCAGCTTATGGAATGATCTGATAGCCAAACACGATGTTATTCAGGATAGCAACGACCGCTATTTGGCCAATATTCAAAAGGGTGGCACTTATTCGGTAGTGCCGCGTATCCCGGGCGGCGAAATAACACCGGAGAAGCTGATCGCAATAGGGCAGGTAGCTCAGAAATATGGTTTGTACACCAAAATTACCGGCGGGCAGCGGATCGATCTGTTCGGCGCGCACGTAAATGACCTGCCGGATATTTGGGAAGAACTGATTAATGCCGGTTTTGAAAGCGGGCATGCTTACGGTAAGGCCCTGCGTACAGTTAAAAGCTGCGTAGGCAGCACCTGGTGCCGGTTTGGTTTGCACGATAGCGTGTCGTTCGCCATTGAGATTGAGGATAGATATAAAGGGATCCGTTCGCCGCATAAACTAAAAGGCGGGGTAAGCGGCTGTATCCGCGAGTGCGCCGAAGCGCAGGGAAAGGATTTTGGCATTATCGCTACCGAAAAGGGCTGGAATTTGTACGTGTGCGGTAATGGCGGTTCCAAACCGCAGCACGCGCAACTGATAGCCGCGGATATTGATAGCAAAACCTGTATAAAATACCTGGATCGCTTCCTGATGTTCTATATTAAAACGGCCGATCCGCTTACCCGCACCGCTACCTGGCTGAATAAGATGGAAGGTGGGCTGAGCTATCTGAAAAACGTGATCATTAATGATAGTTTGGGCATAGCCGATCAACTGGAAGAAGAAATGCAGTTGTTGGTTGATAGTTTCCACTGCGAATGGAAGGAGGTAGTCAGCAATCCGGAACTGCGCAAGCGCTTCGCGCATTTCGTAAACGCGCCCGAAGAGAAAGACCCGACCGTGAAATTTGAGGAAATGCGCGAGCAGGTAAAAGCGGGGTGGTAAAAATAATATAACGTGTCATCGAACGGAGAGAGAAATCTTATACGTGAGATAAGTATAAAGCATAAGGTTTCTCTCTCCGTTCGAAATGATATAATTCTTTAATATTTAAAATAAACTCATGGAAACACTAACAGATATAAAATGGATAATGGCATGTTATACTGATGACGTGCCCGAGAATGGCGGTGCTTGTGTTAAGCATGGCGATGAGCAGATTGCGGTTTATAATTTCAGCAGACGGGGAGAGTGGTTTGCCACCCAGAATTTATGCCCGCATAAACAGCAAATGGTGCTTTCGCGGGGCATGATAGGCAGCACCGGCGAAGTGTGCGAGCCTAAGGTGGCCTGCCCGTTTCACAAAAAAACATTTTCATTGCTGACAGGCGAATGTTTATCGGGCGAGGAGTATCAAATTAAAACATACCCGGTAAGGGTTTCTGAAGGTAGGGTGTATATCGGGATCGTATAATATCGGCTGAGGGCCGGCAGTTGGCCAATTGTTTGAAAAAGCCCCGCCGGGAGGTCGCATTCCCGGACAGGGTTATTAGTTTTCAATTGCTTTAACAAATTAAAAAACCTATCAAATGTACAAAAATGTATTTAAACAATGCACGGCCGCGCTAAGGTCCATTTTCAGTATCTGCCATTAGCACAATAACTTAACTAAGCTATGCGGGAAGCATTCTATGTAGCTATTACCGTTGGTATGGCTTATAAAAAAGTGTGCCTTTACAATAAGCTATAATCCGATTGGCCTGCCTGCATTAAATATTACACTCAATCATGGAAAAGCAACTCACCAAACTCCATATATTTTCGGCAAAGGGCATACAAATGCGCACTTTTCATATCACATGGCTCATGTTCTTTGTCTGTTTCTTCGGCTGGTTCGGCCTGGCCCCGCTCATGCCGACTGTCCGTGCCGAACTGCATTTAACCAAAGCGCAGATCGGTAATATCATGATCGCTTCGGTTGGCTCCACCATTATCGCCCGTTTAATTATTGGCAAACTGTGCGATACCTGGGGACCGCGCAAAACAGCGGTAAGGTTGCTGCTGATAGGTTCGCTGCCGGTGTTCTTTGTCGGCCTGGCGCACGATTATACCACCTTTTTATTTTTCAGGCTGGCTATCGGCTTTATCGGGGCTGCTTTTGTAATTACCCAGTTCCATACCTCCATAATGTTTGCGCCCAATATTAAAGGTACGGCAAACGCGGTTACCGGCGGCTGGGGCAACCTGGGCGGCGGCGTAACAAATATGGTAATGCCGCTGATATTTGCCGCCATTGTAGGTTTTGGTTATACCAGCGCCGAAGCCTGGCGCTATGCCATGATAGTTCCCGGCGTAATGATGCTGGTGATCGCCTGGTTTTATTACAAATACACTAAAGATACCCCTAACGGTAATTACGACGAGATAGGCCACAAAGCTAAATCAACCAAAACAGATTGGGCCGTACTAAACGATTGGCGCGTGTGGGCCCTTGTTTTGGCTTATGCCACCTGCTTTGGTATGGAGGTTACTTTTGATAATGTGGCCTCGCTGCACTTTGTAGATACTTTCCACTTATCGCAAAGCTCTGCAGGTTTCTGGGCCGGAATATTTGGCTCCATGAATTTATTCGCTCGTGCTTTAGGCGGCGTGGTATCCGATAAGGTTGGCAAAAAACATGGCATGCGTGGCAAAGGTCTGTTACTGGCCGGTGTGCTGTTGCTGGAGGGCTGCGGACTGATCTTGTTCGCGCAAGCCGCTACCTTAACGGTGGCCATTATTTCCATGCTAACCTTCGCGCTGTTCCTTAAAATGTCTAACGGCGCTACTTACGGTATCGTGCCGTTCCTCAACGAGAAGAATGTGGGCCTGGTAAGCGGTATTGTGGGCGCCGGCGGTAACCTGGGCGGTATGCTGTTCGGCTTCCTGTTCAAATCATCAACTATTACTTATGTGCAAGCCTTTACTTATATCGGTTATATGGTAATTGTAGTAGCGGCCATTGTGTTAATTACACGGTTCCGGAAACAAACCGCTGAAGACGAAGGAACTATGGTTTTTATAGGTGCATAAGCAATAGACATATTCATGAAAGCATCCGGAAAACATACTGATACATCCACCTCAACCTGCTGCTATTGCGGGGTAGGCTGCGGTGTGGTTGTTAAGAAGGAAAAAAACGGCAGCATAACCGTTGAGGGCAACAAAGATTATCCCGTAAATAAAGGCATGCTTTGCAGTAAGGGTATGAACCTGCATTATACGGTAAATGACAAAAGCGACCGGTTGCTGCACCCGCAAATGCGGTATAATAAAAATATGCCCATGCAAAGGGTAAGCTGGGACGAAGCGCTTGAGCGCACGGCTGCCGTTTTTAAAACTTTCATTGATAAATATGGCCCGGATTCGGTAGCGTTTTACGCCTCGGGGCAATGTTTAACCGAAGAATATTATGTGGTGAATAAGCTGATGAAGGGTTTCATTGGCAGCAATAATATCGATACCAACTCCCGCCTGTGCATGAGCAGCGCCGTAGCCGCCTATAAAATGGCATTGGGCGAGGATACGGTGCCCCTTTGTTATGACGATATTGAACTGGCCGATTGTTTTTATGTTACCGGCGCCAACCCGGCCTGGTGCCACCCCATATTGTGGCGCAGGGTAGAGGCGCATAAAGCGGCCAACCCTGATATTAAAATTATTGTGGTTGACCCGCGGGTAACCGATACCTGCAGCCTGGCCGATCTGCATTTGCAAATTAATCCCGGTACGGATATTACACTTAACCACGCTATAGGTCGTTTATTAATTGAGAACGGGGACATCGATATTGATTTTATCCGTAACCATGCCGAAGGTTTTGAGCAATACAGTAAACTGGTATTTAAACGCGCGCTCGGCGAATCGGCCGCTATATGCGGGATAAATGAGCAGGATATCCGGCTGGCCGCCCGATACATCGGCGAAGCCAAAGGATTTATTTCCATGTGGACAATGGGCCTGAACCAAAGCTCGGCAGGGGTGAACAAAAATCTGAGTTTGATTAACCTCAACCTTATAACCGGCCATATTGGTAAACCCGGCTCAGGTCCGTTATCATTAACCGGACAGCCCAATGCTATGGGCGGCCGCGAAGTAGGCGGACTGGCTAACCTGCTTCCGGCCCACCGCGATCTGAAGAATCCGCTTCACCGCGGGGAAGTTCAGAAATTCTGGAACGGGAAGCCGATTAACCCTGATCCCGGCTTAACCGCTACGGAAATGTTTGAGGCGTTAGAAGATGGCCGCCTGAAAGCCATCTGGATCATGTGCACCAATCCGCTTACCAGTTTGCCCAATGTGCGTTTGGCTGAGCAGGCCTTAAAGAAAGCCAGATTTGTGGTAGTACAGGAAATTAGCAACAAGCCCGAAACTTTAGCTTATGCCGATGTTATTCTGCCCGCCGCGGCCTGGGCCGAGAAGGAGGGCACCATGACCAATTCCGAAAGGAGGGTGAGCTACCTGAACAAAATACTGGATGCCCCCGGCGAGGCTTTGCCCGATGCCGAGATCATTTGCCGCTTTGCCCGTAAAATGGGTTACAAGGGGTTCGATTTTGAAAACCCGGCCGAAATTTATGCCGAGCACGTTATGCTGACGGGCAAAACCAATATCGACATCAGCGGATTGAATTACGAAATACTGAAACAAAGATCGGTACAGTGGCCTTATAAAAAGAAAGGTAAAACCGGGAGTACCGAGCGCCTTTTTGCCGACCGGAATTTTTATACACCAAGCCAAAAAGCCCTTATCCATGCCGTACCTGACGCGCTGAACAGCGAAATGCCGGATAATGAATACCCGTTTATACTTACCACAGGCCGCATCCGCGATCAATGGCATACCATGAGTAAAACCGGGAAGGTAAACAAGCTGAACAAGCATTTAAGCGAGTCGTTTGTGGAAATTAACCCGGTTGACGCAGCCGCCATGGGTTTAAACGAGGGCGACATCACCATTATCACTTCACGCCGGGGCGAGGTGCAGGTAAAGGCTAAAGTAACCACCGGAATTAAGCAAGGTGTAGTTTTTATGCCCATGCACTGGGGGAAAATATTAGGCAATGATTTGCACAGGGCTAACAATATCACCAGCAATACCGTCGACCCGATATCCAAGGAACCTGATTTCAAGTTCTGCGCGGTTAATTTGCAGCGCTATAAAAAACCGTTTCAGCGCATTGTAGTTATCGGCGCCGGGGCAGGTGCCTATGGTTTTGTAAAATCGTACCGGGAATTGAACCCGGATGACGAGATCACCATTTTCAGTAAAGAGAATTTTCCCTTCTATAACCGTGTAATGCTGCCCGATTATATCAGCGGCGAACAGCGGTGGGAGCAACTGGTGAAAATGAAGGATTCGGAAGAACCATCTTACAACATCAGTTTGCTAAGAGGAGTGAGTGTGGAGAAAGTTGACCGTGAAAATAAAATAGTTACCGATTCAAGGGGTATTAAAACACCTTACCATATATTAATTATAGCTACCGGCAGCCGGTCGGCTATGCCGAAAAATGTTCCGTCACTTCCAGGGATATTCAGTATGCGCAGCCGTACCGACGCCGATAACTTTAAAAAGCACATAAAAAAAGATGGGCATGTAGTTATTGTAGGCGGGGGATTGTTAGGCCTGGAAATGGCTGCCTCCCTGCGCGAAATGGGTATCCGGATAACTATTATTCAGCGGATCTCGCGTTTCCTGAACCGGCAGCTGGATGTATTGGGCAGTCAGCTACTGCACGAGGAAATGGTTGACCAGGGCTGCGATATTTATTATGACGATGAGGTGCAGCTGTATTATGGCCGGGCCAAACTTACCGGTGTTGGCCTGCGCAGCGGGCGCAAAATAGACTGCGATGCCATGATTATGGCCATAGGCACCACACCTAACCTGGAACTGGCGCGCGATTGCGGGCTGGAATGTAAGCGCGGCGTAGTAGTGAACGAGCGACTGCAAACCAGTGACCCGGATATTTACGCCATTGGCGAGATAGCCGAATTTGAAGGTGTTTTATACGGCATCACCGCGGCGGCCGAGCAGCAGGCAGCCGTAGTGGCCGGTTATATGAACGGCGATATTGCCAGCTATTACAAAGGCAGCCTGTTTATGAATATTATAAAAATTCACGGGTTCGATTTGTGCAGTATAGGTATACCTGAATGCCCGGATAGTGCTGATTACGAGGAGGTTGTTTTTACTGATAAAGCGAAGCGTTACTATAAAAAATGTATCATTCACCAGGATAGGCTGGTAGGCGCTATACTGATTGGCGATAAAAGCGAGTTTCTGGAATTTAAGGAATTGATTGCCAACAAAACCGAACTGAGCGAAAAGCGCCTGCAGCTATTGCGCAGCGGCAGCAAGGCCGACCCGGTAATGGGTAAACTGGTTTGCAGCTGTAACAATGTAGGCAGCGAAAACATCAGCAAAAAGGTAGCCGGGGGCTGCGATAACATGAAGGACCTGTGCGCGGCAACCGGCGCGGGCACCGGCTGCGGATCATGCCGGCCGGAGGTAAAACGTTTACTGGAAGAAGGTTTAAAAAAAATGGCTGAATAGGTTTCGTGAACAGATACTTAAAAATAGATGTCAATGGGTAGCGGGTCGGGCCATAGCAGGCAGGCCCTTGCACTATCCTTCGCAGGCTCAGGATGCAATGTTATTATTTAAGGAATGAACCCCTCGTAGCGGTTAAAGCTTTGTAGAACAAAAGGTCCATTGTCTGACAACTCCGTTAGGTGTTGGGCCCGATTTGTTGAGTACCTGTGGCACTCTAAAACCTTGGTTTAATTTTTCTACAAAGCTTTCACCCCTATGGGGGTGGGAAAAACCCTTAACTTTAACTTAATGACGTTGTTAAGAAGCTCCTATAATAAAGAACGTCATTGAGCGTGGCGTGGCAATTAGCCCCCTCTCCCGGGAGGGGAGACTTTCTTCTTAAGTCCCTCTCCCTCGGAGAGGGATTTAGGGTGAGGCTTCGGGGATTGCCACG
>Ga0164242_10005937_pt1 | contig 13503 bp, 14 predicted proteins | sample OricomgcompostMG_FD_108783 | JGI IMG/M metagenome (GOLD analysis project Ga0164242, IMG submission 108783) | Miracle-Growth compost microbial communities from Emeryville, California, USA - Original compost - Miracle growth compost (MG) ...
AGAGCGGGGCGGTGGCGCGGATATAGTCGGGGTGTGGGGGGGGTTGAATGGGATGGAGACAAAGTACTCCGTGCCCAACCCAGTGACAAAGTACCTACTCAGGCCTGCTAGGAAACAGCGTCGCTGCCCTTTGCAGAGCGAGCATGTGGTAATTGCAGTATTTGTTCTGTACGACACCGCTGCTGCCCGACGGGACAGAGCCCCCCTTTTCGTTGCTTGATATGCGGAAGTCTTGCGTGTAAGTACGTATCCGTAGTGGTAAAATATAAAATTACATCGGTGGTTCTCTCTGCGCCCTCTCTCTCCTTGCTTGATGCACGTCTCCAAATGTGGCGGCCCTCGGAACTTTGTTCGTCGGGAAGGCACACGTTTTTATGTAGGTACTGTAATGTAGGTAAAAGGGCAGGGTATTTTCAGGGTATTTTTTTTTATTTTCCAGGGTAGGCTACTGCAGGCAGACCTGACACAGGATCTGCTGGTGGTGCGTGGCAACCTCGTGGATAGCGGCAAGTAGGTAGGTACCAAGCAGCAGATAAGAGTCGAGGTACACCCATCACAATGCCCACAATGCCCACAATGCACTATGAGCGCGAGAGGCGCCTGTCTTGGTAGTAGCGTGCAAGTTCCGTACCTACCTACCTACCTTGGTAAGGGAAGGTACCTTGCGTACGTGCATACAGCACATGTAATACATGCTTAATTAGTGTCCCCTTCGGTGCCATTCCGCCCCTCTGGCCCCGTACAACGCCCCGTACAGATACCCTCTTTCTCCTCTTCGCGGGTGGAGAATAATAATGCGGCGCCATTTTACACGTTATTTCTTTTCCAACTTGAGGATGATGAGGAATTGGGGGGCCCCTAATCATTAGCGTGGGGCACATGGATGGCTTCCATGGAAGTTATCTGACGGCCGCCCCGAAAGAACAAAACAACACCCTTGCCTTGGAAGTATTTGATTCATGAGGCACACGGCACAGCGGCCCCATCCCCTTCCCCCCCCCATCCCCCCATCCAATCTTGCCAATCCAACCAACTCTTCTCCTGTCAGCCATCAGCAACAACCAGTGGGCACCCAACATATTTTAGCGGTAAAACACATGTGCGTGGGCCCTGCCTTGCCCGGTGGCGCTCCAGAGACACGGCAAGAAAAAAATCCTTGCTCGCCCACGTGCGAAGGATGAGGCTTGCAGCAAAGCTCCTTCAACCTCGTTTGCTAATATCAGCCTGTCGGAACCTACCCTACTTGCTGCGACAAGGTACAAGTTGGTTGATCGTCAACGAAAAAAAAATAAAAAAATAAAAGGGTAATTACAGACAGACAGCTAGGTACGATGTGCTATGTACTTGGCAAGGTACGTAATGGACCTGGTTTTTATCCGTACGCAGCACTGCGTAATAGGGGGAAAACGTGGGCTAGGACGTGGACCTGGCAACACTATTCCCTCTTTTTCACACCTCTCTTGGCCCGTTTGCGGGGAAGGACCCCCTCGGTTATATCGGGTCTGGATCTGGACGAGTCCTTGTCTCTCGTCCCCTACCAGGTTCACGAACTGCCGAGAACTCCCGTCCGTGATCCAGCGCGTTGGTTACCCAATCTCTGGGTCTATCGATCAATTGGGGGCGTGTTGTAATTATTGGAACAACTCGCAACTCTATTATTGCTCCGAGTACCTACCTACCTACCTAGGAGGGAATGACAGGCACGATAACCCATACTTGCCGGAGCTGAGCATCATACCGATTATTATTACTATTATTACTATTTGCTTCTAAGCAGGACACATTGGTCTTGGCGCCCGGCTCATCATGCATGCCTTGAATCTCACGCCTTGAAAATCCGCACAGGTTTTTGAAACCGCCCTGGTCCTGGATGTCGTCTCGATAATTAAGAGCGCATCACGAATCACGCATCACGCCCGACTTTTTACACTCTCAACGGGCCGGATTCGTACACATGGCCTTTGCGTCCGTACTAGACCTGATATGGGACGTTATGTGGGAGGTAATCAGTAGTCAACGGCCTGACCGGCCCTTACACGACATCACAGGACAAGAGGGGGGGGATGGCCCAAGCCTCTGCAGGGGAAACTAACGGCTTCGCTACCTGGCTCTCACCGTCGCTAGGGCCAACCTAGCACTACACTTCGCACGCGACCAAGACGTACTCAACCATGTATAATTATATATCTCCAAATCCGTGCGGACCAGGTCCGGATCTCTCTGCATGTAGGTATGGACAACCAACATCGTAGTGTGGTAAGGTAGGTGGTCAAAGGTGTGGTCTAATAGTAAGTACTACGTAGACCGGATTGCAACGCAACGCGTAGGATGGCCGTGATCGCCAACAGATCCCGTACCGGTTAACTGTTTGAGCGTCTGCCTTTTTTATTCCCCGAGTCCTCCCCCGCCACTCGCTTCTGCGACCCGACGTTTCAGTGCAAATCCCATCGCTTGATAACCTGGTAACCAATCACTGCTGACTCATCCGAACTGGCTGGTGACGATCCCGTTGAATAGGGGGCAGTCGAGTCTTAGGGGTTGGCACGTCAGGCTTCAGGGCTGTTTTGTTCAGCTTATGCTCGATCCCCGTTAGCATTATGTGTGCTACGCTTTGGTGCACGATAATATCAAGGGCGGCACAATGATGAGGGGACAAACGAGGGGACAAAACAAGAAGACGACCCTTCCAGCATGGAAGGAAATTGCAGTGTTCGAATGCGAAAGAAGGATGCTTAACCGAAACCACAGGACGGAGGGGGCCGAACGTGGCCCCCTGGCCGCGCATGTGCCGTGCCAGAACGTGCCCTGTGGCCCTCCAGCCCTATATGTACTACTTTTAATGCACAAGTGCTCTGGGATCGCAAACGTTTGGCCGCGTGGCTGCAACGTATATATATACATCGTATGAGCTTATCCCAGGCTCAGAGTGTGACATGTCATCTTGATGGCGTGGTGACGTGGTGTTGTATGCTTGAACAAGTAAGTGGGCAATGCGAGGTCAAGACGGAACGGAGCAAATAAAATAATGCGATAAAGCAACAAACTTCGCACGTGGATTCAAGTTGCCCCCCCTAAGCGCCGACGGAGGAAGAAAAGAGAATGGAAGCATCCCCCTCCTCGCTCGAGGAGCTGGGGAAGCAGGCCCTTGTCTGGTAATGAATATTAGGTTATCGACGGAAGCGGGGGATGCCCCCTTATTTCCGCACCCAACCAACCTCCTTGCTCATCCACTTTCAGCTGGTTCACCAGGCTGGATCAGTCTCTAAGTTTTTTTTTTAGGTTAGACCGATCGTGTTATCAGTCGCCCCTAGAGACTTCAAAGTTTCCTGAATGTCCCCCTTTACCGCATTCCCGGGGGGAAGGTACGGCCGCCTCGGCCTCATCTTCTCCTCCGCGCCCTCGATACCCGCCGCCTTCCCCGAGTAGATGGACGCCGCATACTTCACCGCCGCGACCCCGCTCTTGCACGCCTGTTCCGCCAGCGCGGCCTCGCGGTGCAGCGCTAGCGCCTCGGCGGTCTTGCCCTCCGTCCACAGCCGGTAGACCCTCGATAACGTCTTGGGGAAGACGTTGGCGAACGCGGCGATGCAGCCCGCCGAACCGACCGACAGCCCGCCGATCAGGAAGTCGGCCTGCCCGCCAAACACCGCGAACCGGTCCGGCGGCAGCTCGGCCGCGAGGCGCGTGACCTTGGCGACGGAGCCGCACGTCAGCTTGACGCCGACGATGTTGTCGTGTCTGCGCGCCAGGCGCGCGATCGTGGCGCTGTCCATGTCGACGCCGTTGCAGACGCCCGGGAAGTTATACACCAGGACCGGCAGCGGCGACTTCTGCGCCACCTCGGCGTAGAAGCTTTCGACGACGGGCCCCGTCGTCGCCTTGCCGAAGTAGGCGGGCGGCAGGACGAGCACGTAGTTCGCGCCCGCGTCGGCGGCGTCGGAGACGAACTCGAGCACCTGCCGCGTCGAGTGGCCGCCCACGCCCGCCATGATCGGGAAGGACGGCCCGACGGCCTTGCGGGCGACGAGGAGGAGCTCCTTGCGCTCCTCGCGCGTGAGGAGGAAGGTCTCGGCGTTGGTGCCGAGGACGACGAGGCCGGCGAGCCCCGTTCGGGATAGGTAGGCGTAGTACTTTGCCTGGTCGTCCGGGAGCAGCGTGTCCGTCTCCGGGTCGAATAGGGTCACCGCCGCGCACCAGACGCCGCTCGCGGGGACTTTGGGGAACGGCATGTTTGGCGTGACTTTGGCTTCTGTGATATTGCCTGCTAGATTGCCTTGTGCACAATGAAGGTTCCGGTGGCGCGGCGATGTTTTGGTTCATTAATATCAAAAGGGGGTGTGACGTCAGGCCCAGTGAGCCCTAAGTTAACCGTTGGCCTGCGGATCGTTGCCATATATCGATACTTCAGGATAGGAGACCCCCGAGACCGGGCCCGGACTCGGAACCCGGCTCGCTTAACGACGGATCAGCCATTTTGGTGATAATTCCACTCTGGGGAGGATTCGCAAGTTGCATGTGGCTCTTCGTAAATGGCTATCTGTAAGTGAATGGGGCGAGAGGTACTCCATCTCGGGTTCGTGTCCCGACACCTGCCCCGCGAATTAATGGTGGAGATGCGGTATACCTATGGTAGCCGAGAGGCCGGTTCGGGGAGGGATGCCGACAGAAGTTGATAACAACCTATAAACGGCACAAGATCCAATGCAAACTTCGATCACGCGCAACTCCGACCCGGATGTGTGACTATCTGCCAGCTAGGTTTGCGAGAGGCATGGGAAATACCTTAGGGGCAAACGGGAGAACGGGGGAATCAAGAAGAGGAACCAAAAAAAAAAAAAATTGCCATGGACATCAGTCTCGGAGTGTGATTGTTCTGTATCTCCAAAAGTGTAAAGGTATTATAGACAGAGCCCAAGCCCAGAACCTAAGAAAATGAGGTAAGAAAGCTCGCCGATAGATTTGCCGCAAAATCGATAATAGCAAACAACAAAGGAAACCAGGGAGCATCTACGGTCTCCATGTCCGCAACACCAAGCGTGACATCGCCTCCGCCTGCAAACCAAGCGGCAACCGCTTTGAACAACCGCTTTGACTGCCCTGCAGCTGTGTACTCTCTCTCTCCCCGAGTCAGAGATCTCCACCCAACACTGACATTCATTCCTCCATATTTGCTCTCCAAAATAACCATACTACTACCTCGACCTCCGAGTCCGTCCTCCTCGGCTTTGGTCCCCCTTCTCATCTGTCCCGTTGTAACCTCCGCACCGCCATCCCTCGATCAACGTAGGCCGATCACGCTCATCTCGAGGGTCCACACCCTCCGGATCCAGACCTTGAGGGTCTTGCCCTCAACGCCCTCCACGTTCTCGAGGTCGACGCCCTCCCACCAGCAGCGCCGGGCCGGCTTCCGCCAGAAGAGCAGCAGCTTCTGGGCCATGCCGACGGCGTTGTTGCCCATGTCGTTGCCGCGGATGTCTGACCGCAGGCGCGCCAGCGCGAGGCTGCAGATGACGGCTTTTTTGGGCTCGCCGGCGCGGTGGCCCCACTGGTCGTCGTGGTTGAAACCGCTGGGTCGTGTTAGCTTGGGACGTCTTGCCCTGCGTGTTTTTGAAGATATTGTATGGGGGAAGGGAATTTGGGAAAAGGGAAGGAGAACTGGTTCAAATTGGAGAATGGAGTACTTACCCAGCCGTTAGCATCTCAATTAGGTGCGCCTCAGTCGTCCCTGGCTCGTCGCTCCGCTTCAGTCCGCTGAAGATGCCGTCCTGCCTCAGTAATGCACGCGCAGCAGCCCTCTTGACCTCAATCATCTCCGCTTGGTCGATGTCCGGCCTGGGCGGAATGGCATAAAAATCGAGATCCTCGCGCAGTACGATGATCCCCGCACGCTTGCTGCCGTCGTCCCGTCCCCCGGAGGGGTCGAGCGGGACCATGTGGTCGCCATCTTGCGATGCCGAAGGGGACGTCTCGGACGGGATGGTCTGGGCGACGTTCCGGAAGAAGTCGAGCATGTACTGGAGTGAGGCTGGGTCATACTATTTCACAGGGAGGACAAGCGTTAGCAACATGCATTACTCCCATGATTTTACAGCGGAGCCCAAATTTAGAGGCACTGGGATGGGTTGGCGTCGAGGCCTCTGGTGTTGGTGGACATCTTCCTTGTATGCTCGGGAATGTAGCGATGGCCGCGGCTGGAGTGAGAATGCTTCTACCTACATCAACTTGAACTGCGTCTCCGTCAGAGAAGCCACCCATATGGCCCTCTGGGAAGAGGCCATTGGGGAAGAGTGATAGGAGGACGAATTCGGGGAGGGTTAGCAATTCATCCCTTGAGAGAGTGAAGCGTGTGCCTCTATTTATCATAGACAAACACGTCAGTAAGTAGGCTCATCCATTAGAGCTATCGCACGCGCTGGGTGCGTACCGAAGGTCCATCGTAATCATCTCATCGGCACCGACATCTGCAGCGATCGAATCAGCGGGCTGTACTTCAACTAGCAACTGGCATTACCAGCCCAGCTCCTCCCATCATCCGTCCAACAAACTCACCTCCGATAGGGTTGATCGGGGGACCACCCTGCTGGACTTGAGTAATAATACTCGAGGCTCCACCGGCGGCAGCCATGAGGTATGTGAAAGACTTGAGAGGACTAGGCCCCTCGGAATATGCTGGTGGTGGTTCTGCGTCCTCTTCCTTGCTCCGCGAGGACTCGCCCTTGGTATCCTGCGGAAGGGCGCGCTTAGTCTCGTCCTGGAAGCGGGAGGCAGCGGCCGGGTCGCTCGAAGATCCTGGGGTTACCGAGTCGGCTGGTGCATATGCTGGAGCGGCGGAAACAGGCGGCGGCGGCGGCGATTCGAGGAGCGAATCAACAACAACGGGCTTGTAAGGACCGGATGGCTCGAGTACGGTGGCCGCGACGGCGTCGGATAGGGCTGTAAAGAGCGAAAAAAACGAGGGTGGAGGGCGGCCGGTCGCGCCACTCGAGGAGGCTTCGGAGGCCGGGTATTGAGGAGGCGGGGAGCGTTGGCGAGAGGGAGCGGCGTCGGCGGGGAAGGCCTCGTTGGGTTGTTCGGTGAACTGCACCAGATCCTGCTCGTTCAGGTCCTCTGGCAGTAGCCCTGCTTCTTCTTCGACGCTTCGTCGCTTGGGGAAGGCTGGTCGACCCGGGAGCGAGGACACGGACTGTCCGCTGGTACTCGGCGCTCGTGAATCAGACAACGTGGCGGTGGGTGGGCAGGTGTCTTCCTAGAGCGAATGCTGCTGGCTAGAGCGAAAACGCGATGGCTGTTCTGTTCCTCAGAGGCCTGGCTTGAGGAAACTCTTCCCACTTCGCTTGCTGCTGCAGATCGGGGATGTGAGTTAGACGAGGGACGAGGCCAAACGATTGCGTTTATCGGCGGTAGAATGGGCGGCGGTTAGATGCTTACCCGCGCATAAATACGGGGAGTTATCGGTAGGATTGGGCGGCGGGGCTGAAAGGCTGGTAATCGGCTCAATGCATTCGACTCATGAGGTGAAGAACAGAGAAGGGAAATGGTTGATGCAATGCGGATGCGAGGAAGTGGGTATTAGATCATCAAAGTAAACGCTGGACTCTCGTGTGTGTCAAACGTAGGTTCTAATTCGGGTTTGTGATGTTGTCTGCAGCCCGCACGGGGTCCCCTGAACCAAAGGGGTTGACCCTCGCTGCCCGCGCCCAATCGATCGCTGACCAACTCCACTCATAGCCGCCTTGTTCTGGGCCAATCAGGAGGTGGCATCTCTTGGAAGCCGCAAGCCCGATTGCCTATGGTGAACGCTCTCACTACTCTTCTCTCCTCCTCTCTCCTCCACCATGTCGTCTCCTAGTGGAGTGACTATGCCGTGCGGGTTCGTATACAAAGTAAAATCCGTAAAAGCGCAAAATGGGTTGTGCATGGTGCATGTAGCAAGTCAAGCCTTTTGGCAATTGTCCCTGGCATTGCGCGATTCGATGATTCTGTCAGGGAGAATTAATCATGGCTGGTCAATGAAATATGCAGAAATTCAACACATGAAGCAGAACAGTGTCCACGCGGTCCAAACGACCGCGGTAGCATTACATCTATTCCTCGTCGTCACTATCGTCACCAAATATGGCCTTGAATACCTCCTCGCCTGCTCTCTTCCCCTCGAGAGCATCATTCCTGCTAGCGTCTATGACAGGAGCCTTGGCCTGGACAACTTCTCCAGGTGGTGATTCTCTCGCACCGCCCTGCGTCTCTATCGAGGCACCACTGCCAAACTCGATGGCTAGTGGCGCCTGGCGGGTCGACCCAAAGTCCCCGTATACCTCAAACTGGGATGACTGCGCCTGCTTCGAGCGGCCCGTGGCATCTGCGTCTTGGTCTGGCTGGACATGCGCTGGGGGCTTCACGCCGAACCGTTTGCACAGCAACCTCGTCGGGTAAAAGTCCGCAACAGTTCTGGTCATCTGCCCAAACATACCGAGCCGTGCTGCTTCCTCCGCCGGGTCCTGTGGAGCCGGCGCTGGCCTAGATACGAGGTTGCTCTCGTCGACTTTACCCTGAGATCCCGTAGAGGCCGAGGAGGAGGTGGTAAACCGGCTTGCCATCATCCCCGTCATGGGCTTGAAGATCCTCGCGCAATTGAAGAATTCATGCAGCTCCCTGATCCAGTCATTGTTGGATACTTTGGGCGGTTTCCGTGGTGGAGCTTTACTGAGGCCAGCTTCATGCTCGAGATAGACTCTAAAGCGTGACCGTTTTGCCTCGTCATCGGCGTAAGGGCCACCTCCGCCTGCACCCCTTGATATGGCCGCAATGGCCGTCTCCTTATCTAGCCTGGGGATCTGGTTCATCACTTCGCGGAGCCGCTCCTCCTCGGTAAGCGCGTAGCCCTCCGGGACTTCTCCTTTCGCCTGGGGTAGATTCGTTTTTCCAGTTGCTGCGGCGAGACGATCCCTTGCCGATGTCGACATGAAGTCGAATACGGACTTCCCGGGAAGCTGCTTCTCGCCGAGAAGAGCAGCACGCGCCTTTGGGTCTAGACCAGACGCCTTGGCGGCGTCTGCGGTCGAGACGTATGGATTCTGCTTCCCGTCAGAAGCTGATTTCGGCTGCTTTGACGATTTCCATCCTGTGGGGATCTTGGGAGGTGGGTATTTGCCCTCCGAGTTGATGTCCGATGTTAATGAATCCTGCCCCTGGCCAAAGACAAAGCCGTTCAGCGGCAGTCTGCCGTCGTGACACTTTCGAAGCCCAACGGCCACTCGTCCTAATGCCGACCGTTTTGGCAAAAAGGTGGGTTTCGCTTTGACCGACGGATTGATAGAGGTACTGCCGCTCTTCTTTTTCTTCTTGTCGCCGCCGATTACTCGGTTATACGAGATCCGTGGGCCGATCTCGTAGGGGTCCTCATCATCTGAACCGGTATCGTTGAGAATGCCCATGCCAATACCCCCACGCTTCTGGCTCTCTGCCTTTCCCGACTTTTGAAGGGGGGTGAATCTCGGTCGCCCTAGGCTTCCTTCATCCCCCTCGTCGTCGTCCGACTGGTCTGCCAAGCCATTTTTGGTGACTGAACCGAGGATGGCCAACCCAGGCCTCCCATCGTACCCTAGCCCTCGTCGATCAGTCTTCCGTAGGATGCGGATCATGGTCACATTCTCGGGCGCAAAGAGAAACATCTCTGCGCCTTCGCCGGCTGCGCTCTTCGTATCAAGGCGGGCTCTCCGTCGAACCTTTGGTCCTATGCCTTGTCCTTCCTTCCAGCCCATCCGTTTCAGGAGTTTCGTCCCCGTTGTTTCCCCTTCGGCGCGGAAGATACCCATTAACCCATTTGTCCTCCCCCCATCGTCTCCGGCGGAGCCCAGGCCAGCGAAGGCCGCATTGGTCTGGATTTTCCGGGCTTCCTCTGCATCTTGGAGGTCCTCATCGTCCATAAAATCCTCAGGTCGCTGTTGGGCCGCGCCGCTGTCAGTTTTCCTCCTATTCGTGCGCGAGGAGACAAAGGTCGAGGGCGTCCACCCCTCCTTGGAGCCGACGGTGTTGAAGTACCTGGAATGAGGGTGGTTAGAATCGGTGTTGCATTCCCGGGGGTAGCCCGAGAGCGTGGTGTAGTAGGGATTGGAGGGAACTTACCCTGCGCTCCATCCTCCGGTAAAGGCGCCATGTAATCGCTTCCGCCCTCGGTCATCCGTCACCTCCTGCTTCCATACAGGCACGTAAGATCCATCGTCCCGGACCTCAGGGTCGAGGGGCGGGAGCGGGGTCCCGAAGGCGACATATGGCGACTGCTGCGCAGTAAGATCAGCCTCGTAGGTAGCACGGGACCGCTTGTAGGACATGGGGAAGCTCGAAGCTAGGCGAGAAGGCGAGGAAGCGAAGAGGCGAGAAGCCGCGACGGGCGGAGGGTGTGATCACAAGTCGCACAGGTCGTGGGCGGGATGTTCTAGATGGAGAGCTGATTGGGCAGCATAGGTAGCTTTCAAGCTTTAGAGAGAAAGGGTGTTGTTACTGGCGACCGACTTTGCTCTAGAATAATTGGCTGCTGCGCCGAGCGATAAGGGAATCCGGTCCGTGCCAACGCCGGGCCACGGTTCAGTGAATGTGGGGCTACCTTTCCCAGCGGGACCTTCCCGACGTACTGTGTGAGCTTGGGCCAATGCTTCTTTCATTCCTCTCCCCTGCTTCGGACATGGGGATATAATGTTTATGACACTTTCCGGGGTTCTCCCTTCAGACATGGATGCAAATATAATTACTGGGAGAAGGTATGTTTTGCATGAGTTTATAAGAGTTCGCTCAGTGAGCACACGCAGATACCTGCTAGTATCTTTCCATACCAATAGCTCAGCACTAATTATCTACCTACTACATCGTATTCAGGCGGGTTTACTGGTTTAAACCTGGCATGTGGTGGCCCCAACTGGTGGCAGATGGGATTCTTAATTTTCTGATCAAGGAACGGTGGATGGCGGAAGGACCCTGTTTGCTTCGAACGAGTTACGGATAGAGACACCACCCTAGGGGTAGTAGGTACATCCGGGGGAAGTCATCAGTCCCCTATGGATCCGTACTACGCAAGCAATATACGTATCCTCTCGACCGGGCTGCTGATTGGGATCCAGCCAACCGAGCATGACGCCCTTTTCACACTCCTTTTTTCCTGCATTTTGTCCTTACCAGCACTGAGCTAACTCTCCGTGATTACTCTTGAGTCCTTGCAAAGCTGATGCCACGCCGTCGGGTCGTACCCCCGCCTTGAGGACAGCCCAACATTTGGAGAGCTGTTGGTACTAACTACCTAGGTACCTCAAGTACAGATACTAGCCACGATGAGCAGGTGGAAATGACAGTCACCTACCTAATTACCTCCTTAACAAAGCACACCAAAAGCTGTGGTTTACCCCTTTGCTATAGCGACCTACCTCACCTACCCACAGGCTACGGGGCAATCAATGCGAGATCAAGCGACACCGTCTTATTATTATCTACCTGCTACTGGGCCCTACCACGGCCCTGGCCTACCGAGGCAGGTACCGAATGTCTCGTTTGCGCGTACCTGACCCACGTAACCTAGCACTGGCCTATAGGCAATGAGGTACTAGCAGGTACGCAAACAGGTACAGCAGAGGAGGGTACGGACGGCAGTACCTACTAGTGAGGTACCTCGCTACAATTGCGTACTGAGGTAACTGCTACTAACCTTCCTTGCCAACTCAGGTCGCCCAGCCTTCGTGTCTCTGCCCACTGCATCCCTACCTGACCTTGCCTTACCTGACACTACGGAGCCAATTACCATTAACTCCAACCACGCGCGGCAGAGGGCAAAAAAGGGCGCCCGCCTGGAGTTGCATCCTCACAACTCCTGCTTGCCTTTCGCCTCCTGCCCCATTGTCGACCGATTGCAAATTCGAACTGACAAACTCCAATCTCCCGAGTCTTCAACTGGGCCGTCCCTCACAAGGGTCCCTGTCGCCCAAACAGAACCAAAAAAAAGACTCGCAAGGGGGAGCGAGGGGGGTGTCGTCAGGCTGACCACGCCTGGTCTGCGCACACTCCACCACCACTTTTCCTCCTTTTCCCGCCGCCGCCATGACAACCGCAATCGGAACCGGACCTGAGGCTCCTCACCCATCTTCACCGCGAGGTCAGGCTTACGGAGTGCCGTCGAGGTCACAGTCGACCCGTTCCCGCCCGCCCACTTCGTCCCAGGCCGCTGCCTTACCACCGCATCGTGCTGCTTCCACATCCCATCACCACAGCAGCCGATCATCCTCTTCTGGACGGCCCCTTCAGGATATCATCCCCCCAGACGAGTATGCGAGAGACCCGTCCAATGCGGCCTCGCATTCGAAGCGCAGCTCCAGCAACGACCGCCCGCCCACCTCCTCCCGGGCCGATCCTTCCTCGCGACCCCATCGCCGTACCAGCCAGCGATCAAACCACTCCCACGCCCCTTCCCAGTCCGAAATGACATCTGCTGGAGGAAACAACCCCGGCCCGCCAGTGGCGTCACACGGCACACCAGACGCCCGGCCGTCATCTGGCGCGGCTCCTGTTAGGCATGGACGCTCCCGCACGTCTATCCCCTCACAGTCTGGCAAGTGGATCCTGGGGAAGACAATTGGCGCCGGCAGCATGGGCAAGGTCAAGTTGGCAAAGAGGGAAGACAGCAACGAGCAGGTAGGCCCATTCCTCTTGTTGATATTTCTTAAAACCCTGAATATTTGACGCTCTTCGATGCTAAGTAAGGTTTGCCCTATCTAGGTTGCATGCAAAATCATCCCCCGACAAACCACCGATGACGGACACCACACCCGAGCAGAGAGGGAGCGAGCCGACCAGTCCAAGGAAATCCGAACCGCACGCGAGGCCGCCATCGTAGGTCTGTTGAGTCATCCGCACATCTGCGGCCTGCGAGATGTTATTCGAACCAACCACCATTGGTATATGCTGTTTGAGTACGTCAATGGCGGCCAGATGCTCGACTATATCATATCCCACGGCAAGCTCAAGGAGAAGCAAGCCAGGAAGTTCAGTCGCCAAATCGCGAGCGCCCTCGACTACTGCCACCGTAACAGCATCGTTCACCGAGACCTAAAGATCGAGAATATCCTAATCAGCAGGGGTGGCGATATCAAGATCATCGATTTCGGCCTTAGCAACCTCTTCGCCCCGAAGGGCCACCTCAAAACCTTCTGCGGTAGCCTGTACTTTGCCGCCCCGGAACTTCTCCAGGCGCGAGCCTACACCGGCCCCGAGGTTGATGTGTGGAGCTTCGGTATCGTTCTCTACGTGTTGGTGTGTGGCAAGGTACCTTTCGACGACCAGAGCATGCCAGCACTGCATGCCAAGATCAAGAAGGGTGTCGTTGACTACCCTGGTTGGCTCTCTGCTGGTAAGTCTATTGCCGGCTCTCCGACGCCCACACCCCACCCCACCCCCACCCGCTTCCGCCCACCACCACGCCCCTGCACCTGCAACTGGCCCGCGAGCCTCTCTCCAACTCCATGCCCC
>Ga0164242_10005938_pt1 | contig 13502 bp, 11 predicted proteins | sample OricomgcompostMG_FD_108783 | JGI IMG/M metagenome (GOLD analysis project Ga0164242, IMG submission 108783) | Miracle-Growth compost microbial communities from Emeryville, California, USA - Original compost - Miracle growth compost (MG) ...
GTGCAGCTTCTCATTTCCGCGATCCTGTTCGGCCTCGCCCATGTCGGCTGGGGCAGCCTGAGCGGGCATGTCGAAATGGCGCAGATGATCGGCGCGGTTGCCGCCACCGCGATCCTGGGCCTGCTTTTGGGCACCGTCTATCTCGCAAGCGGGCGCAGCCTCATCCCGCCACTGATCGCGCACGCCACCATCGACTTCGTGATCGAGCCCTGGCTGCTCCTTTACGCCATCACCGGCGGACAATTCTGATTTTCCGCGTCGGGATCATGGGAAAACAGAACGCATTGCGCAGAGGTGCGTTACTTCCTCTAATGGCGACCCGTTCTTGAAGGAGATTTCAGATGAAACTTTATTATTCACCGGGTGCCTGTTCGCTGTCGCCGCACATCGTCGCCGTCGAGGCGGGCATTCCGCTGGAGTTGGTGAAAGTCGATCTGAAAGCGCACAAGCTCGAAGACGGGAGCGATTATTACAAGGTCAACCCGAAAGGCTATGTCCCCGCGCTGCGGCTCGACGACGGCAACATGCTCACCGAAGGCCCCGCCATCGTCCAGTATCTCGGCGATCTCAAGCCGGAAACCGGTCTCATCCCCGCCGCAGGCTTCGGCCGTTACAAGGTCGCCGAGTGGCTCACCTTCATCAATGGCGAGATCCACAAGAACTTCAGCCCGCTCTTCGGCAATGCTTCGGATGACGTGAAGGCCGATGCCAAGGCCAAGATCGTCAAGCGCTTCGACTATGTGGATTCCCAACTCGCCGGAAAGCCGTTCCTGACCGGCGATGTGTTCACCGTGGCCGACGCCTATCTCTTCGTGATGACGACGTGGTCGCATCATGTGAAGATCGAATTGCCCGAAAACCTGCGCAAATTCTTCGAGCGCGTATCGAAGCGCCCAGCCGTGCATCAGGCGATGAAGGAAGAAGGCCTGGTGAAGTAATCCGCCGTCCCCGCAAGACTGCCCTCGTCCCCACGAATGTGGGGGCGAGGTGAAACGCTATATGCGAGCGCTCTGCGGAGAGTAGATCACGTCAAATCCGTGTACGGATTATAAGCCACTTCCCACAAATGCCCGTCCGGGTCGGCGAAATAACCGGAATAGCCGCCCCAGAAAACATCCTGCGGTGTCTTCACCGGCGTGGCGCCTGCCGCAATAGCTTCGGCGAATACCTTGTCCACGCCTTCCTTGGTCGGCTCGTTGTGCGCCAGCGTGATCCCGCGAAAACCATTGCCGGTTTCCGGCACGGTGGCATCTTTCGCCAACTCTTCGCGCGGAAACAGCGAAAGCCAAGTGCCATCTAGCTTGAAGAATACGACGCCTTGCGCCTCGTCGTAATTGTGCGTGGGAAATCCCAACCCGTCGCGATAAAACGCCAGCGAGCGTTTCAGGTCCGCAACGCCGAGCGTAATCAATCCGATCTTGGGCTTCATCACCGCCCCTTCAGCCAATAGGCATATTGCGGCGGCAACACATTCTGCGGTTCCGCAACGCCCAGCGCCTTCGCGGCATGATAGGGGAAATGCGGATCGTCCAGTTCCTTGTGCGCCAGCATGATGAGATTGGCCTGCCCTTTCGCGACGATATCCTCCGCCTGTTGCGGCTCGGTGATGAACCAGCCGACAGCCGCGAACACCGCTGCCTCTTGCTTGATGCGCGCGGCGATGGGCGCCATGAACGCCGGACCCCACGGCACGCCGGAGATATCCGGCGTGTTGAAGCCAAGGCTCACATCGATGATGTCCATGCCCTGATATTTGAAGGTCTTGATAAGCTGGATCGACTCCTCCAGCGGCTGGCTGTCCTTCGTGAAGTCGTTCACGCCCAGCCGCACCATCAGTGGATATTGTTCCGGCCACACCGCGCGCACCGCTTTCAGCGTGTCGATCAGGAAGCGCGAACGGTTCTCGAAGCTGCCGCCATATTCGTCCGCGCGCTTGTTGGCGATGGGCGAGAAGAAGCTCTGCGCCAGATAACCGTGCGCGAAATGCAGTTCCAGCCATTCGAAGCCTGCCGCCAGCGCGCGCTTCGCCGCCGCCACGAAGTCATTCTGTATACGGGTGATCTCATCCTTGCTGAGTTCGTGCGGCACGCGCGGCAGGTTCGCGCCGAACGCCACCGCAGAGGGCCCCAGCGGGTCCCAGGACCGCGGATCGCTGGGCGGGATATGATCGTCGCCTTCCCATGGGCGATTGGCGCTCGCCTTGCGCCCGGCATGGGCGATCTGGATTCCTGGCACCGCGCCGTGTTTCTTCACAAACCTCACGATCGGCGCCCAGGCCTCGGCCTGCCTGTCGTTCCACAGGCCTGTGCAGCCGGGCGTGATGCGCCCTTCCGGCGACACCGCCGTCGCTTCCGCGATCACCAGCGCCGCGCCGCCGATGGCCCGCGCGCCCAGATGAACCATGTGCCATGCGTTCGGCACGCCATCCTCCGCCGAATACTGACACATCGGCGAAACCACGATGCGGTTCTTGAGCGAAACACCTTTGAGATGGAATTCGGAAAACAATTGGGACATGGAAAACTCCGCGCGGAAATTATTTCAGCAATTTGGCAAGCAGATCCGGCCGGTCCGTGCAGACGGCGTCCAGCCCGCAATCGATCATGCGCCGCATGTCCGGCTCCGCGTCCACCGTCCACGCGCCGACTTTCAAGCCAAGTGCGCGCGCGAAATTCACGCGCATGGGATTGATGTCGCCGTAGGGCGGAAACCAGCCGTCGCCGCCCCCCGCCTTGATCGCCTTCAGGATCGAGCCGTCATATTTCACCGCATCGTAGCCACCCGCCCAGGGCGAGCTTCCGGTCTTCGCCCAATGCCGCAGCATCTGCAGCGCGGGCTCGGCGGGCGGATCGTCTTCCGGCGGCACCGGCCCCTCCGAGAACCAGCTTTGCGGCAAGGTGGTGAACCAGCATTCGGTGGCGGGCGCCAGCGTCTTGGCATGCAACAGCGCGGGCCAGTCAAAACCGACGAAGATCGTGCGATGCAGATAGTCCGCCTCGCGCAGAACCTTCACCGCCGCGTCCGCCAGCGCGACGGGATCAGGCCCTTCTTCACGGTTGGCGAAGGAGGTTTTCAACTCCACCTGCAGCCAGAAATCCTGCTTCGCGGTTTTCGCGACGGCCACGACATCGGCCAAAGCCGGAATGCGCTCGCCATCCTGCGCCCGGACATCGGGGTGGGTTGCGGCATATTTGGAATCGGGATCGCACCGGCCGATATCGAAGCTTTCCAGTTCGACACGCTTGAGGTCCTTGATCCTCGGCGTGGGCCGCGTGAGCCAGTGCCCGTTCAGCCGCGTGATCTCCGGCTTCAGGCGATAGTCGTGATAGACGATCACCTGCCCGTCCTTGCTGAGTTGCACGTCCAGTTCCGCGCCGTCCGCGCCGCGCGCGACGGCATCGCGGAACGCCGCCAGCGTGTTCTCGGGCATAAGCCCCGCGCCGCCGCGGTGGGCGATGTTGAGAATTTTCGGCAAACTGTCCTCGTTCGTCGTAACGGCGAACGCTAACCCGGCGCGCTCAATTCAGCCAGCGCCTGTTCCAGAACGACGCAACCAGCACCAGCGGCGTGCGCGCATCGAACGCCAGCACCGGCAGGCTCACGATCTCCCGCTGCAGCACCATCTCGCCGTCATGGCTGAGGCGCGACAGCGCCAGGCTTGGCCGATGGCGGCACAACACATCGCCCAGCGCCTCGCAACGGACCTTGTGCTTCTCGCCCTCGTAGATCTCGCCCAGACGGCGCCCGCTGGGGTCGAACCCGTAGAAGCAGAGCATCCCGAAACCCGCCACACGGACGCGAAAATCGCGTACGCGCTCCAGCCTCTCCAGAAGCAGGATGTTGGGAAGGAGCGCCGCGAAACGGCGCGACGGGAAATCGCGTCCCATCACCATGCCGCCATGCGGCTGCAATTTCTCCCATGCGTCGATGAGGGATAGCGCCGACGGATGGGACGCCTTGTCCACCTCCGCGATAGAATGCTCCAGATGGTCCTGGCGGCGCGGCGACCGCTCAAGCACGAAGCCCAGTGCTTGCGTTTCCATTTTACAACCCCAACCCGCCGGCCGCTTGCTCTTGTCTTCGCGCCGGCAAAACGCGGCGCATGACAACCAATTGCGCCCTCCAAATCAATGCGCGCGCGAAAAGATTTTCCGAAAAATATCTTTCGGCATGCGTTGTTGAACGCAAATGGCACAGATGCGCGCATCGCATCTGTGCCATCGTGCAAAAACAAAACAGATTTTGTCGCAAACCGTTTCAGTGTTCGCGCGGACGGTTCTTTCCGATGAAGCCGAACATGTGTCCCGCGACGTTGCGGATCTGAATCTGATCGCTGCCTTCGGTGATTCTGTAGCGGCGATGGTGACGGTAAATGTGCTCGAACTGCTTGTGCCGCGAATAGCCCCAGCCGCCATGAACCTGCATCGCCCAATCCGCCGCGTTGCACACAAGGTTGTTACCCTTGTAGTTGCACATGCTCACCTTGTCGGAGAGATAAAGCTGGATTTCCGGCCCCGTCATGCGGTCCATCTCCCACGCGGTGCGATAGATCAGCCAGCGCAGCATTTCCGCTTCCGTCTGCAATTCCACCAGCGGCCACTGGATCGCCTGATTGCGCGACAAGGGTTTGCCGAACGGTTTGCGCGTGTTGGCGTAGTCGATGCTCTCATTGATGCAGTATTGCGCCGCGCCAAGCCCGCTCGCCGCCTGGCGGATGCGGTTCTCGTGCACGAAATGTCGCGCCAGAACCAGGCCGTTATCCACAGGCCCGAACACCGCGCTATCCGGCACCCACACGTCCTTGAATGAGACATGGGCGTGATCGGTCGGCATGTTGAAGGTCCACTGATAGGACTCGATCTTCACGCCGGGATCGTTCATCGGCACGATCAGGCAGGTCAGCCCGCGCGCATCGCCGTCATTACCGGAGGTGCGGCAGAACACCATGTCGTGCGAAGCGACATGCACGCCGGTGTTCCACATCTTCTCGCCGTTGATGCGCCAGCCATTGCCGTCCTTCACTGCGCGCGTCTCCATCCACGTCGCGTCCGAGCCGTGCTTGGGTTCGGTCAGGCCGAAGGCGATGCGTACCGTGCCGTTCAGCATGCCGGGCAGCACCGTCTTCTTCTGTTCCTCGGTACCGAAGTCCCGCATCATCAGGATCTGCGGGAAATTGCCGACCACCGATGTTTCGTTCTGCAGATCGTTGTGCAAGCCAAGGCCCTTCGCCGCCAGATGCTCGCGGATGATCGCCATGGCGAGATTGCCGATATTCTTGCCGCCGAATTCCTCCGGCAGCGCGAGACGGAGGAAGCCCGCCTTGTCGGCGCGGCGGCGCATCTCGCCCAGCAGCGCTTCCCACTCCTTGCGCGGCAACCCGCCATGCTCGAAATCGGTGCGCGCCCATTCGCGGCGGTGATCGAAGAAGCGGTCGTTGTCGTCCTGTTTCTGCAGCGGAACGATCTCGCGCTCGATGAAGTCATCGATCTGGCCGAGAAGTTCCGTGATGTGTTTGGGGATAGAAAAATCCATGGCGATTCCTCCAATAGCTGTTGGAAGAACCTAAACACGGGTCCTCCGCCTCGCCAATCGCGCTTTGCGCCTTCCGCTGCGTCTGCTTCCGTTACGAAAAGCGAGATTGATCTCCCTCAAAGATCGCTGCCAAAATCCGACTGACAAATAATCAGAACACGGGAGAGACGGCCTTGGACAAGACAGCGCCGCACGCGATCGCAAAGACCGAACATTTCGACGTCGTCATCGTCGGCGCCGGCATTTCCGGCGTCGGTGCCGCCTATCACCTGACCAAACAATGCCCCGACAAGAGCTTCGTCGTGCTCGAAGGTCTGGAGAACTTCGGCGGAACCTGGCGGATGCATCGCTATCCCGGCATTCGCTCCGACAGCGATCTCTATACCTTCGGCTACCGCTTCAAGCCGTGGACCGGCGCACCCATCGCGGGCCGCGACGAAATCCTGAAATATATGGGCGAAGTGATCGAAGAGAACGATCTCGCCAGACACATTCGCTACCGGCACAAAATCCATACCGCCCAATGGTCCAGCAAGGATAATCTCTGGACACTGGAAGGCGAGCGCAGCGACACCGGCGAGCCGGTGCGCTTCACCGCCAACTTCCTGTGGATGTGCCAAGGCTATTATCGCCACGCCGAGGGCTACACGCCGCACTGGAAAGGCATGGAGACCTTCAAGGGCCGCATCGTGCATCCGCAAACCTGGCCGGAAGACCTCGACTACAAGAACAAGAATGTCATCGTCATCGGCTCTGGCGCCACGACGGCGACCGTCGTTCCCGCCATCGCCGCCGACTGCAAGCACGTCACTGTGTTGCAGCGCTCGCCCACCTATTTCATCCCCGCGCGCAACGCCAACGAACTGGCCGACCAGTTGCGCGAGCTTGAAGTCCCGGAGGAATGGATCCACGAGATCGCGCGCCGCCAGATTCTCAAAAATCAGGACGACTTCACCCGCCGCGCCTTTCAGGAGCCGGAGATCGTCAAGCAGGAATTGCTGGCGGGTGTGCGCGCCTATCTCGGTCCCGATTACGACATCGAGACCCACTTCACGCCGCGCTACCGCCCTTGGCGTCAGCGCATCGCTTTCGTGCCGGACGGCGACCTGTTCAAAGGCATCGCGGCCGGCAAGGCCTCCATGGTGACGGACGAGATCGAGTGTTTCACCGAAAAAGGCATCCTTACCAAATCCGGCAAGGCGCTGGAGGCCGATATCATCATCACCGCCACCGGCTTCAATCTCAGCGTTCTCGGCGATATCGCCTTCACGGTGGATGGCAAGCCGGTGGATTACTCTCAGACCGTCACCTATCGCGGCATGATGTTCACCGGCGTGCCGAACATGGTCTGGATCTTCGGTTATTTTCGCGCGAGCTGGACATTGCGTGTGGATCTCATCGCTGATTTCGTCTGCCGTCTGCTCAATCACATGACGAAAACCGGCAAGAAGAAGGTCGAAGTCGCGCTGCGCCCCGAAGACAGAGACATGAAGCTGCTGCCGTGGATCGACGAAGAAAACTTCAATCCCGGCTACATTATGCGCAGCATGCATCTGTTGCCCAAGCGCGGCGAAAAACACGAATGGCAGCACACGCAGGACTACTGGCGCGAAAAGGCGGAAATCCCGCTGATCGATCTCACCAGCAGCGAGTTCCGATACAGCTAAACGCGCGCAATCTGTGGAATCTCGATAGCGGCAGGCAGGGATTTCGGCTTCAGGCCAAACAGGAACCGCATGATCGCAAAGGGCCTGATCGCCGTCTCATAGATGAAAAACGATCCCAGTCCTGTGATCGCGATGAGGAGCGCCGCTTCCTCCGCCAGCGGCAGGTGCAACGGAAAGATATAGAACGCGGCCACCAGCAGAATTGGCTGATGCAGAACATAGATCGGCAACACCCCTTCGTTCAGATGGGTGAGCACTGCCGACGGCCGGTTGATGTATTGCTCTGCATAGCCAAGCAACGCGCAGATCGCCATCCACGCATAAAAGCCATCAAGCGCGTTCCAGGCAGGATCGTTCGTGAGCGCCTGCGCTGCAAGCAGCAGCGCGGCGCTGATGAGGAAGCGCAGGCGGTGGAACCGCACCCATTCCCAGAACATAGGTTGCGTGGCGCACAAAACGCCGAAAGCGAACATCCCGATCCATTTCAGGTGCGCGCCCCAGTCGTTCTCCAGCCCGTCCGTCATCGGCCAGACATAGCGGATCAGGAGGTTGGCGATCGCGAGGAGAACAGCGGGCGCGAGAAGCAGAAATTGCAATGGCACGCGGAAAAGAGCGGCGCCGCGCCGCGCTCCGAAATGTGTGAACCGGAACGCCAGCGCGAAAAGGAGCGCATAAAGGAACAAATAGACGATGAACCATAGATGATCCCAGGTCGGCATCGTCTTGTGCAGCGGACGTACCATCGTCTGATCCGCGGCAAGATAGGAATGTACCCAGAAATCCCAATAGGTCTGGTGCGTGATGCCCTTGGACACCAGTTCGACATAGGTCTGCGGCGGAATCACCACGAACATGCCGATCAGCAGACCCGGCATGAGCCGCCGCACGCGATCCAGCGCAAAACGTCCCGGCCCCAGCCGCGCGATGAGGAATCGGCAGGCAACACCGGAGACGAAAAACAGAAGCGGCAGCCGGAAAGCGCTCAGCGCATCCATGAGCCCCACGATTTCAGGCACAAGGCGCGGGCTTTTCAGATTGTAGTGCCAGGGAACGTAGAGCATCCCGCAGTGAAAAAGGATCAGAAAGCCGAATGCCAGAACCCTGAGCCAGTCGAGGAAGTATTTTCGCGATCCCATCGCCGCCTCCGCATCGTGGTGGCGCGGCATGCCAGGTCGGCGGGGTTCGGTCGCGCCGATTTCTGCAAAGCGGAGGATTTTCGAGATTTTGGTGCGGTTATGCGGAATTTGGTGAGGGGTTTGGCAAAGGCGGCGCCTCTTCCAGCGCGCGATAGGCGGACGGTGTCATATCCATGACATCGCGGAATCCCCGGTTGAAGGTGTTGACCGACTGATAGCCCACCGAAAGCGCAATGGTCAGGATCGGTATGCGCCGCATCGCCGGATCGCGCAACTGCCCACAGGCTTCGCGCACGCGCCAAGCATGCAGGAAGGCGTTGAAGTTCGCAAAACCCAGCCGCTCATGGATGAGCATCCTGAGCCGGTATTCCGGCAATCCCACTCTGTCCGCCAGCATCTTCAGCGACAGCGCCGGGTTGCGGTAGATACGGCCGTTCTCCATCAGCGCCATCAGCCGCGCCAGCGCCGCATCATGTTCCGGATTGCGCGCGGGCAATGGCGGCGCGGCCGGCTGCTCGCGCAATGGATCGAGATAAGCATCCATCTTCCCGCCGCTGAACTGGAACAGCAGAAACACGGCGATGGCCATGTCGCATGCGGTCAGCATCACATGCGTCGCGTAATTCACCCCGGAATTGGGATCGACGATCACGCGCAGGAACAGCCCGGAAACCAGCACATCCAGCCCGATGAATATCTGGACCAGCGCGCGCGTGCGCCGCCGTGTCTCGATCAGGTCGAAGCGCCAGTCGATTCCGGTCCAGTAAAGCGCCACCGCGACAAAGAAGGTCTGCAACAGCGCGGGCGCAACTTGCGTCGTCAAATTCGTGTATGGCCAACCCGCCGGAATCAGCATCCGCACCGGCTCTTCCAGGAACATCTGCACGACCACGAGGGCGATCAGCCAGCGCGGAAAGCCGCGCCGGTCGGTGAAGAGCACATAGCAGAGCGCCATGAACGCGGCAGGTGTGAAGTTCCGCGCGAGATTGAAAAAAACGATCCAGCCCGGTGCGAGCGCGATCCGGTAAGCCTGCGGCATCCACGGCCCATACTCGTAATGCGCAAGCACCACATTGCAGACGGCATCGAAGCAGATGAGCGCCACGATTTGCGCCGCCAGCAGTCGCGGGCGATTGCGGATCACCAGCGCACCGAACAACGCAAGACACACCGCCGCCGCGACATCGAGCGCGAACAACAGAAGCGGCAGGCTCATGCGTCTCCCCGCGCTGACTTCGCGTAAAACTCGCATGCGCGGATGATTGCGGGCAAGAATCGGCCATTCCGATGGAAGACAGCGTTGCCGGCGATCTTGCACCGGGTTCCGGCTTCGCTCGCACCAGCCGCTACAGTTGCGTTGCAGCATGTGCGTTCCGCGCAACAGGCGCATGACTTTTAACCAACGCCGTTGACTTGTTTGGGGGCCGGGCGTACCCACCATGCACTTCGCGGCATGGGGCCGCGGGTGCGATTCTCGCGCGGGAAAACTGGCCAAATATGAACAGTCGAATGATCATCAAGGTTTGCACGGCCGCACCGTCCGGACTCCCGGGCGGCGATCGCGCCGTATCGGCTCGCGAGGAGCGCGCGCATTAGGACATCCTGATCGCGCTGTTTTCACCCCTCCCGAGCCCGGCTCCGGAGGGGATTTTTGTATCTGACGTTCCCCACGCAACCGGGTTCGGGCAATAACTGAAGAAGTGCCCGTATCATGTCTGATATTGCAGAAGAAATAGATATTTCCCACGCCGGTGCCCGCGTCAGCGGTCATGGCCTCGATGCCTGGTTCGCCGAAGCGCGCGAGATGCTCAAGCTCGCCTGGCCGCTGGTGCTCACCCAGCTTGCGCAGATGGCGATCATGACCACCGACGTCGTGATGCTGGGCCGTCTGGGCAAAGTCGCGCTGGCGTCGGCCGCGCTCGGCAACACCGTGTTCTTCTTCACCTGGCTGATCGGCTGCGGCCCCGTCGCGGCGGTGTCGCCGATGATCGCGCATATCCTGGGCGAACGTCCGAAGGATCGCGCCGGCGTGCGCGCCGCCACGCGCATGGGCTTCTGGGCGGTGCTGCTGTTGTCGGTGCCGTTGATCGGCTTCCTGCTGATATCGCGCCACACCTTGCTGTTCCTCGGACAGACCGAAGAACTGGCGAGGAACGCGAGCCTGTTCGTAACGGCGCTATGCCTCGGCCTGCCCTTCTCGCTTGGCTACCAGGTGCTGCGCAACTTCTCGACCGCGCTGTCCAAGCCGAACGCGTCGTTGTGGGTGATGGGCTTCGCCATCTTCTTCAACGCGCTCGGCGACTACACGCTGATCTTCGGGCATTTCGGATTCCCGAAGCTCGGCCTCGTCGGTTCGGGCATCGCGAGCGCATGCTCCTATGCGTTCAGCTTCCTGGCGATGGTCGTGGTGGTGCAACTCACACCGTCCTTGCGGAAATATCGCATCTGGCGGCGCTTCCACCGCCCGCATATCGAGAAGCTGTGGGAGGTGTTCCGGCTCGGCATGCCGATCGGCATGACCATGATCTTCGAAGCCATGCTGTTCAATTCGGCGACGCTGCTCATGGGCACCTTCGGCACCGCTGCGGTCGCGGCGCATCAGATCGCCATGAACGTGCCGTCGATCACCTTCATGGTGCCGCTCGGCATCGGCATGGCGGCGACGGTGCGCGTGGGCCTGGCGGCGGGCGCGCGCGACGGCGAAGCGGTGCGCCGCGCGGGCTGGCTCGCCATCGGCGTGGCGGTCGCGTTCATGGGCTGCACCAGCATCCTGATCTGGAGCTTTCCGGACAAGATCGCGGAGCTCTATTTCGCGAACGCCGCTGCCAATGCGGATGTGATCCGGCTGGCTGTGGTCTTCCTGCATGTGGCGGCCGTCTTCCAGATCGCCGACGGTGTGCAGGTGACGGGCGCCTTGTCGCTCCGGGGACTGAAGGATGCCCGGGCGCCCATGTGGATCGCCGGCGGCAGCTACTGGATCGCGGGCTTTCCGGCCTGCCTGCTCTTCGCCTTCGTCTTCGGCCTGAAGGGATTGGGCATCTGGATCGGGCTGGCTTTCGGCCTTTTGGTGGCGGCCACGACCATGTGCTGGCGGTTCTGGTACCTGAGCCGGGGGGGGTAGCGCGCCCCGGCCGGGCCGCCAAAATCCTATGGACACGGCGCAATCCCTGATAGGATGGCGGTCTGCTTCGGCTTATCCGTTTGGGAGGACGGCTCCGATGCGCAACCTGATCATTGCCACCGCCGCGCTTTTGGCCACCGCTGCGTTCTGCGCGCCCGCATTCGCGGACGACACGCTCGGTCCGAATGACGAAGTCATTCCGGTTGTCGCGCCCGGCGACATGATCGGCGTGGCGTGCGGCCCGCTGGCCGTCGCGCCGAAAGACAGCGATGTGCGCGTCGTGCTCACGGTGTCCGCGAAGCCCGGCGAAGATTTGCCCGGCTATGGCAAGGTGCTCGCGACCGACCAGAAGGTCGCCGCGGGCGGCGTGCAGGTGACGGTGCCCGATCTGCCCGACATCTCGGACCACACCTATGATCTCACGGTCTATGTCGTGGACGCCAAAGGCGCGCAGACCTGCGATGCCGGCCATGTGAAGGTCGCACAGCAGCGCTCAAAGCAGACCCGCGGCGAGCACTCCTAAGGCCACCGCCGCAATCCATATCGCGATCCGGACATGCCGCGTGCGAAGCGCCTGCGCTTCGGCGATCTGGCGCACGGTATCGGGATGCAGCCGCATGCCGCCGTCCGCAAGCATTGTTGAAACCAATTCGGCATTGCGGAGCAGTTGCGGAAGGTCGCGCGCGAGGCGTCCCAGCGCGTTCACGCCGTCGCCCATCTCCTTGAGACGGGCTTCCGGTCCCACCTGTTCCAGCATCCACTTCTCGACCACGGGCCGCGAGGATTCCCAGATGTCGAAATCCGCATCGAGCGAGCGCGCCACGCCTTCCACAACCACCATCGTCTTTTGCAGAAGAACGAGTTGCGGCTGCGCCGGCATGTCGAAACGATAGGTGGTGTCGAACAACTGCGCGAGAAGCTTCGCCATTGAAACGTCGCGCGCGGTGCGCCCGAAGATCGGCTCGCCCACCGCGCGCAGCGCCTGTGCGAAAGTCTCGATGGGATGCGAGGATGGCACGAAGCCCGCGCCGTAATGCACCCGCGCCACGCGCATGTAATCGCGCGCGAGGAAACCGGCCAGCGTCTCCGCCAGGAAACGCCGCATCGCGGGATCGAGGCGGCCCATGATGCCGAAATCGACCGCAACCAGCCTGCCCTCGCCGTCCACGAACAGATTCCCCGGATGCAGATCGGCATGGAAGAAACCATCGCGCAGCGCCTGTGTCAGAAAGCTCTGCACCACGATCACGGCGATCTGCTTCGGATCGTGCCCCGCCGCTTCCACCGCCGCCGGATCGCGGATCGGCGTGCCGTCGATCCATTCGCTGGTCAGCACGCGGTCGGAGGTACGGTTCCAGTCGATCGCGGGCACGCGGAATTCGCGGTCGTTCTTCGTGTTCTGCGCCAGCTCGGACGACGCCGCGCCTTCCATGCGCAGATCGAGTTCGATGGCGACGGAGGCCGCCAGCGTGTTCACCACATCGCGCAGACGCAGCCGCCGCGCTTCCGCCGACCAGCGCTCCGCCATGCGCGCGGCGAAGGCGAAGGCGGAAAGATCTTTGGCGAATTCCTGCGCGATGCCGGGCCGCAGCACTTTCACCGCCACCTTGCGCGGCGACTCGTCTGTCGTCTCCGCGACATGCACCTGCGCGATGGACGCCGCCGCCACCGGCTCCCCGAACGATGCGAACAACGCATCGACAGGTTTCAACAGTGACCCTTCAATCTGCTTTTTTGCTTCGTCCGTCGCGAAGGGTGGCAGGCGATCCTGCAAAACCTCCAACGCCTGGGCGGTTTGCGGGCCAATCAGATCGGGCCGCGTCGCCAGCACCTGCCCCAGCTTGATATAAGCCGGACCCAGGCTTTCCAGCGCCTGCGCCAGCCGCACGCCGGGCGGCGTTGCCGCATCGTCGCGTTCCCGCGTTCCGAGTACCCGCCGCGCGAAGCGCAGCGACCACGGCAGGCCATCGAGATATTCCCGCGGCACCAATGCGTCGTGTTTGGCGAGCGTTCTCACCGCATGATGAAGCCGCCGGATGTCGGAAA
>Ga0164242_10005939_pt1 | contig 13501 bp, 10 predicted proteins | sample OricomgcompostMG_FD_108783 | JGI IMG/M metagenome (GOLD analysis project Ga0164242, IMG submission 108783) | Miracle-Growth compost microbial communities from Emeryville, California, USA - Original compost - Miracle growth compost (MG) ...
CTGAAGATCACCGGCGCCTCGGACGCGGCCAGAGCTGCCCGCATGGTGTCGGCGCTGACGTGCGAGAGGTCGACCAGCATGCCGATGCGGTTCATCTCCCGGACGACCTCGACACCGAACCGGCTGAGCCCGCCGTGCACCGGCTCGTCGGTGGCCGAGTCGGCCCACGGGTTGTTGTCGTTGTGGGTGAGCGTCATGTAACGCACGCCCAGCACGTAGAGCATCCGCAGCGCCGCGAGCGAACTGTCGATCGACTGACCGCCCTCGGCGCCGAGCAGCGACGCGATCCGGCCGGAGGCGAAGACGGACTCGACCTCGTCGGCGGTGCGCGCGAGACCGAACGTCTCCGGCCAGCGGCCGATCAGCTGGTGCACGGCGTCGATCTGTTCGAGCGTCTGGGTGACCGCCTCGCTGCCGGGCAGGTTGGACGGGACGTAGACCGACCAGAACTGACCGCCGACGCAACCCTGCCTCAGTCGCCCGATGTCGGTGTGGGTGCGGCCCTCCGTGCCTGCCGCCAGGTCGAGCTTGTCGAAGTCGTAGCGCACCAGATCCCGCGCCTCCCACGCCAGGTCGTTGTGCCCGTCGATCAGCGGATGCTTCGCGAGAACGGCACGGACGCGGTCAAGGGTGGGGGAGGAGTCGGTGTTCGCCATACCCGCCATCACATCACGCGTGCGCGGTTCAAGGTCGGACGTCCCATACAGTTGAGCCCATGGAATCCCGCAGCGTCGCGCTGGTCACCCTGGGCTGCGCTCGCAATGAGGTCGACTCCGAAGAGCTGGCCGGCCGGCTCGCGAGCGAGGGCTGGACGCTCGTGGACGACGCCGCCGAGGCCGACGTCGCCGTGATCAACACCTGCGGTTTCGTCGAGCAGGCCAAGAAGGACTCGATCGATGCCCTGCTGGAGGCGAACGACCTCAAGGAGCACGGCCGCACCCAGGCGGTGGTCGCGGTCGGCTGCCTCGCCGAGCGGTATGGCGCGCAGCTCGCGGCGCAGTTGCCGGAGGCCGACGCGGTGCTCGGATTCGATTCGTATGTCGACATGTCCGCGCATCTGACGGCCGTGCTGTCCGGGCACGCGCCGGCGTCACACACGCCGTCCGACCGCCGCAAGCTGTTGCCGATCAGTCCGGTCGAGCGGCAGGGCGCGCAGGTCGCGCATCCGGGTCACGGGGACGTGCGCCGCCCCGACGTGGTCGACGTCGCATCGCCGGCATCCTCACCCCGGATCATCCGCGCTCGCCTCGACGGACGTCCCTGGGCGCCGCTGAAGATCGCCTCCGGCTGTGACCGGCGGTGCTCCTTCTGCGCGATCCCCAGCTTCCGTGGCGCGTTCGTGTCGCGCCGCCCCACCGACGTGCTCGCCGAGGCACGCTGGCTCGGGCAGGCGGGCGTGCGGGAGGTCTTCCTGGTCTCGGAGAACTCCACGTCCTACGGCAAGGACCTGGGCGACCTGCGGCTGCTCGACACGATGCTGCCGGAACTCGTGGACGTGGAAGGGATTTCGCGTGTTCGGGTGTCCTACCTGCAGCCCGCAGAGCTGCGGCCCGACCTGCTCGACGTGATGACCGGCACGCCCGGAGTCGTCCCGTACTTCGACATCTCGTTCCAGCATGCGAGCGGGACGCTGTTGCGGCGCATGCGCCGGTTCGGCAACAAGGACGCGTTCCTGGAGCTGCTGGGCGACGTGCGGGCGCGGGCGCCATACGCAGGGATCCGCAGCAACGTGATCGTCGGCTTCCCCGGGGAGACCGACGACGACCTCGTCGAACTCGAGGACTTCCTGGTCAGGGCGCAGCTCGACGTCGTCGGTGTCTTCGGCTACTCGGACGAGGACGGCACGGAGGCAGAGACGTACGACGCCAAGCTTCCGGCACCCGAGATCGCGGCGCGGCTGGAGCATTTCCGCACGCTGGCCGAACAGCTCACCGAGCAGCGCGCCGCCGAGCGGATCGGCGAAACCGTGGAAGTACTGGTCGAATCCGATGGAACGGCGCCGGACGACGATGGTGAAGTTCGCGGCCGCGCGGGGCAGCAGGGCCCCGACGTCGACGGTGAGACGATCCTCGCCGTCGCGCCGGGCGGCGTCGCCATCGGTGACATCGTCACCGCGCGGGTGACCGGCACGCTCGGCATCGACCTGATCGCAGAGCCGACGGAGCTGATCGCGTGAGTGCAGCCCGACGCGACGGCCGTGAGGCTCGCCCACCGCGTGACGAGTCCGCGCGCACACCCGGCAGGCAGGGCACTGCGCGAGACGAATTCGAGCGGCGCAAGGCGGAGGCACGCGAGGAGCTCGAACGCCGCAGGGCCGAGTTCGAGCGGCGCCGCGCGGCCGGGGAGCCGCTGATCGCACCACCGCTGCCCGATCCGGCGTCGACACCCAGCACCGGCGTCAGCACCTGGAACATCGCCAACGCACTCACGATGTTCCGCATCGCGCTCGTGCCGTTCTTCGGCTGGGCGTTGCTGACCCACGGCGGCCACGACACGCCATACCGGATCGTTGCGGTGGTGCTTTTCGTGGTCGCGTCCGTCACCGACCGCATCGACGGTGACCTTGCGCGATCGCGTGGACTGGTCACCGATTTCGGCAAGATGATGGATCCCATCGCCGACAAGACCCTGATGGGTATGGCGCTCATCGGCCTGTCGATCATCGGGCGACTGCCCTGGTGGGTGACGGCGATCATCCTGGTCCGCGAGGTCGGCATCACCCTGTTGCGGTTGTCGGTGATCCGGCACGGTGTGCTGCCCGCCAGCCGCGGCGGCAAGCTGAAGACCTTCCTGCAGGCGGTCGCGATCGGGCTGTTCCTGCTGCCGATCACCGGCTGGTTCGACGTTGTCGCCTGGGTGGTGATGCTCGCCGCGCTGGCGATCACCGTGGCGACCGGTGTCGACTACGTCTTCCGGGCCATCAGGCTGCGGCAGAACAGTGAGCGGTCGCGTGCCCGGCGGGAGGCGCGCAGAGCTCGGCGGGGGCGGTGAGGAACGGATGGACGATGACGAGCTGATCGTGACGCTGGCGCGTCGCGGGGACACCGTGGCGGCCGCGGAGTCGCTCACCGGCGGCCTGGTGTGTGCTGCGCTGACCGCGGTGCCCGGTGCCAGTGCTGTGGTGCGCGGGAGCGTCACGTCATACGCGACGGACACGAAGGCGAGTGTGCTCGGCGTCAGCGAGCGGCTGCTGCGCGCGGGCGGGCCGGTCCAGGCCGAGGTGGCGCGGCAGATGGCGCACGGTGCGCGCCGGCTGCTGGGCGCCACCCACGGCCTCGCGACGACGGGCGTCGCCGGTCCCGACCCCCAGGACGACGTGCCGGTCGGGCGGGTGTTCATCGCGGTCGCATGGGACGACGCGCCCGGGGTGCCGGTCGACGAGGTGCGCATGCTGGACCTGAGCGGGGACCGCGGCGCGATCCGCGAGCAGACGGTGCGTGCCGTGCTCGACCTGCTGGGTGCGTGTGTGACGGGCGGGAATGCCGGTGGTGGGCGCGATGGTTGACCGGTCGGTGACAACGCATCGTGGGTGGCGCGTCCGACATCGGTCGGTGCCGCCCGCTAAGCTGATCCTGTTCGCACTGCTGTCGATGCCGAGGGAGGCGCCATGATCCTGCTCCGCCGTGAGCTCGGCGACGTGCTGCGCAGTGTGCGTCGTGAGCAGGGCCGCACCCTGCGTGAGGTCGCGCAGTCGGCACAGCTGTCGCTCGGTTACCTGTCGGAGATCGAGCGCGGCGAGAAGGAAGCCTCGTCCGAACTGCTCGCCGCCGTCTGCGACGCCCTGGGCGTGCGTATGTCGGAGGCGCTCCTGTCGGTCTCCCAGCGTCTGGCCGCCGCCGAGGAGGTCGCCGCCCCGGTGCCGCTGCCGGTCCCGGACGCCGCCTCCGTCGTGTCGTCTGCGGCCTGAGTCACAGCCCGGCCTGGCAGCCGGGGCAGAACACCAGCGTCCGCTGCGTCGGCGCGTGTCCGATCGGGCCGCTTCGCAACAGCTTCCCGCACCGTGGGCAGGGTTCCCCGGTGCGTCCGTATGCCGCTGCGGTGTCGACCCATTCGGTGCGTTCGATCGACCGGTGCAGCAGACGGTGAGCGGTGTCGAGCACCGCGTCCAGTTCGTCGTCGTTCAACCCGGCCACGGTCGACCACGGGCTGACCCGCCGGGAGAAGAGCGTCTCGGTCGTCCAGATCGTGCCGAGCCCCGCCAGGTTGCGCTGATCCAGCAGCGCCGCGCCGATCGTGCGATTCGCCTGGCGCCGCAACCGTTTCGCGGCTTCCGCCGGGTCCCAGCCGGCACCCAGCAGGTCCGGGCCCAGGTGCCCGACCAGCCGGCGCTCGTCACGGGTCTCGACCAGGTCGAGCATGCCGAGCCGCTCGCCGATCGCCGTCCAGGTCGTCGTGGCGAGCAGAGCGCGGATCGCGCTGCTGCGCACCGACCCGGGCGTCATCGTGCTCGTCGGCCGCACCCGCCAACTGCCCTCCATCCGCAGGTGGCTGTGCAACGTCAGACCGGAGTCGAGCCGGTGCAGCAGGTGCTTGCCGCGGGGGACCACTTCGACAGTGGTCATGCCGTGCAGGCGCGTCCCGGCAAGGCTGGGCCAGCGCAGCTCGCACCCGACCAGCTGCTCACCCCGCAGGGCGTCGTCGAGACGCCGCGCGGTGCGCCATACAGCATCGCCTTCGGGCATGTCCCGCATCATCTCAACACTGGTATGACGATCGGCGTGGTGTCGGTACCTAGGCTGGCCCCCATGACCGGCCCAACCCCCGTCGCAGCGCCCTGGTGGCAGCGACACCTGCTCGACGTGCTTGCCGCGTTCGGCGCGCTCGCCGTCGTCGCATCATCGAGTCATCTGCACGTGCACGGGTCCGAGCGAGGTATCGACGCGCTCGCGATCGTGCTCGGCCTGGTCGGTATGGCGGCGGTCGTCGCGCGCCGGTTCTCGCCGTTGGTGAGCCTCGTCGTGCCGTGCGCGGCGGTGAGCGCGTACCTGCTGCTGCGCTACCCGAACGGGCCGGCCTACTTCCTGTTGCCACTCGGCGTGTTCTGCTTCGGCTTCTACGCACGGCGTGGTCCGGCGCGCCGACTCGGACCTGTTGCGGTGCTGGTCGTGGCCGTGTGCGCCTATGTCGCCGGCGGACAGGACACCACCCTCCGGGTCTCGATCGTGCTGAGCTGGGGCATCGCCGCGCTGGTTCTCGCCGAATGGCTGCGCACCATCGCCGATCGCGCACAGGAGCGTCGTAAAGCGTTGCAACAGCAGCGAATGCGCGCACAAGCCGAGCAGCAGCTGGAGTTGGCGCGCGATCTGCACGACAGCGTCGCGCACGCGCTGACGGCCATCACGGTGCAAGCCGCGCTCGCCGAACGGCTGGCGAAGGAGCACCCGGAGCAGGCCATCGAGGCGGCGCGCGCCGCGCGCATCGCCGGCCGGGACGCTCTCGCGGATCTCGGGGCCATCGTCGGGTCGCTGCGCGAACCGGGTTCGGCGCCGACCCGCCCGCAGCACGGGCTCGATGAGATCGACGCACTCGTCGAGCAGGCACGCGAGGCCGGCCTGGAGGTGGAGGTCGACCGTGGTGCGCTGACCGGTGTCGCGGAGGACGTGCAGGGGGCCGCCTACCGGGTCGTGCAGGAGGGGCTGACGAATGCCGTGCGCTACGCGCCGGGCGGACGCCTCGAGCTGGTGGTGCGCGCCGATGCGGCTGCGCTGAGCATCGCGTTGGTCGACGACGGCCCCGCAGCAGGCAACGCCGCTCAGCCGTCCGGCGGCGGGCACGGCCTCGTCGGTATGGCGGAACGGGTCCGCGCAACCGGCGGTGTGCTGCAGCACGGGCCGCGGCCCGACGGAGGATATTTCGTCGAAGCACGTTGGGAGACACCGTGATCCGGGTGGTCGTTGCCGATGACCAGGCGCTGGTCCGTCGTGGCTTCGCGACACTGATCGGACTCGAGCCGGACATCGAGGTGGTGGCGGAGGCGACCACCGGGCACGAGGCGCTCGCTGCGGCCAAGGCGCACCGGCCCGATGTGCTGTTGATGGACATCCGGATGCCGGACCTGGACGGGCTGGAGGCGACCCGGCAGATCACCACGGACCCCGAACTCGGCGGCGTCCACGTGGTGATGCTGACGACGTTCGACTTGGACGAATACGTATTCCAGGCCTTGCGATTCGGCGCCAGCGGCTTCCTGGTCAAGCACACCGACCCGGACGAACTGGTGCGCGCGCTGCGCGTCGTGGCCGGCGGTGACGCGTTGTTGTCGCCGACTGTCACGCGGCGGCTGATCGCCCGCTTCGCGGGGGCGCCCGAGGACGTCATACCGACCGGGCCGCGAAGTGGGTCGTCTGCGGCCGCGGCGCTGCTCACCGAGCGCGAACGGGAGGTCGTCGGGCTCGTGGGGCAGGGATTGTCCAACGACGAGATCGCGAGCCGATGGTACGTCAGCCAGGCGACCGTGCGCACCCACGTCAGCCGGGCGATGACCAAGCTGCATGCACGCGACCGGGCGCAGCTGGTCGTCATCGCCTACCAGCACGGCCTGGCCACCCCACCCACCACCTGACCCACCCACCCCACCTCTTTGCCGAGAGGACACAAAGCGCACCGAGAGGACACGCAAATTCGACGGATTGACGCGGATTTGCGTGTCCCCTCGGTGCGTTCGGTGTCCTCTCGGCGAAAAGGGGGGCGCGGGCGGGGCTGGGGGCTCAACATCTGACGTATGCCGATCTCGACGCACGACCGATGTGCATCCGGCCGGTTGAGAACACGCTTGAACCATGAGCGAACAGACAGTGTCTCAGGAGATTCAGCGTTCCGGGCCCGGGCCAGGTGGTGGTGCCGAGGCCACCAGGCCAGACGTCGTCTCGGTCGTCGGGCTCACGAAGCGCTACGGCCGCCGCACGGTCGTCGACGGGGTCGAGCTGCACCTGACAGCCGGCTCGATCACCGGCCTCATCGGCCCGAACGGCGCCGGCAAGACCACCATCATGTCCATGCTGCTGGGTCTGGTCCGGCCGGACTCCGGACGAGGCACGGTGCTGGGGAACGACCTCACCCGTCCGGCCGACTACCTGTCGCGCGTCGGTGCTCTCATCGAGGGCCCCGCGTTCTTCGGCAACCTGTCGGGCCGGGACAACCTGCGCTACTTCGCACGGCTCGGCGGGCACGATCCGGCCGGCATACCGGAGGTGCTGAGCCTGGTGGGCTTGCAAGGACGAGAGGGGGATTCGTACTCGTCATACTCCCTCGGCATGAAGCAGCGGCTCGGCATCGGCGCTTCCCTCCTGGGAGATCCCGACCTGGTGATCCTCGACGAGCCGACCAATGGGGTCGACCCGGCGGGCATGCGCGACATCCGGGCCATGGTGCGCCGCATTGCTGCAGACGGGCGCACCGTGCTCATCTCGTCGCACCTGCTGGCGGAGCTGGAGCACGTGTGCGATCGGGTCATCGTCCTGGACCAGGGCGGGTTGCGCTACAGCGGCCCGTTGCACGAACTGCCCAGCTCGCGCGCCGAGGTGATCCTGCTGCGCGGCCGGTCGGGGGCCGACGATGCGGCGCTGCACCGGCTGCTCACCGCGCAGGGACGCTCGCTCGAACGGCGCGCTGACGGCTTCGCGGTCGAGGTGGGCGACGACGAGCCAGCACGACTGGCCGGTGAGCTGGCTCGGCACGTCATCGCGCACGGCGTCGATCTCGTCGAGTTGCACCACCAGAAGCAATCACTTGAGGACCGGGTGCTCGACCTGGTCGGTACCGGGAGCAGATCATGAACACGTTCGTCGCCGAGTGGATTCGCTTGTCCGCCAAGCGAACCTGGCTGATCGCCATTCCGTTCACCATCTTGTACTCGGCCGTCCTCACGGTCGTGATGATCGACACCGCCCCGGATCGCGCCAACGGGGGAGTGAGCCTGCAGGCGCTCGGTCAGTCCGGTGGTGGCACCCTCGCGGTGCGCACCGGGGTTGCCTTCACCTCGGTGCTGATCCTCGCGCTGTTCGTCGGGATGAGCGCCGGGTCGTTCGCCCGCGGGACGTGGCGCGCATCGCTGTTGCAACAGCCGCGCCGCCTTACCCTGGCGGCGGGAACGTTCGCCGCCCGGATCGCGATCAGCGCGGTCGTCGTGGTGGTGCTGTTCATCGCCGGACTGGTGACGGCATACCTTGTGGCGCCGGCACAGGGAGTGGACACCGGCTCGTGGCTCGACGCCACTTCGCTGCGGATGGCGGGCGAGGACTATCTGCGCACGATGGTCTTCATCGTCGGATGGGCCGTGCTCGGCACACTGCTCGGCATCCTCACCCGCTCCGTGCCGATCGGCCTCGGCATCGGCATCCTGTGGGCGGGCCCGATCGAGAACGTCCTGGGTGATCGCTTGTCCCTGGGTGGGGAGTACTTCCCTGGATTGTTGCTGCGGTATGTCGTGGCGCCCGAGACCGCGCCCGTCACCGGTGTCACCTTGGCGCTGCGCCTGCTGGTGTATGCCGCTGTCGCGCTCCTCGTGGTGTCCACCCTGCTGCGACGTCGCGACGTCAGCAGCTAGGTGTCACCGGCGCAGGCGCAAACCCTTTGGGGCGGTGTGGAATCCGGCATCGAGGAGCGCCTGCGCCAGCGGATGCTCGGCCCTCAGCGCGGGCTCGCCGTCGATCGACTCGACGGTCAGCCCGCGCAGTCGTGGGGTGCCGCGCGTGTCAGGCGGCAACACGACGAGCCTGGCGAGCGCGGTGGCGGCGGCCTGCAGCCGGTCGGTGGCATCGGTGAACGTCAGCACGGTGCGGCCCCCGCGCTCCACGAAGAGCGCGAGCTCACCGTCGGCCAGGATGACCATCGCACCGGCCCGTCGGCTGGGGCGGTGCTCGGCGGAAGCGTCGTCGCGCGTCGGCCAGGGCAGCGCTGCGCCGAACGGATTGGCTGGATCTGCGGCGGCGAGCACGATCGTGTCCAGCTCCGCGACGGGAACGACGTCCCACGGATTGCGTTGCTGCTCGGCCTTTTTGCCACTTGCACGCAGCCGGTCGACGGCACCGGAGCCCCCGAACTGTGCCGCGCCCAAGCCCTCGACGAAGTAGCCACGCCGCACCCGCCCCGAGTCCTCCGCGGCCGCGAGCACCCGGTAGACGCCGGCGAAACCGCCGGGCACCCCCTCCGCCTGGACAGCTCCCCGAGTCACGATGCCGTGCCGGTCGAGCAGCACTTCCGCCTCGGCGAACGCACGGGCTGTGACGTCGGTCGCGAGCTGCGGCAGCGCCGACCAGCGCCCGGTCGCCGTCGGCGGACCACCACGTGTCGTGGCTCGAGCGCCCCCCGGCCGCATTGCGCCGAGAGCGCCCGGCCGCCCGTAACGCGACCGGCGGGGTCCCTGAGGTCGCGACTTGTGGGCGGTGCGCCCGCCTGCGAGCAGTGCACGCACGGGGGCGAAGGTGTCCCCGCTGATCCGGCCGGACCACACGAGATCCCACAGCGCAGTGAGCATCTCGGTGTCGCGCACGTCGGACTCCGGATCGGCGACCGAGTCGGCGAGCGCACGGAAGAAGTAGGCGCCGCCGCCCTCCAGCAACTGCAGCAGCTGTCGGTGCAGCTCGGTGAGATCGACGGCTTCCTCCGGCGGCGCCAGGGTGAGTGGTGCCGTCTCGGCAGGGTGCAACGAAATCCAGCCGTCATCGCCCGGCAGCGATGCGTGTCCCTGCCAGACGACGTCGCCACCGGCCATCAACTCGTCCAGCATGCCCGGGTGGTATGACGCCACGCGCGCCGGAAGGATCAGCGTCTCCAGGGCACTGGCGGGCACCCGGGCGCCCGCCAGCTGCTCCACCACTCGCATGACGCCGTCGACACCGCGCAGCGTGCCGCCCACGCCCTGCCAGGCGGGCAGGAACCGAGCCAGGTCCTCGGCGGGCACCGGCTCGACTTCGGCTCGCAGCGCTGCGAGCGAGCGCCGCTTGATGGTGCGCAGCACCTCCGGGTCGCAGTAGTCGACTCCGTGCGCCCCGCCGCCGAGCTCGCTGGGTCGCAGCTCACCCTCGACCAGCCGCCCGGCAGCCGTCAGCCGGCGCAGGACGTCGTGCGCCACCGAGCGGCCGATGCCGAGCGCCTCCGCCACCTCGACGTCGGGGAATGGCCCGTGCGTGCGGGCATGTCGTGCCACCAGGTCGCCGAGCGGATCTGCGACCGGCTCCAGGAACGCCGCGGGCAGGCCGGGCGGCAACGCCACCCCGAGCCCGTCGCGCAGCCGAGCGGCGTCCTCGACCGCGGCAAAGCGGTTGTCCTCGCCCCAGCGCACCTCGATGACGCGACGTGCTGAAACCAATTGTGTTACCCACGAGGGTATTTCGTCGCGGACCTCGGGGCGGGTGCGAGCCTTGAGCTGCTCGGTGGTGAGCGGGCCGAGCACCCGCACGAGGTCGGCAACGTCCTCGGTGTGGCGGCACGCGCGCTCGGGGGTGAGACGTTGCAGGGCCAGCTCGGTGTCACGGACGACCGTCGGGTCGAGCAGGTCGCGCAGCGAGGCCCCCTCGCCGGTGCCGAGCAGGTCCGCCAGCAACGACGGGTCCAGCGCCAGCGCAGCCGCACGCCGCTCGGCAAGCGGAGAGTCGCCCTCGTAGAGGAACTGCGCGACATAACCGAACAGCAGGCTGGCGGCGAACGGTGACGGTGTCTCGGTGTCGACCTGCACCACGCGGACCCGCCGGGCGACGACATCGCGCAGCAGGGCCTCCAGCCCGGGTACGTCGAAGACGTCCTGCAGACACTCGCGCACGGCTTCCAGCACGATCGGAAAGGACGGATAACGCGAGGCCACCTCGAGCAGCTGGGCCGAGCGCTGTCGCTGCTGCCACAGTGCCTGCCGGCGCCCGGGGGTCCGCCGCGGCAGCAGCAGCGCGCGTGCGGCACACTCCCGGAAACGTGCTGCGAACAGTGCGGATCCGCCGATCTCGTCGGTCACGATCGCACTGATCGTCTCCGGGTCGAGCAGCACCATCTCCAGCAGCCTGGCGGGATCAGCGGCGTCGCCGTCGGGGTCGATGTCGGGCAGGCGCAGCACGATGCCGTCATCACCGTGCATCGTCTGCACCTCGATGCCCAGGCGCTCGCGGATGCGCGCCGCGATCGCCAACGCCCACGGCGCGTGGACCGGGGCGCCATACGGCGAATGGATGACGACGCGCCAGTCACCGAGCTCGTCACGAAAGCGCTCGACAACGATCGCCCTGTCGTGCGGGACCTGTCCGGTCGCCTCCTGCTGCTCGCGCAGGTAGGCGAGCAGGTTGTCGGTCGCCCACTCATCGAGTCCGGTGTCGGCCACCGCGGCTCGCGCCGAAGCCTCGTCGAGAGTGACCAACTTACGGACGAATTGGCCCAGGGCAGCGCCCAATTCGGCCGGACGCCCGGGTGCGTCACCCTTCCAGAACGGTAACCGGCCGGGCTGACCGGGAGCCGGTGTGACGAGCACCTGGTCGTGGGTGATGTCCTCGATGCGCCAGCTGGTGGTCCCGAGGGTGAAGACATCGCCGACGCGCGACTCGTAGACCATCTCCTCATCGAGCTCACCGACCCGGCGGCCGGGGCCGTCCCCGCCGGCGAGGAAGACGCCATACAGCCCGCGGTCGGGGATGGTGCCGCCGCTGGTGACGGCGAGCCGCAGGGCACCCGGCCGACCGCTCAGCGTGTCGGTGATGCGGTCCCACACGATCCGGGGGCGCAGCTCGGCGAACTCGTCGGACGGGTAGCGCCCTGCCAGCATGTCGAGCACCGACTCGGTGACTGTCCGCGGCAGCGTCGCGAACGACGCGGTGCGGCTGACCAACTGCTGCAGCTCGTCGACCGACCACTCGTCCATTGCGCACATCGCGACGATCTGCTGAGCCAGCACATCGACGGGATTCTTTGGTATGTCGAGCGATTCGATCATTCCCGCACGCATGCCGGCGACGACGACGGCGGATTGCACGAGGTCGCCGCGGAACTTCGGGAAGAACACACCGTGCGACACGGCACCGACCTGGTGGCCGGCGCGACCGACACGCTGCAGTCCGCTGGCCACGCTCGGGGGAGACTCGACCTGGACGACCAGATCGACCTCGCCCATGTCGATGCCGAGCTCCAGGGAGCTGGTCGCGACGACCGCCGGCAGGCGACCGGACTTCAGCGCGTCCTCGATCTCGGCACGCTGCTCCTTGGCGACCGACCCGTGGTGCGCGCGGGCGAGAACGCCTGGTGCGCCTCTGGACCGGCCGGACTGCGCCATCACCTGCGCCGGCGGAGCATTCGAGTCGGCGAGCACGTCACCCGACCGGTCGGCCCAGATCTCGTTGAGCCGTGCGGTGAGCCGCTCGGCGAGGCGGCGGGAGTTGGCGAAGACGATGGTCGACGTGTGTGCTGCGATGAGGTCGACGATGCGTTCCTCGACGTGTGGCCAGATCGATGCTCGCTCCACAGGATCGGCGCTCGGCCCGTCGATGTCCGTGGTCGATCCACCGAGCTCGGTCAGATCGGGGACCGGCACGACGACGTCGAGCTGCCAGTGCTTCTCGGCCGGTGGCTGCACCGTCGTGACGGGGCGGCCACCGGTCAGGAAGCGGCCCACCTCCTCGACCGGCCGCACGGTCGCCGACAACCCGATGCGTTGCGCCGGCCGGGTCAGCAACGCATCGAGGCGTTCGAGGGAGAGAGCCAGGTGTGCCCCGCGCTTGGTGCCGGCGACCGCGTGCACCTCGTCGACGATGACCGTCTCGACACCGACGAGCGCCTCCCGCGCCCCCGAGGTGAGCAGCAGGAACAGCGACTCCGGCGTCGTGATCAGGATGTCGGTGGGCCGGCGGGCGAAGGCGCGCCGTTCGTTCGCCGGGGTGTCGCCGGAGCGCACCGACACCGACACCTCGGGCCGCGCCAGCCCCAGCCGGTCCGCGGCGTGCTGGATGCCGACCAGCGGGGAGCGCAGGTTGCGCTCGACGTCCACGGCCAGTGCCTTCATCGGCGAGATGTAGAGCACCCGGCATCGGGCCCTCGGATCGTCGGGCGCCGGCTCGCGGATCATCGCGTCGATCGCCCAGAGGAATGCCGACAGCGTCTTGCCGGACCCGGTGGGCGCCACGACGAGCGTGTGGTCCCCGTTGCTGATGGCATCCCAGGCGCCGGCCTGAGCGGGGGTGGGCGCACTGAACGACCCCTCGAACCACGCGCGGGTGGCGGGGGAGAAGCGCTGCAGGACGTCGTCGCTCATTGCAGGGTCAGCTTCGCACCACCCGCCGACACCCGTGGTCGGAGTCTCGCCGGGTTCCCCTGTGGTCCGGTGGGCGGCGCCGGCCGGCCCGGCCGTGATGCTGGTGAGCGGGGTCGCCGGTCACACCGAGCCACTCGGGCGTGAATCCGGTTGCGCAGTTGTGAAGTCCGCAGGTTCCTCGCGCGCCAGCTGGAGCGCTCGCTGCAGGTCCGGCATCGGCTTCAACTCGGCGACACGCTGGGCGATCATCCGGGTGGGCAGCAGCGGCGCGATCCACCA
>Ga0164242_10005940_pt1 | contig 13501 bp, 11 predicted proteins | sample OricomgcompostMG_FD_108783 | JGI IMG/M metagenome (GOLD analysis project Ga0164242, IMG submission 108783) | Miracle-Growth compost microbial communities from Emeryville, California, USA - Original compost - Miracle growth compost (MG) ...
AGAGGAAAAATACCTGGAGCGTCAATTCAATCAAACCTACCTCGACTATAAAAAGAAAGTGCGTAGATGGATTTAATTGAACCAAAGCATCCGGGTTAATTGCACCAGGCTAAAACTTGTACCTTATCGTTGCAATAAATTCACGAGGAGCAATAGGATTGATACTATAATTTTCATGTACATAATAATTGTAAGTATTGGTGATGTTGCTCACTTTTGCGAGCAAAGAAAGGTTGTTAAAAGTATACCCAACGGAAATATCAAGGGTAGTAAATCCTTTTACCGGAATTAACCTTGAATAGTCCTGGTCCTGGCCTTTTTTATTATTCCATCCGCCAAACCTGTCGCCGGTATAAAACAGGGAAGCGCCCATTTTAAAGCCTTTCAATTTATTACCAAACGAATAAAATGCGCTTCCGTTGGCTGTATTGGCTGGTGTTCCTACCAATCTTTCTCCTTCAACATAGCTTGCTTCAGTATCCGCAGTTTTGGTATAGCGCATATTGTTGTAACTGTATCCTGCTATTAGTTCCAGGCCCTTTACCGGGTGTCCTGAAATATCCAGTTCTATCCCATCACTGGTAGTTTGCCCCGTCAGTTCCTGGAAGGCCGAATTACTGTTAGGCGTAACGCCATCGGCTAAGAAAGGAGCGGTTTGCGCAAGATTATTATTGATGATCCTGTAAGCAGTAAGATTTACTGAAAGAGCGCCATCCATAAAATCATTTTTTACACCCAACTCATATTGGTCAATGACAGAAGGCGCAAGTGCATTGCCAAAAACATCCGTTCCTTTATTGGCAGAAAAGGAATTCGAATAACTTGCAAAGAAGGCTGTATGTGTAAAAATTTTATAGACGATGCCAAAGCGGGGAGAAAACGCATGATCTGTTTCGGGGTCGCCTTTTGAAGTACTGTCTCTTTTCAAGTCGGTTGTTTGTACGGCTTCCGCCTTTTGCAGTGACCAACGCACACCTGCAAGCAATTTTATTTTATTGGAAATGCTGACCAGGTCCTGAACATAAGCGCCGGCACGGTTAACCGGAGTAACTGTTTCTGAAACTTTTGAAGCAAACGGAATATCCGTCCGGGCAATAAATTTAGAATGATCGAGGATATTGATGGTATCATAAATTTTAGGATTGTCAAAGGCGTAATTGCTTGTGATGTCACGGTCTGCGTCGATACCTGCTAATAGAGTATGGCCAGGAGACCTGGTTTTAAATTTACCGGTAAGATTCACTTGTCCTGAGGCATATTCATCTTTTGATTCAATCCGGTTTAATGGCCTTGCCCAATCTCCATTGGCTGCTGCCTGTATTCTTTCGGTGGAATAATAATTCCTGTTATAAACAGTGTAAGAACCAGTAGCATTTACCGCCCATGAATCATTGATCTTATGTTTCAATTGGGCAGTAGCGCTCGTTTGATTGATTTTATTATATTGCCAGCTAACTCCCTGGAAAGTATTTCGTGGAAGTTGGGCAATGATCGTGTTATCAAGAGAACCTGTTCCAAAATCCGGAGTAAAATCGCTGTTCAAATAATCAGCCCGGATCAACAAGCTTGTTTTTTTGTTGATGTTATAAAGTAGTGAGGGATTGATGTAATATCTTTTGGAATGAACTTGATCCCTGTAACTATTCTCATTTTCATAAGTACCATTGATCCGGTAGGCCACTTTTTCTGATAAAGGACCATAAATGTCAAAAGTCGGTTTTATTAGTCCATAACTTCCGGTTCTCAAAGAAACATCACCGCCAAAATCAAACTTTGGCTTTTTGGATACCATATTTATAATGCCACCGGGAGCAACGCTTCCGTACAAAATGGCCGCACTTCCTTTCAGGATTTCCACACGTTCCAAGGAACTCATCTCCGGCATTACAGAAGCACTCACCCGGGCGCCATCTTTATAAATATTATCATCAGACATCCGGTAACCACGGGCTGCAAAAGTTTCCTGCACGCCACCGCGGGTAGAGGAAAGGTAAACACCGTTGACATTTTTGATCACGTCGCTCAGCCGTTGTGATTGCTGGTTTTTAATAACATTCTGATTAATAACCGAAATGCTTTGTGGAAGATCCATTGGCGCTATTGGAAGTTTTCCAATAGAAACAGGGCGGAGGTTTTGGCTTCTTCTGCCATCAACGATTATTTCGCTTAATTGCCTGGCCGTAGTTTTTAGGGTAAAAGTAATTTCAGAGGCCGTCTCATCAGATACATTCACCATTTTTTCAACCGGCTGTAAGCCTGTATAGGAAGCAGTTACAGTATATACCCCAGGTTTTATATTTTTCAAAATAAACCCTCCCGCTTCATCGGAAATAGCCGAAATGGAAGTGTTTTTTACCGTGATACTCACCCACGCAACGGGTTGTCCATCTGAAGTAATCACTTTTCCAATGATTTTTCCATTGTACTCATCATTTGCGAAGCAAACCGAAACAAGCAGGGAAAAGAACGTTATCAACAAAAAGGTTTTAGAGAACCTTTTAAAAAAAGAATCAGACATTATTAAATTTTTCATCGTTTCAAAATAGTAACACCTTGTTTTCACAAATGTTTTTTTCAAGGCAGCGAAACTATTTTCTAAATGAAAAAGCACTTTACGAAATGAGGAACTGGATTTTCGCAATCGGGAATTGTTGGATAATGTAAAACATTTCCAGGAGGAGCAGGCCTTTTAACTGTATTGGAAAAATAATGAATACTAAATTTGCAGAAACAGCTTTAAAAAGCAAAGATTTGTATAAGCGGATCGTTTCGTACCGGAAAAACTTCAAATACTTAGGAGGAATTGATTAGGAAAACCATTCATCTGAAAAAATGAATTTTATTTCCCGGGATTAAATTTTCGACAAGTGGAAAAAAGATTATGGACAAATGCAGGAAGCATGATCTTTAAAGAATCAAGCCTTAATAGAATAATACCTTACAAATTAAACCAGAAGAGATTCTATCAATCCAGCTTATCCATTTCTTCATTCACAAATTCCATCAGCGTTTTAATATTTTCAGGAGAAAAATCAAACTTTAGTCCTGCGGCTTTATAAAGTTCAGGTAGCGTTTTTGTGCCGCCAAGGCTCAATGCTTTTACGTAATTATCCAATGCCTTCTCCGGGTCCTTCTTGTATTGCATCCAAAGGCCGATTGCTCCAAGCTGGGCAATTCCATATTCTATGTAATAAAAAGGCACTTCATACAAATGCAATTGTTTCTGCCAGCCGTTTTGTATGTATTTATCAAGGCCTGAGTAATCAATCACATTGTCTGAAAATTCATAAAAGATCTCTACCCATTTTTGTGATCTTTCTTCCAGGGAATGATTTGGATTTTCATAAATCCAATGTTGAAATTTATCAATCACAGCAATCCAAGGGAAGATCGTGATCACTCTTTCCAGCTGGTGTTCTTTGGCTCTTTGTAAATCTTCTTTATTATCAAAGAAAACGTCCCAATGATCCATAGTAAAAAGTTCCATCGCCATGCTGGCAACTTCAGCGATTTCCATTGGGTATTCTTTAAAAGAATTTAGTTCAAGAGAATGGGTTAAGAAAGATTGAATGGCGTGTCCACCCTCGTGAACCATTGTTGTTACATCGTGCATCGAACGGGCTGCATTCATAAAAATAAACGGAGCACCACTTTCGGCAAGAGGCATGTTGTAACCGCCGGGAGCCTTTCCCTGCCTGCTTTCTACGTCAAGATGGTTCATTGTGTCCATTTGACGAAGGCAATCTCCAAAAAAGGGACGAAGCTTTGTAAAAACTTCTATTGATTTGTTCAGTAATTCAGCACCGGTTTCAAAAGGTGTTAAAGGTTGGGTTCCTTCTGGCTCTGCTTCTATATCCCAGGGACGCAAATTGTCCAGGTTTAATTTTTCTTTTTTCTTTTGATAGATCTTATTCACCAAAGGCACCACATGCAGCTTTACGGATTCGTGAAAACGAAAAGTATCTTCCTTTGTATAATCAAACCGGCCAAGTTCTTTAAATTTATAATCACGGTAATTTTCAAAGCCCGCGTTCAGCGCTTCCTGGTTTCTTCTTTTAATTAATTCTGTAAAAAGCTTGTTCAGTTCTTCTTTATCCTGCAGGCGCCTTTCGTTAATTTTTCTATAGACTTCTTCACGTAACTTTCTGTCATGGCTTTCAAAAAATTTTGAAGCCTGCTGTAAGGTGTATGTTTTACCATCCACTTCTATAGACATCCTTCCGGTTATAACTCCATACTGTTGTTGCAGCATTGCCAGTTCTGCATGAATGGGAATGTTTTCTTCACGAAAGAGCTCAATACTTTTGCGGATAGAACGGAGGTAGGTAAAAAACTTTTCCTGGTCCAGTTCTTTTGTATAAGGCGATTCAACAAGTTTTTTGTTTAATGCAAAAGCATAAGGTTGAATCTTTGGCTGTATTTCCATACAAAAGAAATTAAAAGATTCTTCCAGCTTTTTATCGGTAGTATCACAAGTCATTTTTATCTGACGCCAGCAAGCGTCTTCACTGATTGCTGCTTCCAGTTCGCTCATATCTTTTAACCATTTCTCCAAATCTTCTTTTGAATCTATTTTTCTTTCCAAAAGGTCTTTAAAATAAGGTTCAATTGTATCCCAATCTTTAACAGTTAAATCTGCAGGAAGAAAATGTCTTTGTAATTTTTGTATTTCGGCTGTCATAGTGTTAGAAATTAAGAATGAAAAATTTGCTTCACGGAAAACAATAACTAATCCAAATCTATTTACTTCACTCCCCTGCTTTCAATCTTCCTGGGGTTTGCCTGTTGAGGTTTGGCATTCCTGGTATTTGAATTATCTACCTGTACGGGTTTTGTATTTTTCAAATCGGCTGCTTCTTTTTCTTCTTCGGTTCTTACTTTTATTTCAATGTTATTTTTTTGGATAATGTGGAACCATTTCACCATCTTTTTCATATCAGAGGTGTACACTCTTTCAAAATCCATATAAGGAAATACTTTTTCAAAATACGCTTTTAGTGTTTTAGCATCCGCATTCGCATCAGGCACTTTCTCATCACTGTTTTTCATTGCTTCAAATACTTCTGCAAGCATTGCATTGTCTCTTGTTGTGTAAACTTCTATGCTTTCAAGATGGGAAAAATTATGTTGGCGTGTGCTTACAAATTTTGTGCTGTTATCCTCGAGGGAGCGAAGGACAGCACCATCAGATTTGGAAGACAACAATTCAAATAACCCAGGCAAGCCGGTAACAGAAACTAACTTTTTATACTCCATAACGATCTTTTTGATTTTGGAAGTGCAAGATAATTGAAATGGTTTTTGTTTACGTTAACAAAACATAAAAGTCAGTTTTAGAAAAAATGGCAGGCACTTCGCAGGTTTATTAAAAATATGTCGTCCAACATTTAATAAATCTTATTATGCTTAAATTCTTTACATCCGTATTTCTTGTGTTGTTTTCTTTCAGTTCCTACTCACAATCAGTTACAGGAGTTCTGGTTGATGGTGCAACAAACACACCTGTTTCCAACGCCACCATAAAACTTTCAAAAGCTGATTCTTCTATTACTCCTTTATTGACTGTAAGTGATGATAAAGGCAATTTTAATTTTAAAAATCTTGCCAATGGAAATTATGGTTTAACCATCACTTCTATTGGATATGGGATTACAAATAAAGACGTTGCCGTTTCCGGGAATGATGTGAATCTAGGGAATATCACGATTGCTAAAACTGCCGAAACTCTTAGTACTGTAGTGATAAACAACACACCACCCGTAAAACAAAGTGGCGATACTGCCGTTTATTCAGCAAGCCAGTTTAAAGTAAACCCGGATGCAACAAGTGAGGATCTGATAAAAAAGATGCCTGGAATAACAGTGGATAAAAGCGGCAGTGTAACCGCACAGGGGGAAACCGTAAAAAAAGTAACGGTTGACGGCAGAGATTTTTTTGGCGACGATGCCACTGCTACATTGAGAAATCTGCCTGCTGAAGTAATCGATAAAATCCAGGTCTTTGATAAACTGAGCGACCAGGCGCAACTTACAGGGTTTGATGATGGCAACACAACCAAATCGATCAATATTGTTACTAAAAAAGATATGCGTACCGGAAACTTTGGACGAGTTTATGCCGGATATGGAACTGATGGAAGGTACAGTGGTGGTGGCAATGTAAGTTTCTTTAATAATGACAGGAGGATCTCTCTTCTCGGGTTAGTGAATAATGTAAACCAACAAAACTTTTCTTCCCAGGACCTGATTGGGGCAACAAGCGGCGGACGTGGAGGTGGTGGTGGAAGACGAGGTGGCGGCGGAGGAGGGAATTTCCGTGGCGGTGGAAACAATTTTATGGTTGGTCCACAAAGTGGAATTGCCAAGACCAATGCCTTTGGGGTGAATTACAGTGATGCGTGGGGAAAGAAAATTGACGTGACAGGAAGTTATTTTTTCAATAACAGCAACACGAATAATAATCAGACCATCAACCAGCAAAACTTTATTACAAAAGATTCTTCCCAGTATTACGATGAGAATACGATTTCTGATAATAAAAATTATAACAACAGGGCTAATTTGAGGCTTACTTACCGGATAGATTCAAGCAACACAATAATCGCTACATCAAGCCTTAATTTTCAAAACAATAATTCCATCAATTTTGTGAATGGCAATTTCTATACTGACGCTGCCAAACAAAATCTACTCAGCAAAACGGAAAGTGATATCAATGGAAATACGAATGGGAACAGCCTGAATAATGAACTCTTATTCAGACATGCATTTTCAAAAAGAGGAAGGAGTATTTCTCTTGGCGTTTACCAAACTTCCAGCAACAGAAACGGACAGAATTATTCAAATCAATATAACAATTATTACAAGCCCGGCTTGTTACAGCAAGATACTGTAAAACAATTTTCAGATCAGAAAAGCAACAGCAATCAATACAGGTTAAACCTTGTATATACTGAACCTTTGGCACCAAAAACCCAGTTGCAGATCAATTATAGCCCTTCTTTTCAAACCAGTAAAGCCGACCAGGAAACCTCTGCCTTTGATGATGGTTCTTCAAAATATTCTTTACTCGACACCAGCCTGAGCAATAAATTTAATAACACCTACAATACCCAAAATACAGGCATTACTTTTCGTCATGGAGACCGTAACAACATGATCTCTGCCGGGGTTTCTTACCAGTACAGTGAATTAAAAAGCAGCCAGGTATTCCCGCAGGTTTCGCAGATTGACAATTCTTACAGCAATTTTCTTGCAAATGCCTTTTCAAGATTCAAACTTTCTAACCGCAGCAACCTGAGGATCATTTACCGCGCATCAGTAAGTCCTCCTTCTGTTACCCAGTTACAGAATGTGATCAATAATACCAACGCGCTTTTTTATACTACCGGTAATCCTGATCTGCAGCAGCAATACACCAATAATATTATTGCCCGTTACACCTTTACAAATACCGGCAAAGGACAAAGCTTTTTCGCTAACCTGTTTTTCCAGAATATTAATAATTATGTAACCAATGCGACCTTTACTTCAAGAAAGGATTCGGTGCTTACACCAACAATTACACTACATCCCGGAACACAGATCTCAAAACCTGTAAACCTGAATGGATATATTAATGCGAGATCATTTTTCACATTTGGTCTGCCGTTAAAATTTTTAAAATCAAACCTGAATTGGAATGCAGGGATGAGTTATGCAAAGCAACCGGGGATGATCAACAATGTTGAAAATATTTCCAATTCATACAATTATAATCTTGGTGCGGTTTTATCAAGCAATATCAGTGAATACATAGATTTTAATCTTTCTTACGCCGCTAATATTAATACTGTCAAAAACACCATCCAACCGGATTTAAACAATAATTATTTTACACAATCGATTGGCATAACAGCTAATCTTTTAACCAAAAAAGGTTTGTTTTTTCAAAACGATTTATCGAATGAATCCTATAAAGGTTTGAGTGACGGATTTAACCAGAATTATTGGTTATGGAATATGGCCATTGGTCAAAAGTTTTTGAAAAACCAGATGGGAGAATTGAAACTATCGGTGTTTGATCTTTTGAAACAAAATAAAAGTATTACCCGTGATGTTACTGAATCCTATGTGCAGGATCAGATCAACCAGGTTTTGCAACAATATTTTATGCTGACATTTACCTACAAATTAAAGACCTTTGGTAAGGGTAAGCCACAAACCAACGAAAGAAACAGCAATTTTGGAAGGTTCGGTGGTCCTGGTGGTTATCGTGGCCCTGGTGGACCATCACTTTAGCATCTTAATATTTTTGCTTTGAATGAAAGGGAATTAATTGCCCTGCTGAAAAAAAAGGACAGGGCAGCATTTAAAATAATTGTAGAAACATGGCAGGATATGGTTTACAACACTGCTCTTGGATTTTTACAAAATGCGCAGGATGCTGAAGATACAGCCCAGGAAGTATTTATCCAGGTATTTGAATCTATCGGATCTTTCAAAGAAGAGTCGAAATTTTCAACATGGATCTACAGGATAACGGTTTCAAAAAGCCTGGATCACCTGAGAAAGAAAAAGAGAAAAAAAAGGTTTGCATTTATCCAGAGTTTGTATGGCAAAAATGAAGCTGTGATGATTGAGCCGCCTGATTTTTTTCATCCCGGAGTGAAGATGGAAAACAAAGAAAACGCGGCGGTACTTTTTAAAGCGATTGAACAATTGCCGGCTAACCAGAAAACAGCTTTTCTTTTGAATAAAATTGAAAACCTGAGTTACCAGGAAATCAGTGAAGTAATGAAATCAAGTGAACCGGCTGTGGATGCATTGCTCCAGAGAGCCAAAAAGAACCTGAAGAAAACGTTGAAAGAATATTATTTGTTATTGATTCGTAATTGATAAAAAGTATAAAAAAGAAAGCAGGGTTTTTAATAAAATAACGTCTAAAAAAAGAATGGATTTTGCTGCACCCTGAAGTAAAATCAAAATCAATAAAGTCATTTTTAATAAAAATAATGGAAGAAAAAATCAATAGAAAAATCGAAGAAGCGATGAGCAGCCTTGATGGAATACAAAAAGCATCACCGGCTCCGTTTTTCTTCACTCGTCTTGAAGCAGGGATGCAAAATCAAAAAAGCATCTGGGAACAATTCTCATCATTTGTATCAAGGCCAGTTGTTGCTTTTGCATGCATTTGTCTTGTGATCATGATCAATGCTGTGGTAATTTTTTCTTCTGCCAATTCACCAAAAAAAGTTGACGACCAGACCTCTGAAATTGCTACCACTGACGAATACAACCTGGTCAGTTCAACTTTTTATGAATTTGTAAATACCAAACCCTGATGAGCAATAACACAAAAACAAAAACGCTGGTAACCATTATAATTTTTCTTTTGATTACCAACATTGCCATGCTGATATTTTTCGTGATGAGTAACGGACCTCATGACCGGAGAAACAGGAATCATGAATCAAATGGGATGTACAATTCTCTTAAAAATGAGGTTGGTTTTTCAAAGCAGCAGTTGGATCAATACCAGCTTTTAAGAAAAGAGCAAATGGGTAAAGTGCGGCCTTTGTTTAATGAAGTACGGAATGCAAAGAAAGATTTTTACGGTTTAATTTATTCAGAAAATGTTTCAGATTCGCTGATGAATGCTGAGGCAGATTCTATTGCCAAAAAACAGAAATCGCTGGACCTGCAGATGTTTACTTATTTTAAAAACGTAAGGAAGATCTGTAGGGCGGAACAATTACAGAAATATGATTCAACATTAAAAAAAGAAGTTAGCCGGATGGTTGATAAGCCTTCAAGAAACAACGCCGGCAACAAAAAATAGTTTCTCAGAAACGTTCATTTAATTAAAATCAAAAAAATCAAAAATTAAAATTTCATGAAAAGAAAAATCACCATGTTGATTGCATTATTTTTAATCGCAACAACCGGCATTTATGCCCAGGGAATGCAACGCCGCACCGTACCTGAAAGAGTAAAAGCAACAATGGACAAAATTACACCGGCACTCAACCTCGATGCATCGCAACAAAGCAGAACGGACAGTGCTTTCACTGACTACTACACATCTCAAATGAAAATGTTCCAGGATGCGAGGGAATCAGGAAACCGTCCTGACCGAAGCCAATTTGAAAAACTGATGCAGGACAGGGATACAAAATTGAAAGAAATTTTCACTGCTGACCAGTACACTAAATTTAAAAATGAAGTGGAAGAAACTCTTCGTCCTCAACGCCAGACACACGAAGGAAACCAGTAAGGTAAAATGAGTTTTAATTTAAGAAGGTTGCTATCATGGCAACCTTTTTTATTTTCTAATGAAAAAATGGAACAAGTTCCTCAGCTTCCCGCTCTCCTAATCTCTTTTTAAGTGTGTTAAAAAGCTGAATATCTGATATGTATATTGTAGATGCCATAATTTATTATTCACCAATATCAAATGATTATCCTGATGAAAAATAATTGAGAGAAGACTAATTAAAATATACATTTCTCAGATCATCATTCTTCTCTTCTATCAAATCCAGGATTTTATTTTTGCCTAATTTTTTTATAGAACTGGAAACAAAATGTTGAGGTAAAAATTGTTGTGTTTGGCGAAGCGCTTCTAAAAAAGCTTTTACATTTTTACTAACCACAGCCTGTTTTTCTTTATCTGCTTTTGTAAAGATCAAAGTGAACGGGATTTGCCATAATCCAAGATTTTTAATAAAATCCAAATCAATTTTCTGAGGAGAATGACGTGAATCAATGAGCACAAAAACATTGACAAGATTTTCTCTTTTTCTTAAATAATTTTCAATCATTTGCTCCCATCTTCTGCGGCTGCTCAAAGATGTTTTTGCAAAACCATAACCAGGTAAATCCACCAGATACCATTTCGTTTCATTAGAATCGCCAGGCTTTGGAACACTTTTTATTTCAAAATGATTGATCATCTGCGTTTTGCCGGGTGAGTTGGAGGTTTTGGCGAGTTTATCATTATTCGTCAGCATATTGATGAGCGATGATTTGCCCACATTGCTTCTTCCAATAAAGGCATATTCAGGCCTGTCCGCAACAGGACATTTATCGTAAGAAGGACTGCTGATAAGGTATTGCGCTTTTTTAATGTGCATGACGCAATTTAAGTTAATGTCCTGATTGATAGCGCTAAGACCCGGAATTGATCCATCTGCTAAAGTTGTCCTAAAAAGTAAAAAGCAGCTTCTATCAACCAGTTACTAAAAACAAAAAACTATCTTTGAACCAATGAATATTTACCCGCACGATACAGTCGTTCCATTTAAAAATTCTACTGAAAGCAAGAAGAAGCAGGTGGAGGATATGTTTGATAAAATCGCTTTCCGGTATGATTTTTTAAACCGTTTTCTAAGCGCAGGAATAGATGTACGGTGGCGCAAAAAAGCAATTATGCAATTGGTGTCATGGATGCCCGAGACCATTCTTGATGTAGCCACGGGCACCGGAGATTTTGCAATAACCAGTTATGAAATTTTAAAGCCGGAAAAAATTACCGGTATTGATATCAGTGATGGAATGCTTCAAATTGGGCGAAAAAAAATTGCGAAAGCAGGATTAGAAGATTGTATAGAATTATTAAATGGTGACAGCGAGGCAATTTTATTCGCAGATAATTCGTTTGATGCTGTTACGGTAGCGTTTGGGGTTAGAAATTTTGAAAATCTTGAAAAAGGATTATCAGAAATTAAAAGAGTTTTAAAACCAGAAGGGAAATTAGTTATTGTAGAATGTACAAAACCATCCCTGCCGGTAATAAAACAATTGTATCATTTTTACATGAAATTTATCACGCCGAAAATTGGAAAGGTTATTGCAAAAAATAATGAGGCATATCAATATTTAAACGACTCCGTTCTTCAGTTCCCGGAAAAAAAATCATTCATTCACATCTTAAATCAATCAGGCTATAGAAACACTTTTTACAAAACATTGACTTTAGGAATATGCACCATTTATTGCGCGGAAAAATAGCTTTTATGCTATTACTCATGTTTTGTTCAACTGTGGCTTTAGCTCAGTCTGACAACAGTGTAAACCAGGAAGATCACGATGATAAACCTTATCATTTTGGAATCAATATTGGTTACAATGAATCGCATTTTAATTTTACCCATCATCCACGTTTCCTGCAGTATGATTCTATTATGGATGTGGAAAGCATCAACAACCCGGGCATCAACCTGGCGTGGCTGGTGAATGTGAGAATGAGCAATCATTTTGATATCAGATTACATCCGCTGGATCTTACTTTTTCTGAAAAAGCCTTTTTATATACCCAGAAATATGAAGATGATTCATCGGTTACGAAAAAAGTACAATCGATTACCTTAAGCTTTCCGGTTCAGATTGCCTTCAGCAGCGACAGGATTGGCAATTTTAAAGTTTATACAATAGCAGGTGGAAAATTTGATTATGACCTTGCAAGTAATGCAGGAGCTTCAAAAGCAGAAGACCTTGTGAAATTAAATCACTCAGATCTCAGTGTGGAGTTGGGCCTTGGCTTTCATATTTATTTCCCCTATTTTGTTTTATCTCCTGAAATTAAATTGAGTCATGGGTTAACCAATCTTCATGCCCGTGATCCCAATCTTAAATATTCCAATGTGATCGATAAGATCAATTCACGAATGATCACTTTTTCATTAACGGTGGAATAGTAATTAAATATATTTACCGGTGTGGCTTTCCTTTATCTTTTTTAATCCTTCCGGAATGCCGGCATACACTAAATTGCCACCTTCATCACCAGCTCCCGGACCAAGATCAATGATCCAGTCGGCTGATTTGATCACATCCGTATTGTGTTCGATTACGATGATCGAATGTCCTTGTTCTATCAATGCATTGAAGGAAGCAAGTAATTTTTTTATGTCGTGAAAATGAAGTCCTGTTGTTGGTTCATCAAAAATGAAAAGAAGATTTCCCTGGTTTCCTTTTCCTAAAAACGAAGCGAGTTTTACGCGTTGGGCTTCCCCTCCTGAGAGTGTATCAGAGGATTGTCCCAGCTTGATGTAGCCTAATCCGACATCACTTAATGGTTTTATTTTTTTAGCAATATCCGCACCGCTAATTTCATTTTTCTTTGATGAAGGTTTATCTTTTGAAAAGAATTCAATTGCTTCATCCACACTCATCTCCAATACGTCGTAAATACTTTTATCATTGTATTTTACTTCGAGCACTTCTTCTTTAAATCTCTTTCCATGACACACATCACAAACCAAATGAACATCGGCAAGAAATTGCATTTCAACTACCTGCTCGCCTTCACCTTTGCAGGCATCGCATCTTCCGCCATCAACATTAAAGGAAAAATGCTTAGGCTGATAGCCGCGGATTTTACTGAGCGGTTGTTTGCTGAATAACTCCCTGATTTCATCATACGCTTTTATATAAGTTACGGGGTTGCTGCGTGATGATTTACCAATTGGATTCTGGTCAATCATTTCCACCTGCGAAATAAAATCAACATCACCGGAAAT
>Ga0164242_10005941_pt1 | contig 13500 bp, 9 predicted proteins | sample OricomgcompostMG_FD_108783 | JGI IMG/M metagenome (GOLD analysis project Ga0164242, IMG submission 108783) | Miracle-Growth compost microbial communities from Emeryville, California, USA - Original compost - Miracle growth compost (MG) ...
CTCGTCCAGCACGGACAGGGCGATGTTGGCCAGCAGCGGTGACAAGATCCCGCCCTGGGGTGTGCCGGTGATGGTGTCCCGGTTCAGGCCTTCCTCGGAGAGGACCCCGGCCCTGAGGAACGCCGTCACCCAGCCCAGCACGCGCTTGTCCGCGACTCGAACGCGCACCCGACCTATCAGGGCCTGGTGATCGATCTCGTCGAAGCACGCCGTGATGTCTGCCTCGAACACCCACTCGTAGTTCCGGTTGGGTGAGGCGAGGTAGTGAATCTCAGCGATCGCGTCCTGAGCCCGCCGTCTTGGGCGGAAGCCATACGAGCATGGCTTGAAGTCCGCCTCAAAGATCGGCTCCAGCACCAGCTTCAACGCGGCCTGCACGACACGGTCACGGGTAGTCGGGATACCGAGGCGACGGATCTTGCCCGACGCCTTCGGGATCGCCTTCTCCCGCACCCGCTGCGCAACAAACCTGCCGCACTTCAGATCCTCACGGATCTCGGCGAGCAGTTCCGCGACCGCCGGGCCGGTCACGTCTCGCGGCGCGAGCCGGTCGACCCCAGCGGTTCGTGCACCGGTGTTGCCTCGCACCCGACTCCACGCCGCAACGAGGAACGCCGGGTCATAAACGAGGTTGTGCAGATCATCGAACCGGCGGCCAGGATCGGCCACCGCCCATCGGTGCAGCTTCGTCTGCATCGCCAGTACCCGCGCCCACGCCTGAGTCTGGCTGGGCCAGAAAGCGGGACTCGGTTCGCCGGTGTTCACCAGCGGACTCCTGCCGTTGTGTTGATGCTGCGATCACGCTGGACCCCTTCGCCATGTGACCGGCTTTCCCGACCTCGGACTACTACGGGTCCTCCGCCCCACCCCGGCCGCATCGACCGACGACGGGCCTTCCCACCGGGCCGCTGGCTGCGACCCGAGCTAGGGACGACCGGGATGGTTCCCACGTTCACTCTCGATCCGTTCGACGGGATCGGCGCCCAGCTATGCCCCTGCAGCATCGCCACGGTTACGCCGCAGACCTTCACCGCGGCCTCCGAGCCGACGACATTGATCGACCCAGGAGTTCCCGACATGACACGAGTGCCGTCCCGGTGCGCGCTGCTATCCAGCCCAGATCCGCCAGGTTGGAGCTGGTGGCTCTCTTGAGGGGCTTTCAGCCGCTGGTTCCTCACGTACGCCTCTCCGTCTCGCTAGCCGAGCCCGGGTCATCTGGCAGTACTGACCCGCTTCGTCGTTGTCGGGGCCGCTGTCCACCCTCCCCGGCGTCTCCCGGATCAGGCTGCCCCCAGCTTCACCAGACCGCTGCGACGGCCCGGGGGTGAAGGTCTCCCACCTCCACCGCCGAATGGACGACAGAGCCCCCCTCGGCCGCGGACTTCGATCCCGGTCAGCACCCGGATCATCGACTTGTACTTCTTGCGCTGGCCGGGCGAGAGCACCACGATCTGCTCCACGTACTCCAACCCCCACCTCGTCGAACGGCCGCGTGTCCGACTGTTGGGCTGACGGGGCGGGCTCGTGGACGAAGCCTCGCCCCTTGACCCAGCCGGACGGCCATTGCTGACCGGCTGCAGTGACCATCTGCAGGAAGCCCTCGGCGTGGGCACCGCCGGTACGCCAGTAGGAGGTGCCTCCATCGGTGCGTTGCTTGTCGGTGATCCAGGCCATCGTGCTGTCCTCTCCAGGGAGGGCAAAGGGGGAGCAACCCCCGCCCGTTTTGTCGTCTCGTGCTGCACTGGACGCCGAAAACGGCCCGGAAATGACTACAGGCCCCGGAATCCGGGGCCTCCAGATGTGGGCAAGGGGGGAGTTGAACCCCCACGTCCTTTCGGACACACGGACCTGAACCGTGCGCGTCTGCCATTCCGCCACTTGCCCTCGCCGACAGACCACGTCTGAACAGCAGCGGCAACGGTAGCACGCGCCGAGCAGGACAAAATGCGGGCACCCGAGGAGTGACCGATAGACTCGACGGACCCCGCGCCGCCCGGTGCGGACTCAGGCGTGCCCGCCTGCAGAGCGTCCGAGGAGGAGCGAAACGTGAGCCTCGCCCAGCGGTTCGAACGCCGCCTCGAGGAGTTGGTCGGCGGCGCCTTCGCTCGCCTCTTCAAAGGACAGGTCGAGCCGGTCGAGATCGGCACCGCCCTGCAGCGCGAGGCGGCCGACAAACGCAACGTGATGGGCAACGGCCGCGTCATGTCGCCCAACCGCTACCGCGTGACCCTCTCTCCGTCCGACCACGAGCGCCTCGTGCCGTGGGAGCAGCAGCTCACCAACTCCCTCGCCGAGCTCGTCCAGGACTACCTGGACGAGAACCACTGGGAGACCATCGGCGACGTCGAGGTCTACCTCGCCCGCGACGAGCAGCTGCACACCGGCGTCTTCGGCGTCGCCTCGCGGATGGAGCCCGACGCCCCGCCGCGCCGCCGCCCGCACGACTCGCTGTCGATGCCGATCGTCCCGGGGGCGCGGCCCGGCGAGTACGCCTCCGCGCCACCCGCGGCACCACCCGCCTACCCGACCGCGCCACCGGCTCCGGAGCCGTCCTTCGCGCCGCCGCCCGCCTACAGTCAGGCCCCGGCCTACGGCCAGGAGCCCGGCTACCCTCAGGATCTCGGCTATCCGCAGGATCCGGGCTACGGCCAGGGCGGCAACGGCTACCCGCCGGCCCCGCACCAGCCGCCGCCGCAGTACGCGCCGCCGCCGTCCTTCCAGCAGCCGCCGCCACGCCAGGCCGCGGCGATGTTGATCGTCGACCAGACCAACCGCCGCTTCGACCTGCGCAGCGGCAGCAACGTCATCGGCCGGGGCACCGAGTCCGACCTGCAGCTGCTCGACCAGGGCATCTCCCGCCGCCACGTTGACATCCAGTTCGACGGCAACTTCGCCACCGCCTACGACCTCGGCTCCACCAACGGCACCACGGTCAACGGTCACGAGATCAGCAGCCAAATCCTCCGGCACGGAGACGTCATCAGGGTGGGTCACACGCGGATCGTGTTCCATCAGGAGTCCGCGTGACCGCTGTGTTCGCCGTGATCGCCGCGGTCGTGTCGGCGTGTCCCGACCCGGCAGGAACCGGCCCGTGAACTCGGCGCTCGCGCTGCAGGTGATGCGCTTCGGCTTCCTCGCTCTGCTGTGGCTGTTCGTGTTGGCGGCCATGCGGGTGATCCGGTCGGACCTGCGCGCGGGCGGTCAGCCCCGGATCGCCTTCCCGCCGCCGGCCCGCCGCCGCGGCAAGGGGGCGCCGGCCCCGCAGCAGCGCGCGCCGCAGGGCCAGCCGTCCTTCCTGTTCGTCACCGAGGGCGGTCTCACCGGCACCCGCATCGGCCTCACCGGTGCGCCGGTGCTGATCGGCCGGGCCAACGACTCCACGCTCGTCCTCGACGACGACTACGCCAGCACCCGCCACGCCCGGATTAGCCTGCAGGGCGGCCGGTGGATCGTCGAGGACCTCGGCTCCACCAACGGCACCTACCTCGGTGAGCACAAGCTCGACGGCCCGGTGGCCATGGAGCCCGGCGTCCCGCTGCGTATCGGCCGTACGGTCCTGGAGCTGCGATGACGCCGTCCCGGCACCCGGCGGGAGGGGTGCGCTGATGGCGCTGTACCTGCGTTATGCGGTGCGCTCCGACCTCGGCCTCGTCCGCAACAACAACGAGGACTCCGTCTACGCCGGGCCCCGGCTGCTGGCCATCGCCGACGGCATGGGCGGGCACGCGGCGGGCGAGGTCGCGAGCAAGATCGTCATCAGCACCCTCGAGCACCTCGACGAGGACCGCCGCATCGACGACCTCATGGGCGAGCTGCGGCACACGGTGCTCGAGGCCAATCACCGCATCGCCACCGCCGTCGAGCACAAGGGCGAGCTCGAAGGCATGGGCACCACGCTCACCGCCCTGCGCTTCGTCGGCTCGCAGGTCGGCCTGGTGCACGTCGGCGACTCGCGCGCCTACCTGCTGCGCAACGGCACGCTCGACCAGATCACGCACGACGACACCTACGTCCAGTACCTCGTCGACACCGGCAAGCTCACGCCGGAGGAGGCCAAGGACCACCCGCGCAAGTCCGTCATCCTGCGCGCACTGCTCGGCTCCGACGTCGAGCCCGACGTCTCCATCCGCGAGGCCTTCGCCGGCGACCGTTACCTGCTGTGCTCCGACGGCCTGTCCGACGTGGTCTCCATCGAGACCATCGCCGACACCCTGCTCATCGACGACCCGCAGGAGTCCGCCGACCGGCTCGTCGAACTGGCGCTGCGCGGCGGCGGGCCGGACAACGTCACGGTCATCGTCGCCGACGTCGTCAACGCCAAGGTCGGTGACACCGTCGACGACGTGCCGGTCATCGCGGGTGCGTTCGTCGACCCCGCCGCGGCCGACGTGCCCGCCGACGACCCGGGCGCCGACTCCGCCGCCGAGCGCGCAGCCCGGATGGCCCGCCCCACCGCGCCCACCCCGGAGGCGGCGGCCCCGGCCAAGCGCAAGCGCCACTGGCGCTCCTGGTTCATCGGCGGCGCGATCATCGTCGTCATCGCCGCGGTGCTCGGCGGGCTGTACGCGTGGACGCAGACGCAGCACTTCGTCGGCAAGGACGGCGCCGACGTCGCGATCTTCCGCGGCGTCAACACCGCCTTCGGCCCGGTCAAGCTGTACTCGGTCGACGAGCCCGAGCAGTTGAAGATCACCGCGCTGTGCCCCGCGGACCAGGCCCGGGTGCGCGACGGCATCGACGCATCGAGCCGCAGCGACGCCGAGCGCATCGTCGAGCAGCTGCGGCAGAACCGCCGCAGCTCCTGCCCGGTGTCGCCGACGACCCCGAGCACCGCCTGCCCGTCGCCGTCCGGGCTGCCCACCGGCGCGGCCTCCGAGGGCGACGGCACCGGCCCGTCGACGTCGAGGGCAGCGAGCGGCAGGGCCACGACGAGCAGCAAGGCCGCGGCCGGCGGCGAGAAGTCGGCCGAGACCCACCGCGGCGTCGCGGCGGCGAAGCCCACCACCAAGGCCGCGCCGCACAGCACGGCGCGCAGCGCGACAAGCGGCCGGTCGACGTCGGCCACCGACACCAACACCGGCACCCCCACCGCGGCCACGGGCAGCACGGGAGCGTGCAACTGAGGTGAGCACCCTCCAGCCCCCCGCACCGATACCCACCCGGCGCAACGTCGAGCTCGCGCTGCTCGTCTTCGCGGTGCTCATCGTCATCTGCGCCGAGGCCTCGGTCGAAGCAGCCCGCGACGGCCACTTCTCCGCACGGCTGGCCACCTACGCGGCGGTGCCGCTGGTGATCGGGCTCGTCGCCCACGTCGTCATCCGCAGGGTGGCGCCCTACGCCGACCCGCTGCTGCTGCCGATCGTCGTGCTGCTCAACGGCCTCGGCCTGGTGATGATCCACCGCCTCGACCTCGGGCTCAAGCAGCAGGCGGAGCTGTTCGGCACCAGCGCCGGCAGCGCGCAGGCGCCGACGCAGATGGTGTGGACGGCGCTCGGGGTGGTGCTGTTCCTCGCGATGATCCTGCTCGTCCGTGACCACCGGATCCTGCAGCGCTACGCCTACACCCTCGCACTCGTCGGCCTGGTCATCATGGTGCTGCCCGCGGTGCTGCCGGCGAGCCTGTCCGAGGTCAACGGCGCCCGCATCTGGATCCGGGTCGCCGGCTTCTCCATCCAGCCCGGCGAGTTCGCCAAGATCCTCCTGACGATCTTCGGCGCCGCCTACCTCGTGCAGAAACGCGACGTGCTGGCCCTGGCCGGGCGGCGCATCGCCGGCATCGACTTCCCCCGCGGCCGCGACTTCGGCCCGATCCTGCTGGCCTGGCTGCTGTGCATCGGCGTGCTCGTCCGTGGCCGGGACCTCGGCACGTCACTGCTGTTCTTCGGGCTGTTCGTCGTGCTGCTCTACGTGGCCACCGAACGGGTCAGCTGGGTGATCGTCGGCGTCATCCTGTTCGCCGGCGGCGCCTACCTCGCCTACCAGCTGTTCGGCACGGTGCAGACCCGCGTCGACGTATGGCTGCACCCGTTCAGCCAGGCCAACGAGGCCACCGGCTACCAGCTGCGTCAGTCGCTGTTCGGCCTCGGCACCGGCGGCATCTTCGGCACCGGCCTCGGCAGCGGCCACCCCGAGCTCGTGCCGCTGCCCGCCACCGACTTCATCGTCACCTCCTTCGGCGAGGAGACCGGCCTGTTCGGCGTCGTCGGACTGCTCGCGCTCTACGGCGTGTTCGTCACCCGCGGCATCGCGGCCGGCCTGGCCGTGCGCGACTCCTTCGGCAAGCTGCTCGCCATCGGCCTGGCCTGGCTGGTCGCACTGCAGCTGTTCGTCGTCGTCGCGGGCGTCACCCGGCTGCTGCCCGAGACGGGCCTGACCACGCCGTTCCTGAGCTACGGAGGTTCGTCGCTGCTCGGCAGCTGGATCATCCTGGCGCTGCTGCTGCGGGTGTCCGACGCCGCGCGCCGGCCGGCCGGCACCCCGCCACCCAAGACGGCGCCCGTCGCCGAGGCGGTGCCCGCATGAACCGCCCGATGCGCAAGGTCGGCATCGCGGTGGCGGTGCTGTTCCTGGCCCTGTTCTTCAACCTCAACGTCGTGCAGATCCTGCAGGGCAACGAGTACCGCAACCACGACGGCAACGCCCGCGTGCACTACAACGAGTACTCCAGCCCGCGCGGCTCGATCCAGGTGCAGGGCGTCAACGTCGCCGACTCCAAGAAGGTCGACGACGAGCTGAAGTACCTGCGCGTCTACCCGAACGGCCCGCTGTACGCGCCGGTCACCGGCTACTACCCGTTCAACGGCAGCGCCACCCAGGTCGAGGCGTCCGAGAACGAGATCCTCAGCGGCGACTCCGACAAGCTGTTCACCACCAAACTCGCCGACATCCTCACCGGCCGCGGGCTCAACGGCGGCAGCGTGCAGCTCACCCTGAACGCCGCCGCGCAGAAGGCCGCGTACGCCGCGATGAAGGGCTCCGACGGCCAGTATCGCCCCGGTGCGGTGGTGGCCCTCGACCCGCAGACCGGCGCCGTGCTCGCGTCGGTGTCGACGCCGTCCTACGACCCCAACGTGCTCAGCCAGCACAACCTCGCCAAGGCCGCCCACGCGCTGGCCTGCTACCAGGCGCTCACCATCCCGACGCAGGGCGGCGGGGAGTCCGCCAAGGCCTACGCCGCGCGCCGTGCCGCCAGCATCAGGGCGCAGCTCGTCCTGCGCGAGGGTGGCAGCACGCGGTTCCTGGCCGACTACCTCAAGCACCCGACCACGTTCCCGCTCGGCGGCATCGTCTACAGCACCAACCCCGCGGACTCCAACGCCGAGACCGCCACCTGGACACCGTTCATCGCGCTGGACAACCTCGACGGCGCGAAGGGCATCACCAAGGCCCAGCGGGCCACGATCGGCAAGGCCTACGCCGCGCAGTTCGCCGCCCACCACCTGGACACCGACTCCGGCGCCGGGCAGTTCGCGAACGGCCAGACCGGCTGCGGCGACGTGCCGCTCGACCCCACCGCGACGTTCGCCAAGGACAACCTCGCGCCGAGCCCGCTGCAGAACAAGGGCTTCTTCGAGCGTTACTTCGCCGGCTCGATCTTCAAGATCGTCGACTCCGCCGCCGCCCTGCAGACCGACGCCAAGGGCGACGCCAAGTACACGCCCGACACCGTCGTCCCGGCGCCCAACGGCTACCGCCCCTACGACCCGAAGAACACCTCCGCCTGCCCCGCCGCGCTCAACACCGCGTGCGTCGAGAACTTCGGCGGCGAGACGTGCCAGAACGGCAAGACGGCGTCGTTGCAGTACGCGTTCGCCAAGTCGTGCAACACCGCCTTCGCGCAGCTGCTCGTCGAGAAGCTGGGTGCGCAGAAGCTGATCGACCAGTCGAAGAAGTTCGGCTTCGACACCACCGCGCCGCTGTCGAACCTGCCGCCGCCGTATACCCAGTCGACGGTCGGCAACCCGAGCCAGCTGCAGTCCGACCTCGGCTACCTCGCGCAGACGGCGTTCGGCCAGCGCGACGTCCAGATCACGCCGATCCTCGCCGCGATGATGTCGGCGGCGATCGCGAACAACGGCACGATGATGAAGCCGTACCTGGTGAAGGCCGAGCTGCGGCCGAACCTCACCGTCCTGGACACCACCACGCCCAGCCAGTACAGCCAGGTGATCGACGGGTCGCTGGCCGACGAGCTGCAGCAGATGATGGAGGCCGTCATCACCTCGCCGGAGGGCACCGGCGGGCCGGCGAACATCACCGAGTTCGGCGATCAGGTCAAGGTCGGCGGCAAGACCGGCACCGCCGACACCGGCCAGACCAGCGCCTCCAAGCAGCAGCCGGACGCCTGGTTCACCGGCTTCGCGATGGTCAAGGGCCAGCCCCGCATCGCCGTCGCCGTGCTGCTGGAGCACGCCGGCGTCGCCGGCAACGAAGTCACCGGTGGCCTGGCCGCGGGCCCGGTCGCGAAGAAGGTCATGACCGCGTATCTGAAGTCGATCGGGGTGCATTGACGATGGGCACTACCGAGACGAAGAGGGCCGGATCAATGAGCAGTGAGGACCGAGGATGACGCAGCCGCGAATGGTCGGCGACCGTTACGAGCTGGGTGAACTCATCGGCTACGGCGGGATGGCCGAGGTGCACCGGGGGCGCGACACGCGCCTCAACCGGGACGTCGCGATCAAGATCCTGCGCGCCGACCTGGCCCGTGACCCCGCGTTCCTGAACCGTTTCCGCCGTGAGGCCCACTCGGCGGCGGGCCTCAACCACCCGTCGATCGTGTCGGTCTACGACACCGGCGAGGACTTCGGGCCGGACGGCACCGCGCAGCCGTTCATCGTCATGGAGTTCGTCGAGGGCCGCACGCTGCGCGACATCGTCAAGGCCGAGGGCAGCCTGCCCGCGCGCCGGGCCATGGAGATCACCGCCGACATCTGCGCGGCGCTCGACTTCAGCCACCGCAACGGCATCATCCACCGCGACATCAAGCCGGCCAACGTGATGATCACGCCCGCCGGTGCGGTCAAGGTGATGGACTTCGGCATCGCCCGCGCGGTGGCCGACAACTCCGCCACCGTCACCCAGACGGCCAACGTCATCGGCACCGCGCAGTACCTCTCCCCGGAGCAGGCGCGCGGCGAGACCGTCGACGCCCGCTCCGACGTCTACTCCACCGGCTGCCTGCTGTACGAGCTCGTCACCGGCGGCCCGCCGTTCCAGGGCGACTCACCGGTGGCCGTCGCCTACCAGCACGTGCGGGAGAACCCCGTCATGCCGTCGGCTCGCAAGCCCGACGTGCCGCGGGTGCTCGACTCGATCGTCATGAAGGCGCTCGCCAAGAACCAGCTCAACCGCTACCAGTCGGCAGGCGACATGCGCTCGGATCTGCAGCGCGCGCTGGCCAACCAGCCGGTCACTGCCGAGGCGGTCATGACCGACGCCGAGCGCACGCAGTTCATCGCGCGCACCCCGGCGCCCGCGGTGGCCCCGATCCGTGACGAGTACGAGCCCCCAGCCGACGACGGCCACCACCGGCGCACCGGCCTCATCTGGGCGGCCATCGTCGCGGCGCTGGTGCTGGTGATCGGTGGCGGGCTCGCCGTCATCCTGCTCAGCCGCGACTCCGGCTCGGACAAGGTGGACGTCCCGACCGACCTGCAGGGGCTGACGGTGGCGCAGGCCTCCGCGGCGCTCAAGGACGCCGGCCTGACGCTCGCCGCGGACCCGAAGTCGACCACCGGGCCGTGCACCGACACCTCGCAGACGCCTGAGGTCGGCCGGGTCTGCACCATCTCGCCCGTGCCCGGCTCGTCGGTGAAGAAGGGCAGCGAGGTCACCGTCACGCTCTACAAGAAGCCGGCTCCGACGTCGATCCAGATCACCGAGGACCTCACCGGCAAGTCCTACACCGAGGCGCTGAAGCTGCTGCAGACGATGGGCATCAACGCCTCGCGGGTCAACCCACCGACCTACGTCAACATCCTCGACTCGCAGCAGAAGGCGGTGGCCGACGAGGTCGTCGCGCAGCAGCCGGAGGCGTTCGGCTCCCTGGAGCCCGGCAAGAAGGTCACCCTGCAGGTGTCGACCGGCTTGCTCGTCCTGCCCAACGTCAAGGGTGAGAGCAAGGACTCCGCCGTCAACCAGATCCTCAACGCCGGCTTCAAGAACCCGAGCACCAAGAGTGTCAAGACCACGGACAAGGGCAAGGACGGCACGGTCGCCTCGGTGTCCGTCGTCGACCCGGGGGTCTCGAGCCAGCGGGCGAAGTACAACCAGACGAAGTCGAACCTCTACCACCAGAGCGCGCAGATCACGCTGACCGTCTACAAGTACGAGGCGCCGCAGCCGACCTGCACGAGCGTGGCCCCGACCGACACGACGGGTGCCTCGGGCGCGCCGACGGGTGGGTCGTCGGGCAGCACGAGCGGCACGCCGAGCGGCGGCAGTTCCTCGTCGAGCAGCAGCGGCCTGCCACCCTGCACCAACTGAGCCCGGCACCAAGGGGACTGCTTCACGGTGCTTCCGGTCTGCTCGCACGTACGCGAGCAAACCGGAAGCACCGTGCACAGCACTGCGATCTCGGAGTACTCGCCCCGCGAGCGCCTGAAACGCTCGCGTTCCAGGCGGTCAGTCCGGGGGATTGGTCAGCGGCAGCAGCACCTCGGCCCGCAGCCCGCTCGCTCCGTCCGGGCGGGCTACCAGGCGCACCCGGCCGGCGTGGTTGCGCACGATGTCGCGCACGATCGGCAGGCCGAGGCCGGTGCCGCCGGTGTCGCGCGAGCGGGACTCCTGCACCCGGTAGAAGCGGTCGAACACCGGCTCGCGCTCGGTCTCGGGCAGTCCGGCGCCGTCGTCGGTGACCGTGAGCAGCACGGCCGGCCGGCCCTCCAGCGTGCCGTCGCCGACCGCGACGTCGACCTGCTTGGTGGCGTAGCGCACCGCGTTGTTGACCAGGTTGATGACGACCCGCCGCAGCGAGTCGGCGTCGCCGAGCGTCCACCGCTCCGTGACCTCGGCGTGTACCCGGACGCGGGCGTGGCCGTAGCCGCTGGCGACCGAGGCGGCGAGGTCGGCGACGTCCACCGGCACGCGGCGGGTGGTGGCGGCCGACTCGTCGAGCCGGGCCAGCGCGAGCAGGTCCTCGACCAGTCGTTCGAGCCGGCCGAGGTCGACGAGGACATCGTCGATGAGGCCCTGCCAGTCGGCGGTGGGGCCGAGGCGGCGCCCGACCTCGAGTTGCACCCGCACCGACGCCAGCGGTGAGCGCAGCTCGTGCGCGGCGTCGCCGACGAACGTGCGCTGCCGGGACGTGGCGGTGTCGATGCGGTCGAGCATGGCGTTGAGGGTCAGCGCCAGCCGGTGGATCTCGTCCTGCGGGCCGGGCACGGGCAGCCGCTGCCGCGCGAGGCCGGCGGCGGTGATGTCGGCGGCGCCGTGCCGCAGCGCGGCCACCGGGCGCAGGGTGATCGACACGACCGCGTACGTGGCCAGCCCCATCAGCAGCACGGCCAGTGGGCCGCCGATGAGCGCGGCCCGGGTCAGCACCCGCACGCTGTCGTCGATGCGGGTCAGGTCGGTGAGCACGACGACGGTGTTGTCGCCGATCGGCCGGCCGATGGCGCGTAGCCGGGCGGTGGAGGTGGCGCTGGTGATGTCCAGGTGCTGCCCGTCGCGCAGTTTGGTGAGGTCCTCGGGCGTGACCAGCGGGGTGGAGCGGTCGGTGCCGCGGGTGGAGGAGATCGGGACGTCAGCGGGGTCGAGCACTTGGGCTGCGACGATGCCGCCGATGGTCTCCTCGATGGTGGTGGGGCAGGTCTTGGTGCACTCCTTCGCGATGTCCTTGGCGGTGTTCGTGGCCGAGGAGTCCAACACCCGGGTGAGGGCGTAGCGCTGCAGAATGATGACGAGTACCGCGCCGGTCACGACCGCGAAGGCGAACAGCGCCGTGGTGATCAGCGTCAGGCGGGCGCGCAGCGACTGGCGCACCCACCAGTCGTGCGGGTAGCGGACGGCCGCGACGACGATCCGCAGCGCGCCGTCGGCCTCCTCCGGCAACCCGGACCGGCCGATCAGCCGTCGGCGGCGAGGCGGTAGCCCGCGCCCCGCACCGTCTGCAGGTTGGCCTTGCCGAACGGTGCGTCGATCTTGCGGCGCAGGTAGCCGACGTAGACCTCGACGACGTTCGCGTCGCCCTCGTAGTTGGCGTCCCAGACGTGGTGCAGGATGTCGGCCTTGCTGACCGCGTCACCTGCCCGCCGCATCAGGAACTCCAGCAGGGAGAACTCGCGGGGCGTGAGCTCGACCGTCTCCTCTCCGCGACGCACGGTGTGTGCCGCCGGGTCGAGGACCAGATCGTCGACGGTCAGCGAGGCCGGGCGGGGGCGCACGCCGCGGCGCAGTAGGGCCCGGATGCGGGCCAGCAGGACGACGAACGAGAACGGCTTGGTGAGGTAGTCGTCGGCGCCGAGGTCGAGGGCGTCGGCCTCGTCGTACTCACCGTCCTTGGCGGTGAGCATGAGGATCGGCACCCAGTTCTCGGCGGCACGCAGCTGCTCGATGATCCGGTAGCCGGACAGCTCCGGCAGCATGATGTCGAGAATGAGGGCGTCGTAGGCGGACTCCTGCGCGAGGTGCAGGCCGTCCGGGCCGGTGTGGGCGATGTCGACGGTGAACCCCTCCGCGGCCAGACCGCGTTGCAGGGCCGACGCGAGCCGGACTTCGTCTTCGACGAGCAGTAGTCGCACGGGGGCTCTCCTTCGTCAACCTGTGAACGTTGCCAGGATGCCAGGCGCCAGCTGTGGCGACGGTTGGGGACCTCAGGCTGGTCACAGAGCGGGCCCGTTCTCCGCGATCCTGTTGCGCTGGCCGCCCCATGGGGCTTGGTCGGCAACAAGATCGCGGAGAACGGCGAGGACTTACAGCGTGTCGCGCCAGGCCAGCCACTCCTTGAGCTGGCCGAGGTCGTAGTCCGGGCCGGTGACGCCGACGGTGAACAGCGTCGCCCCGGCCTCGAGCAGCGCCGGGCCGACCTCGGCCGGCTCGCCGTTGGGGGTGCCGACGGACAGCTCGATCTCCGCCGGGTCGCGGCCGACGTCGGCGCAGTGCCCGCGCAGCACCTCGACCTTGTGCTTGAACGTGTCGAGGTCGCTGAAGGAGTGCCAGATGTCAGCGTGCCGGGCGACGATGCGCAGCGTCTTCTTCTCCCCGCCGCCGCCGATCAGCACCGGGATCTTGCGGGTCGGCGGCGGGTTCAGCTTGGCCCAGCGCGCCTCGATGCGGGGCAGGTCGTCGCGCAGTTGGTTGAGGCGGCCGCCGGCGGTGCCGAACTCGTAGCCGTACTCGTCGTAGTCGCGCTGGAACCAGCCGGAGCCGATGCCGAGGATCAGCCGGCCGTCGCTCAGGTGGTCGACGGTGCGGGCCATGTCGGCGAGCAGCTCGGGGTTGCGGTAGCTGTTGCAGGTGACCAGTGCGCCGAACTCCACGCGGCTGGTCTGCTCGGCC
>Ga0164242_10005942_pt1 | contig 13499 bp, 10 predicted proteins | sample OricomgcompostMG_FD_108783 | JGI IMG/M metagenome (GOLD analysis project Ga0164242, IMG submission 108783) | Miracle-Growth compost microbial communities from Emeryville, California, USA - Original compost - Miracle growth compost (MG) ...
CCAGCTACTAATCCAGCCGTCACTGGCTTGTATATGGGAGAGCAGACAGGATCCCGAGTTCTCCAGTGGGTATGTCCCAAACATTGACCGGTTGATGGTTCTGGCCCTGTAGGTTAGGGATAGTAGGTAGTTGAGCTACGGCAGATCTCGGACGCACTGCTAGCATGCCCATCATCACGGTTTCGGACCAAATGTTTGACCGGCAAGTGTATTATCATCTCTTGTTTATCGCAGCCCAGCGTTGTTTCATCTGCCTCAAGCCACAGTATTCGCGCTGCTGTCGCGGAAACTTTACACAAGCCCACGGCCGATCGCTGCCAGGGGTGTGGTCATCACCCTGGCAGCCACGTGGAGATGGCTCGCCCACAAACGACTCGGACGAAGCAAGTGTTTCATCCCTACGTTTTTCTACTTCGGCTCATTTTTGTCCTGGGTGATATCACTTCTCAGATTTTGCACTTTTTGCCAAGTTCCGTCTGCAACCCCGTGCCGCTCCTCCAGCATTTTCAAACGTTGGCGCAAGGTGCCTTGCGTCGCGTGCTGGGAGCCTTGCTTAGTTTGTGCATAGCTGAACCTTTCTGTGCCTGAATCGTCACCCGTCTTGCCCGATCTAGCGAATGTGGCTGTTCCCTAAACCAGTCAGCGTTTCCAACCCCTAGCGATGTCCATCCAGTGGTGCGCGTCTCGATACGCCCTCGATTTCGAGCTGCAGACGGAATCTCGGACCAACGCTAAGGTTGTAGCCGCCCACCAGGAGACTGAATGCAGGGGGCTGATGTGACCACTCGCAGCTGCAAACAACATCGTTAACCAATCAATATTCAGTATGTCGAGAGCTGTTGGTTCGAGAATTCAACTAGCGAAACTCTCTCGGGCCGCGCAACTTGGCCGAGACCCATGAGAGTTGTTTATTTATATTAAAGATGAGCCAACAATCGCCGTCATTCGAGCTCATCAGCAACCCCTTTTGTCTCGTATCCTCATACCACTTCATCTCATCCTTTCCCCAGTCCGTCGTTCATACTCATTCGCAAACCTCCTGCGTTCATCCCTCAGGACAACTTTGTGTCATACTTTCCCAGCTGCATCAATACCATCCTACGACCTAATACTTGCTTCTAATTGATCTTCACCCGATCATGGCATCCGCCGAAACAGACGTCAGTGGTCTCAGCTCGGACGTTCTAGCCCAACTCAACAACGCCGAGTCAAAGACCCTCCTGGACACGGTCGATAATCTCAGAGAACTTCAAGTCGGCGAGATTATCAACCTACCCCAGATCATTGTGGTCGGCGACCAGTCGTCCGGGAAGAGCTCTGTTCTTGAAGCCATCTCTCGCGTGCGATTTCCCGTCGATGAGGACGTGTGCACCCGGTTTGCGACCGAGCTAGTGCTTCGCCGAGCCAAGGAGGCCAAGGTCGATGTCAGCATCCAGTATGCCAGCCGCCCTCCTGCTTCGGGGCAAGCTCACAATACGCCTGAGCCTTTCCGGAAATCCGGCTTCGACAAAGATGCCCTTCCCGACCTCATCAAGGAAGCTAAGGAGCGCATGGGCATTCAGAAAAGGAGCTTCTCGAAGGATATCCTACGCGTTGAGATTGCAGGACCGGATGTCCATCCTCTCACGCTTGTTGACCTTCCAGGTTTCTTCCACTCGGGGACGGCTGACCAATCCGAAGAAAGCAAGGAAATTGTCGACCAGCTTGTTGAGAGCTACATGAAGCAAGAGAAAAGCATCATTCTAGCGGTTGTTGCGGCCAACTACAATCTTGCCAACCAGGCAGTCCTCAAGCAAGCCAAGAAGCATGACCCAACAAGGCAGCGCACATTGGGAGTTATCACGAAGCCGGATCTCGCCGGTACCGGGCCCAATGTACGAAGGTACATCGACCTCGCCAAGGGCTTCGAGGCGGAGCACAAACTCACCCTGGGTTGGTTTGTGCTACGCAATCGGTCCCATGAGGAGAAGGACCTCAGCTTTGACGAAAGAGACGCCAATGAGGAGCGCTTTTTCCAGTCCGGAGCCTGGTCCTCCATCCGCCAGACGAATCGCGGTGTCGAGAACTTACGCAGACGGCTCAGCAATGTGCTCTTGAGCCATATCAAGACGAACCTGCCCAGCGTAATTCGTGAAATTGACGACAACTTGTGTCAGCGGAACGAGGAGTTGCAACGGCTCGGAACACAGAGAGCTACCGGAGAAGAGATAAGACTGTACCTTCTCGGCATCGCCGAGAAGTTCCAGCGATTGGCACGCGACGGCGTTGAGGGAAGATATAGCGACAATTTCTTCGGCGACCTCAACCAAGACGCCAGAAAGCTACGGGCACTTCTCAGGAAACTAAACCGCGCTTTCAGTGTGACTTTGTCGACAAAAGGCATGACCTATAAGATTGGGCAGGGTAACGACGAAGAGGATAATCCCGATGACGATGAGGAAGACGACTATCCTGAGTACTTAGATCCCTTCATCGACCACTACAGGGGCTTCCTAGACCCAGAGTTTATCTCTCAATCGGACCTCAACTCGAAGGTCGAATTGCTCGCAGCTAACAACCAAGGCAAGGAGTTTCCTGGAACCCCAAACAGTGATCTTGCTCTCCAGTTTTTCAAGATGCAAGCGAAGCCATGGAAAGATATTTCCAAGTTCCATCTTGCTCTGACGCTGGAATATTCAAAAGCCTTTGTCGAGCTGGCCTTTTCACACATCATTGGTACGGATGTGGCTACGGTAGGGGCAGTCTTGCGGGATCATGTGGATCCATTCTTCGACAAGATGCGAGCCACCCTGGACACCAAGCTCGAAGAGCTCCTCCGACCCTACACTGATGGCTACGGGCTTCCCATCGAGACCCAGTTCCACCAAACCCTGTCTCGAGCCACGCTTCAACGTCTAGTGGGCCAAGTTTGCGAATCCTTGCAAGAGGAATACCCCGAAGCTTTTGAGGACAAACCGAAGAAGGGGCTCAGTCGCCAACGCATTCTGCAGGCGATATCCAACACGGACGACTTCCAGAACAGCGAGTTTGGCACGGAAAAGGTCATCGACATGATGGTCGCATACTATGAGGCAAGTTGCCACACCAACCGCTTCCCGTAGCTTCTAGTTACTAACTCCTAGTTTTAGATGTCACGCAGAACACTCACCGAGAATGTCATTAATCTAGCAGTAGAAAGCTGTCTCGTCTGCAACATCCCCGACATTTTGACGCCGGGGAAGGTGTACACAATGACTGAGGATGAGCTAAAGCGGCTCGCTGCGGAATCCGAGGACGTCCAAGTGGAAAGAGCGATCCTGAAGGATCAGATTGAGGTTCTAAAACGAGGGTTGGAGGTGTGCCGCTCGAGCAGGCCGAGGGAAGTGATGGGTTCGTTCACCTTCCAAAGTAGCTACGCATAGTTGCAACATCAAGACTGACCTCAAGTGTTTAGTGGGCCCCTTAGTTACCGTTTCTAGTTCCGGTGGGCATTCACGTAAGTTGTCTAACACCCATCGATGTTTAAAAGCCGAATGTGCTAACATGAGAATATTCAGGAAGCGCGTCGCGCTCTCCTGCTCCTGGGGCATCGGCAACAGCCAACTCATCGGTTTTAGCGAATGGTGCACGTCGAGCAGCGCTTTCGGCTCCGGACACCCCTCGAACCTCAATATCGCCCGCGGCAGCACCCTTGTTATCTACGACCTCTGCGGCTAGCACTCCGTTGCCGAGCACTCAGTCCTCCTCCTCCAAAACTTATATATGGAGGACTGGGGCTTCTCCGGCTCCCGTCTCAGGTAGTCAGGCCTCCCGGCTGAACGCCCAAGCCGGCCTTTCGTCTTCGCCTTCGGCCGGTACTTCGTCAAATACTGCCAACACCAACTCGGGCAGCTTGTTCTCAACGGGCAGTGGATCCGGGGCTTCTGCCCCCAGTACCTTCGGATCGAGCTCGTCGAGTCTCTTCGGTGGCATCTCAACCAATCAGACCACCAACTCATCGAACACCCCGTCTTTATTCCAAACAACGCCGGCGAAACCTGCATTCGGGTCGAGCTCGTCAAGCATCTTCGGTGGCATTTCAAGCACCCAGACCACCAGCCCATCGAACGCCCCTTCTTTATTCCAAACAACGTCGGCGAAACCTACATTCGGGTCTGGGTCAGGTTTTGCGGGGCTTAGCAGCAGCAGCAACTCCGGCTTTAGCGCCTTTGGTACGTCCAGCTCTTCGAAGCCAAGTTGAGATTCCCCGGTCGGTCTAAAGTTCTAAACAGATCCAGCAAGCAAATCGAATAGCGATACAAATTAAAGTATCCTGGTATGGAGGCTGCCCCTGCGAGCTGTCTGGGGTATCACTCCCGTTACATCGATAAGGAGAGCCAGGAAAGCTCGAACTAGTTCATATTTGACATCGACCCTAAGTTTTCAGTGAAGGGACTAAGATTGAAACGTCTGGTTTCACACACATGAGTACTTTCGGCAGAAGAAGGGACTTGCGAGAAACTCTTTCCCTCTGTATCTCTTTTATCCTGTACCATTCAATATATGAAGCGAGTGGAGCCTGTGGCCTTGGACTAGTGAGTGGACACCAGAGGATTAATTCGGGTCACGGTTTCGTAAGTCAAGAATACTTTCCTTCCTTACCTAGCTGAACACAATGTAGAAGTTTGTTTTGTATTTGCATGAGAACGTCCAATACTCGAGGAGAAACACTATAGTATACGTCCGTACATGTTAGCCAAAGAGATAGCTGCTATGTAGCATAGAAACTATTAACAGACAATCACACTAGTCTCACTAAATGCGTAGCTTTCCGGACTAGGTTATGTAGGAAAGAGAGTTGCAAAGGAACACGAGCGCCGAGCTTCAAATAGAGGACCGACCGTTTGAGATAGCGCATATCCAGCCGATATCAGGTTGCTGGGTCAGTCACCTTAATGTGATTGGCACAGCAGGGGGGCAGATATGGGAGGAGAGAAGACACCAGCCTGATTCATTCCATTTTATGGCTCATCCGTTGGCCATACCTTGCCTTAGTTCATATCGAAATCCACTCGAGTTGTTCTACGTATGACCAACTGTCAACCCAGACTGACTACTTTTTTTTGGTGCTAGTTTCTTCTCGTCTTCCGCTTTCTCCACCGCACACCACACACTTCCGCAAGAAGGGAGCATCCCTTTCTGTTGACTTCCATACGCTTCTGAGCTACCGCAACCCTTGCTCAAAGAACCCCCATCTTCTTGTTTGAGATTCGTTTCCCCCGCTGGCGATACAGTCTATGTCCTACCGAAGCGGGAATCGTTCTAAAGGCCGCATCTGCCCGAAACCTTTCCTTCTTAATCCACACCATGTAGTACGGTTCCCGGCTCCCTTCCGATCGGATTCCCCTTATAGGTCCTTGGTGTGGTCTGACAGCCGAGCCCATTCCGGACAGTCCGACCAGATCTGGACTGCAAGATCCGTTCCGTCACGGTTCTGCCAGTCCTCAACCACCATTCCGAATTCTTCCACAATCAGGGGTATTTCTGAAGTTTTTCGCGTCCAATGAGGTTTCTATAACATTGTAAGATGAAGGGGAAAGCAACCCGTAGAGAATAAGCTTTCGAATCAAAACGACCTATGTTGTTGTGGTTTGCAAGGAGAGTCGAGATTGCGTGTTGTGAGAAGAGAGTCCTGCTTGGTTTGTGGAGAGCAGCCACACGAATCTTTGCCCAACTCGATCGTCTTAATTGCTCCAGGAATAGTAAAGTTGAACCGATGTTGATAAGAGTGAGACGGAGGACACCGTTCAAACACAAAATCGTGCCGTGCCAACAGTGATGACACGATGATGATCATAATGAGTTACGTGTAGATGATAATGCAAAACGCAAAGAATGTACCTTTGCTAATCTCGTCTCGTGATGATAGCATACGGACTCCAATCGCATTAGACTCGGGCAAGCACCAATGAGTCAAACGGAACTGGCTTGACCACTGGATGGAGGAACACTCCCTCGACGCATTCGAGCCTGGCCAATTAGTCCATCCTCAGTTGGGTCCTGTAGGGAGATCCATTTACTAGGATCCGTAATTCCACAAGCTGGTAAGCAACGCTAGAAGTAAGGAATCTTGAGGCTCTCAAGATGTAGGTTGGCGAACTCCCACTTGTCATCGACCAAGCAAACCACACTAACGCCGGCCTATTCGCCAAGAAGGAAATTACTGGAATCTGTATATTAGCATGCCATAATTGGCTGTTCCCCAAAATTCTCCTCTTATCCTTTTAGAAGCTAACGAGGAGGCAGCGTAAGAATAAGAACGGCGTGATTAGACTCCCGACTATATGCTGCCTCGTCACGCTGCTCCTCGCCACGTGGGGTGCGATATCCCTCTGTTTGCAGCTCGTCCACCTCCTACATCCAACACCATAATGTCTAACTCCAACACCGGATGTTTACCGGCCGTGGACCCTCGAGAAAGGCCGTAGCATCTGCAACTGCGGCACAACCACACGTGTCGCCCTCTCAATGAACTGCACCTACGATGCCCTGGCGGCTGCTTGGTTGCCCCCACACTGCCGCGATGACGAGCTAACGGCGCTCTTCAGCGAATCGGGACCAGGCGCCAACGGGTCTTGGGCCTACTATGCCGACGGCGAGGGCAAAACACCAATCAACGAATCACAGATGGCAGCACTGGGGGAAATAGGTATCTTATGCACTGCCTGTTCTACGGGAAGAAGTACATGCGCATGCGCGTTACGGGTGCCCTAACTTAACTTTGGCCACGTCCGAACCCACAACCACGAGGGCAGCAATAGTGAGCAAAGAGAACTGGCCCAACTGTGAAAGGAGATTCCCGGCGGGCGGCAAGGTTAACTTACAAAACCGAGATTGACAAGAGACCCCAAAGTTCCTCGTCTCGCCCGTTACTAGAAACGGCGTGGGATGAAAGAAGCCGGAATTGACGAGGGGTGGAGCGACGTTTCCGACTAGGTGAACCTTAAGGCCTGAAGATGAGGGCCGATCCGTAGCATGGGTTCGCCCCAGCTACTCCCCATGTGTAGATCTTCTAACCCCGCCTTCCGGGGAGTTGGTAATCTGGCAAGTCTGGTAATGTCACCCTCACACGCCTCATAGGGAGGTGGCGATCTCCAAGAACGCCGAGATACACTGCAACCAATTAAATTGATCCAATGCCGTCACTGACATGTACAACAGGGATAGGGCGCGCCTTTTCCTTGTCCACATTTATTTATAAAGATTCTTAGACCCTTAGCAAACTTCGCTACGTCGTTTCCATAAACAACAAACTCAACTGGCGTACTATTCTAGCACCATACTATTGTCGAGATGGCCAGCCTACAGGATTCGACAGGAGACTTCCCAGTCCCAAAGTCCATCGAAGGTGGGTGCCTATGTGGCTCCCTCCGATACCATGTAGATTTCCCCAAAGATCATGATTTTAAGGATGCTGTTAGTGAAATTCTAGAGTCTCTTCACAATTAAGTTTCTCACTCTATCGTCTCCTAGCTAATCATTCCACCAGTCTGGGAGCTGCCAATGCACCCAATGTCGCAAGCAGACCGCCTCACTCTACTTCCTCCATCATTGTGTTCCAGCTTCAGCCTTCAAATTCACCACAGATACGTCCACTCTGAAGACATACCAGACTAGCCCTCGGGCTGACCGGGCCTTCTGTTCCAATTGTGGCTCGTTTCTTTACTGGCAGCCGGTAACTCGAGGCTACGTAAGCCTCGCAGTCGGAAACATTGACCCTCTGTACTTATTTGGGGAGGGGTCGGATGGTGTCCTGACCGAGGAGAAAGGCTACGGCTTAGCCCTCGCTGGTGGGTTTGGTAATCACGAGTGGTGTGTGAACGAGATACCAGGGGTCACCGACAACATTCCCGGACTTGGGCTATCCAGGGGGAAGAAGCTCGCTAAAGAATAGGGGGCGGCCGGCCCACTAGTATGAAAGGATAAATTTGGAACAAGTAAACATTAGTCTGTGTGCTATGGCTTTAATTATCATATGCAAACCCGTGTCGGATATACCACGACGTACGTGTGAAAGTGTTGATAAACGCCGTGCAATGTCCTCCCAATCCCACTCCTGGCCCTCCCCATTGACCAACATTCAACGCAACGACAGCAGCCCTCTCATTACCTCCTATCGCTTGCAGCGTCGCTCTCCCTCCTATCACCCTCAACCGTCTGTTGGATGTAGCTATCCGGCCGGTTGTTTTCCTCGCTTGCCTTGGCCGCATTATACTTCTTAAACGCCAACTCGACCAGGTACCCAACCTCTCGCCTATTCCTCCCAAGGACGCCAACCGCCAGCAGCGCGTCCGTCTCCTCGATCCAGTCCCTCAACTTCCTGAACTCGGCCTCGTCCTTTTTCAGCCTTTCCGGGAGGCCCTGGCCCTTGACGAGCGCGAGCAAGCCAGCGAGAACGGTGTTGACAGCGCCCAGCACCGTGATCAAAACCGCGTGCCGACCGGCCTCGGGTCCCAGCGCCGTAAGTATCGCCCCGATCACCACCTGCGCGAAGTGGCTGCTGTACAGAAGGCCGTCGAGCAGCACATGCTGCACACGCTTGTGGCTCTGAGCCCGCAACACAGAACCATACACACCCTTGCCCCGGCGCCTCTGCTTCTTCTCCCCCTCCTCCAGCGCTCGGGGGTTCTTGCCGCCGCCGCCGCTGGTGGTGACGATGCCCAACGCGCATCGGAAGATGAGTAGGTTCTCGTCGTTTGCGCCGCGGATGGCGAGGCCGGCCGGCGCGCCCCAGGGTAGCGGCGCACTGGAGTCAACTTTGGGGAGGCGGCCTGGGCCGGGAGTCTCGGGTGCGGGGATGGTGGTTTCCTCGGTGGGCTTGTCGCTTATGGGCGGGGGAGGTGGTGAGACTACGGCTGGCGTGGGAGTCGGGCTAGGTGTGAGAACGGGGGTTGACATTGCGGTTGGGTTCGGTGGAGGTGTTCCCTGTCTGATCTGAGGTGAAGAGAAGTGGACGTTGTTTTGTGCTAGCAGCGGCGATCGCTCGTCAAGGCTCTCCGTAGAAGCAGACATTTAATTATCAAGATGAGAATTGAAACAGCATATAATGCGCGTTATGAATGAATGTTGGAAATGACTGCTGGATTTTGTTAGAAAGCCACAAGTATTACGGCTAGGGGACAAATTGAAGAGATTAGGAAGGTAAGACATTGACTCGACGGCACGTTCTTTTATCTGTGCTCTAGAAATCATCCTCATGACTATGTCCATGATCAATTACAAGTCTGAATTCATGGCGTGGCCGAGTATGATGGCAGTAAAGGTTGGATGGTGGTCAGCAGCGTGCCTTCGCCTTGTGAGTTTCGGAGTTTGGCAGACTGCTTTCGGAAGCAAACAACCGCATGTGAAGTGATAATTCAGGGCCCACAAGGATGGCGGCTCAATTGCTGCGCCTCGGCTAGATATGGTGGTCAGAATATCAATGAAATACCCGGTATCAACATGTTCCGTTGGACTTCTCGAGGCAGTGTTGGGGTGAGATTGTCGCTTGTATCTGGCAAATGATGTTTGCGTGTTAACTTATCCCGGCCCCATCTTTCTTGATCCTCCTACCTAAGGAATCAGGGTCGGCTTACTCTCGCCAGTCATTTGATCCATTCTTGACTCATATGGTAAGATTGAATGTATTTAAAGGTACATGGATGAACAACTTGCGTAGATGGTTACTCATATTCCTCCCCCGTAGCTGTGCTCCTGCTCACCTTATTCGGCATCTCCGGATTTCTGTGTAAGGCAAACGGATCGTCGCCTGACCAACCCCCCACACGATATGAGGTGAATTGTGACTGCCCGTAAAAGGCCGTGTTTCGTCGCGCAGGACTTGAAATGGCTGGTATCTCCACCTCGGTTTTGGGTGCTATCCCGATGTGCCAAACAATGCCCTCGCTAAGAGTACGGCGGAAGGTTTCTAATTGTTGGACCCGGAGGATAGCTCGACGGGGTCACGCCAATCCAGTCCGTTGCACATGTGACCCGAACTGGTGCCTTAATAGTGGTCTATGGCCGTTGTCTGGCGTACAACCGATCTGGTCTTGAATTTGCTTCAGGCGGAAAATGTTCCGGAATTTTGCTTCTCGAATTCTTGTACAATTCGCACTTCTCGTCTTCTGGCCCTTCGTGAGACTTTGGTAGCCTTGCCTCCAGGTCCAGCTTGAAAAGTTCGCGGCCACTGGCTTTCAGTGTCGCCCGACCCTTCGCAAGACCCATGACCAGTAGCCGCGTTCTTCGTACGACCTTTCACACAAGACCTAGGTAGTTAGCAGCCTTCTGCATCTAATGGCTCTTCTTGAGAGCTGGACAGTCGGTATCCTTCTACGCCTGATTACCCTTCTTTGAAGTAATCTTAGTATCTTGAGAGTATAGTTCCCCATTGTCCCTTATTGGAAGACTAGTTTTGAATCCCCGAGGGTGTTTCTTCGTGAAAATAGGAAAGTGGGAGCGGATTTGGTCCTTAGTGAATATAATCCTAGTCGCCTCTTCCTGTTTGGCAAGGGCCGCCAGAAGCCAAAGCCCTTCCCTTTTTTTATTGGATGCCATTCCGGCAAGACGGGTGCTCTTTATCAGAAACAAGGTTGGTTAGTGCACTTGCACCTGGGCCCTTTCTTATGCTGTGTTCAAGATGAAGGCGTGAAGTGCAAGATGTTGGCGGCTGTTGACGTGGAAAATGTTTGGCAGTGGTAGGAGCGGAAGATGAGTTGTTGGATCTCCTGTGACCGCCTATAACCCCTACAACGGTTATACTACCAAATCCCGTTTCGGTACTCCGTCTGGATATCCCTGCCCCGGCCAAACACCTGCCGAGATGTTGTGAATAGCGAAACCTGTTTCGCATTAAGCTACTACCTCGCGACTAGCTTCTTATCCCCGCATGTATTGTTCAGTTTTACTACGACATCGCTAAGATCTTCAGTGGGTCGGAGCTCGACCGGGTTGACAGGTACCGATAATGATGTTGATGGTTCTTGGCAGCGGGTGCGGGGCAACTCTACTGGAGGCCCAGGAGAAGAACACGGGAGGATGGAACCTCCTTTCCCTAGACTCTTTCCCGGTATTTACTGGTCATTCGGAAGTCGGCACGGCGAGACAATTTCTTACCTTTCACTAGGCAGAACTAGCCCGAATATTGAGAAGGACCTCCTCTTACCTTGCATGTTGCCCGGTAGGATTTACACCGAAGATGATCTGTATTTCTAATAAAAAAGCCCGCTATGTGGCAATTCGCCTACGTGTACCTAGGATCGTGACTGTTGAGCTGTTCGAGCTATCAATAGCCTTGGATTTGGCGTCGTAAGCGAGATAACTAATTCCATGGCGAATCTTAAGGCAAGAAAATGATCCTGGTGTCGAGCTTACCCCTTCCCCGAGCTAACGTGTATGCAAGACTCTCACCGCCCTACTACTTGCAACAGCATGGCCAGTCGCCAATGCGTTGAAACAGCCGGCAGACAAAGGATCATTCCAGGATCCGTCCGTCTATGTGCGGCCCAAGTTTCGATATTGGATCCCCGATGCCTCCATCGACCATGAAATCGCCGCCAGTGACATCAAGGCGGCAGGAGAAGTCGGCGCCGGAGGGATGGAAAGCCTGGGATTCTATCTGTATGGTGGACCACCCGCGAATGCCTTCAGGGGGACGGCTGCGCCAGTCTCCTGGGCTACGTACGGCTATGGGACAGACGAGTGGAGTATGAAACCCCTACACTTCTTACTCAGATTGGAATACCACGTCCAGATCCTAATGTATGATGAATAGACTCCATGTTCCGTGACCTACTTCGGGCACACAAGGACAATGGCTTGATCATGGATTTCGCCATGGGGCCAAATCAAGGGACCGGTGTGCCCGCTCGATCCGACTCGGACGGACTGATGTGGGATATCGCCGCTTACAATGTGACCGTCGCGGTAGGAGGAACCTTTGACGACATACTACCGGGTTGGGGCGCCGGAATCTTACAAGCAGCCGTCACGGGGTTGGTGCTCAAGTCAGAAGAGGCCTCAACTGCGGAGCCAGGTCTCCCCGGTGATCTTCCTCGCAAGCGGACACAGATGATCCTATCCACGGACAGTCTCAATGATGTCACACACGAGGTGGATGACAACGGTCACCTGAAGGTCAATTTTCCCGGCAAGCCCGCTGGGTTGCACTATAACGTGTTCGCAATCTACCTCATGCGCTCAGGGTACCGATCCCAAGATGGCCCCTTGGACATTGGCGGCCCGCAAACTCCCGCCACCACCCTGGCAGGGAACGGGTCATGGGCCGTTGATCACTTTTCACGACTCGGGGCTGAGACAAGCATTGACTTCTGGGAGACGCATATCCTTCCCAACGGGACCAAGGAACTGCTCACTGAAGCCGGAAACTACGGCTGGGAGGACAGTGTCGAGATTCAATCCAACGTCTACTGGACCAAGAATATGATGCAGATATTCCAGAACGAGCATGGGTATTCGATTGCCAAGTGGTTTCCCGTCTTGTTCCACCGAAATGGTCACGCAAAGAATGCAGACCCGCCAGTGTGGTGGATTACCGATGAGCCCGACAATGGTAGTAGCCACATCGCCGACTACCGGACCACGGTAAGTACCCACCCCTGTGTTTTTCTTTCGAGAGCAATTGGGGCTAACTAGACCGAACCTGTAGCTTGGTCATCAATACAACGAGTACATCTCTACTTTGAACTCGTGGGTTAAGGACCGACTCGGTCTCCAGTTCTCGGCGCAGGTCGCATACCAACTGCCGATGGATATGGTAAGATCAGTTACCAGTCCCCATTTCCAGGATCTGATCCTGTTTGATTAGAGACCTAACGTCTCTAGTTCCCAAACATTCCATCCGTCGACGTACCGGAATGCGAGACGTTGGATTTCGAGGACATGGTTGACGGATACCGACTCTACGCCGGCCCTGCAACACTCAGCGGCAAGAATGTGATATCGTCCGAATGTGGTGCCGTTCACGACGAAGTATTCGCGCAGCCTTTGCCCGAGTTGCTGTGGCATGTTAAGCGCTCATATGCCGGATCCATCAACCAGTTCGTGTTGCATGGGTTCCCATACTCTGGAAATGTAAGTTCTACTAGTTCGACGATTCAGTTCATAGAGACTGTCTAACAGTGAAACAGTACGGAAATACCACATGGCCCGTTTACACGACCTTCAATTACCAGGTAAGGGAGCTTGATGTGTCGTGCCAGCCTTGTTAAGCCAACCAATGCTCACTTATTCGGCTATTTAGTACTCTATGATGCATGGCCCGCATGAGCCCTCTTGGATTTTCTATCGTGATCAGATCGACTATATTGCGCGCAACAACTACATTCTCCAACAGGGAATTCCCAAGATGGATGTTGCAATCTGGCAGAAGGAGACGATATATCCCAAACACGTACTCATCCGGCGGTACAATCCCACAGACTTGGAGGACGCGGGTATGTCTACAACTAACTGCCCGTCCCAGAATATTAGCAATGGCTAAC
>Ga0164242_10005943_pt1 | contig 13498 bp, 7 predicted proteins | sample OricomgcompostMG_FD_108783 | JGI IMG/M metagenome (GOLD analysis project Ga0164242, IMG submission 108783) | Miracle-Growth compost microbial communities from Emeryville, California, USA - Original compost - Miracle growth compost (MG) ...
CGGCACGGTCCAGACCCGGATCCCGCCAGCATCGCCGTGCACCTGTGCCTCCCGGATCCGCGGCCTCCGGCCGGGCCTCGCGCGTCCCCTCGCCGGTCGTGGCGAGTCTAGTTCTGCCGACCGAAGACACCCATCGGCGACCGGAGCCCGGCGTGAGGCGCGTCACCCGGCGCCGCCCGCTCGGCATGAGACGCTGGATCGCATCGCACCATGGCATGGACGAAAGGCACCAACCCGTGAACGAATCCCCCACGCGCGTCACCCGCGCCGTCATCCCGGCCGCCGGCATGGGTACCCGGTTCCTGCCCGCCACGAAGGCGACGCCCAAGGAAATGCTGCCCGTGGTGGACAAGCCCGCCATCCAATACGTGGTGGAGGAAGCGGCCGACGCGGGGCTGGAGAACATCCTGATGATCACCGGACGCAACAAGCGTCCGTTGGAGGACCACTTCGACCGCAACCACGAACTGGAGGAACTGCTCGCGGCCAAGGGCGACACCGCACGGCTCGGTGCCGTGCAGTACTCCACCGAACTGGCCAACCTGCACTACGTACGCCAGGGGGATCCCAAGGGCCTGGGCCACGCCGTGCTCTGCGCGCGCGACCACGTCGGCGACTCGCCGTTCGCGGTGCTGCTGGGCGACGACCTGATCGACGCGCGAGACCGCCTGCTGCGACGAATGATCGCCGTGTACGAGGCCACCGGCCGGTCCGTGGTCGCCCTGATGGAGGTGCCCGCGGAGCAGATTCACCTGTACGGATGCGCCGCCGTGGCGCCGGTGGGCGACGGACTGTCCGTTCCGGCCGGCGGCGCCGGCGCGGGTGCGGACGTGGTGACGGTGACGGGGCTGGTGGAAAAGCCCGATCCGGACGAGGCGCCCTCGAACCTGGCGATCATCGGTCGCTACGTGCTCAACCCGGCGGTGTTCGGGGTGCTGGAGCGCACCGGCCCGGGACGCGGCGGTGAGATCCAGCTCACCGACGCGCTGGCCACATTGATCGAGACCGATCCGCCGGACGGCGGCGGCGTGCTCGGGGTGGTGTTCCGGGGTCGGCGATACGACACTGGCGACCGGCTGGACTACCTCAAGACGGTGGTCACGCTGGCGTGCGAGCGGGACGACCTGGCCGGGCCGATGTTGGCCTGGCTCAAGGAATTCACCGCCCGCCACTGATCCACCCACCACCTCGAGTTGCCCGCGTCGGGTCGGATCCGGCCAGGACGTTGGACCGGGGGATCGATCGGCTCAGCCAGGAAGGGCGGATCCCCTGGCATGGTCGAAGATCAGCTTGGTCTCGGTCAGCGCGACCTCGTGATGCTGGGAGAGCTGGTCGAGCACGAAGTCCCGCAGTGCGGCGGCGTCCCGCGCCACGACGTGCACCAGAAAGTCGTCGGCGCCGGCCAGGAAGTAGATGCTGCGCACCTGGGGCAGGCTGCGCATCCGATCGGTGAACGCGCGTAGCCGGTCCCTCGCGGTGGCCTGCAACCGGACCGCGATCATCGCCTGCAGCGGGAAACCCAGTGCGGCGGGATCGATGTCGGCGTGGTAGCCGCGGATCGCGCCGGACTCGCGCAGGGCGCGCACCCGGCCCAGGCACGTCGAGGGCGCGATCCCGACCCGTTCGGCCAGCGCGTTGTTGGGCATCCGGGCGTCGGTGGCCAGCGCCATCAGGATCGCCCGGTCGACGTCGTCCAGGGGACGCGCCGGGTCCGGCGCGCGGCGAACATCGTTCGTCGTCGAGGCACCGTCACCCATCTTGGCCGAATATCCGTCGGGCATCTGCGCAGGCTAGCCGAATCTTGCCCCGAATGCATTGCCAGATTCCCCCGAAAGTTCATACCCTTCCCGACGGTCACATTCACCCGCCATCGGAGGCCGGCCATGCGCATCGGAGTACCCGCCGAGATCAAGAACCGTGAATTCCGCGTCGCCATGACGCCCGCCGGGGTGCGGGAACTCGCAACGAGCGGTCACCACGTGATGGTGCAGTCGGGCGCCGGGGCGGGCTCGCGCATCGCCGACGCCGACTACGCTGCGGCCGGTGCCGAGATCGTCGATGACGCCGAGAAGGTTTGGGGCGACGCCGAGCTCGTGGTCAAGGTCAAGGAGCCAGTGGCCGCCGAGTACGGCTACCTCCGCGACGATCTGGTGCTGTTCACCTACCTGCACCTGGCCGCCGACCGGCCGCTGACCGAGGCGCTGCTGAACTCCAGGTGCACGGCCATCGCCTACGAGACGGTGCAATTGCCGGACCGGTCGCTGCCGCTGCTGGCGCCGATGAGCGAGATCGCCGGACGGCTGGCCCCGCAGGTCGGCGCCTACCACTTGATGGCGGGCGCCGGTGGGCGCGGGGTATTGCTCGGCGGCGTTCCCGGCGTGGCGGGCGCGCAGGTCGTGGTGTTGGGCGGCGGCGTGTCCGGGCGGCACGCCGCCGAGATCGCGCTGGGCATGCGGGCCCACGTCACCGTGTTGGACATCTCCGCGGACGCTCTGCGGCACGCCGACGAGCAGTTCGACGGGGCCGTGACGACCGTGGCGTCGTCCGCGCATGCCGTGGCCGAATGCGTGACCAGCGCCGACTTGGTGATCGGCGCCGTGCTCGTTCCGGGCGGTCGCGCACCGCACCTGGTCACCGACGACCTGGTCGCGAAGATGCGCCCGGGCGCCGTGTTGGTGGACATCGCCGTGGACCAAGGCGGCTGCTTCGAGGGCACTCACGCCACCACGCACGACGACCCGACCTACCGGGTGCACGATGCGGTGTTCTACTGCGTGGCCAACATGCCGGGGGCGGTGCCCCGTACCTCGACGTTCGCCCTCACGAACGCAACGCTGCGCTACGTCTGCGCACTGGCAGGCGGCGGGTGGCACGATGCGCTGCAGGCGGATCGGGCGCTCGCGGCCGGCCTGCAGTGCCACGCCGGAACGCTGACCAACGGCCCGGTCGGCGCGGCCCACGATCTGCCGTGGACCGCGCCCGACTCGGTGCTCGCCGCCTGAGAGGCGGTGCGAGGATCAGGCCAGCGCCGCGTCCAGGGTGATCTCGACGCCGGTCAGCGCCTTGGATACCGGGCAGCCGGCCTTCGCGCCGTTCGCGGCCTCGGTGAAGGCTGCCTCGTCCAAGCCGTCCACGGTGGCGCGCACGGTCAACGTGATCCCGGTGAGCCGGAAACCGCCGGCCGGGTCCGGCCCGAGACCGACCTCGGCGTCGGTGGTGATGTTGCGGACCGTGCCGCCCGCCTCGGTGAGCATCGCCGACAGCTGCATCGAGTAGCACGCAGAGTGCGCGGCGGCGATGAGTTCCTCGGGCGAGGTGGACCCGTTGGCGCTGTCGGCCGAGCGCGTGGGGAACGACACGTCGTAGGTGGCCAGCCCGGAGCTGACCAGCGTCGTGGTGCCGGAGCCGTCCTGCAGTCCACCGCTCCACTCGGTCCGTGCTTGACGTGTTGCCATCGTGCTGCCTCCTACTCGTCGGTGTTCCCCGTCTCCTGCCATCCTGCCCCAGACGCCGATCGTGGCAACCTCTCGGTCGGCAGCGTCACAGCTGCGACCAGCCTGGCCGGGGTCGGACTTTCGGTGGGGCGACCCATCACCCCGCCCGCGCGCCATCGACGTCGTCGGCACGAAACAAATCGCCTATCGCCCCGACCGAGTATTGCCGATAGCAGTCGACCGCGATGCCGATACGTCCGGCCACCGGGACAACTGGAATCAGGAACAATTCGCCGGACCCGGTCATGACGAAGAATGCAGGACATCGCTGCGCAGCGACGTGGCGAGCAGGCGAGAACGCCGAATTCATTTCAATTTGTCGGGCTGACAGGATTTGAACCTGCGACCCCTTGACCCCCAGTCAAGTGCGCTACCAAACTGCGCCACAGCCCGATTGTTCAGTTGTCGCCGGAACCCGCCTGCCCACAACCCACGCTGGTTCAGGTAGTGACTGTACTACGGCCGGCCCACGGCCCGGTCCTCCGCACCGAGCGCTGCCCGGGCGTCGCGGTCGGCTCGACGTGGCACGCAGGGCCCGGCGGCGACGGGCCGCGGTGTCTTCGCAGATCCGCGGCCCGTCGGGGGGTCCCGCCGGGATCAGTGCTTGCCGAGGCGGCCGCGACGCAGGCTGCCGACCGTGATCAACAGCGCCCCGGCGCCCAGCAGCAGCAGCGCGAGCCCGCCCATGCCCCACGCGTTGACACCCGTGTAGGCGATGGGCGACGACGGCGCCGGGCTGTCGGTCGGCGTCGGATCGTCGGACTCGCCGCTCGGGTCGACGGCCTCGGTCGGCGTCGGCTCGTCGGACTCGCCGCTGGGGTCGACGGTTTCGGTCGGCGCGTCCCGTTCGACAACACCGGCGTCCCAGGTCGGGTCGACGCCCTGCGTTGCGGTGACCGTTCGGTCGTAGTCCAGGGTCAGCGCCGCGTTGCCGTCGTCGAGCGTGAACATCGCCGTCAGCCCCGTCACCACGTCGGCATTCGAGTCGGCCGCGGCATCGTCACCGGCGGTCGACGTCGTGAACCGGTACTTGGCGGACTGCTCCTTGGTCAGGGTGAACCGCACCTGGTAGGTACCGGCCGGCAGGTCGTCGAACAGGTACCGGCCGTCGGAGTCGGTCGTGGTGGTGTCCACGACGTTCCCGTCACCGTCGAGCAACTCGACCGTGACGCCCGCCAGCACCGGCTCGTCGGCGCCCTGGACGCCGTCCTTGTTCACGTCGATCCAGACGTAGTCGCCCACCGCGTAGGACTTCGTCACGAACCCGAAGTCCAGCGTCGGGTCGCGCATGCCGTCCTCGTGCAGGTCGCCCGGCTGCGTCGTCGCGGTCCAGGTGGACGAGTCCGTCGCACGGTCGTTGCCGCCGTTCTCCCGGGTCGGCACGTACGGCTTGAGCGCCTCTGCGGACTTCTCCCGATCGATGAGCACGGTGTAGGTTTGGCCGTCGCTTAGGGCGGGCAGGTCGTCGAACGAGTAGTGCCCGTCCTTGTCCGTCACCGTCGGCTCGACCGGCTTTCCGTACACGTCGGTGACCGGCTTGCCGTCCGGGCCGACCAGATGCAGTGTCACGCCCTCGATTCCGGGTTCGCCCTCGTCCTGGATACCGTCGCGGTTCGAGTCGATCCAGACGTAGTCGCCGACCGAGACCGACTTCAGGTTCACGCCGGCGTCCCAGGTCGGATCGATACCCTCGGTGGCTTGGAAGACCTGATCGGTGTAACCGGTCGTCAGCGCCGCGTTGGCGCCGTCCAGGGTGAATGCCTTGGTCAGGCCGACTGCCGCGTTGTCGCCGGTCGGGGTCGCATCCGAATCGGCAGCGTCGTCGCTGCCGGAATCGACAGCGGTGAACTGGTACTTGGCGGCCTGCTCGTCGGTGAGCGTGAATCTCACCTTGTAGTCGCCGGCGGGCAGGTTGTCGAACAGGTACCGGCCGTGCTCGTCGGTCTGGGTCGGCGCGACCGGATCGCCGTAGACGTCTTTGACGGGGTTACCGTCGGCGTCGGTCAACGTCACCGTGACACCTGGCAGCACCGGCTCACCGGCATCCTGCACACCGTCCCGGTTCGAGTCGATCCAGGTGTAGTCGCCCACCGCGTAGGACCGCTCGACCACCCCGGCGTCCCAGGTCGGGTCCACGCCCTGGCTGGCCGTGAAGTCCTGGTCGGCGTAATCGGTGCTCAGTGCCGTGTTCGAGTCGTCGAGCGTGAAGACTGCAGTCCGGCCGGTCGCCGTGTCGGCGTCCGAGTCGGCGGCGTCGTCACTGCCGGAGTCCTGATCGGTGAACAGATACTTCGCCTGTTGCTCGTCGGTCAGGGTGAACTGCACCTGATAGTCACCGGCCGGCAGGTTGTCGAACAGGTACCGGCCGTGCTCGTCGGTCTGGGTCGGCGCGACCGGATTGCCGTCCACGTCGTTGACCGGGTTGCCGTCCGAGTCCAACAGAGTCACCGTGACACCGGGCAATACGGGTTCGTCGTCGTCCTGCACGCCGTCCCGGTTGGTGTCGATCCAGGTGTAATCGCCTACCGCGTAGGTCTTCTCGGTGTTGGCGATCACGCCGAGGTCTCCCCCGTCGACGACTTCGTCGCCCTGCTTGATGGTGCCGTCGTCGGCGACCGTGAACGTCGTCTGCGAGGCGCCGTTCAGGTATCCGGCGGGGGCGGCGGTCTCGGTGAGCGTGTAGTCGCCGGGCACCAGGTGGCCGACGGCCAGCGTTCCCGCGGTGTCGTTGTCGTCGTTGGTGCCGTCGTCGGTGACGTCGATCGTCGTGGAGTCGTCACCGTCCGGCCCCACGATCGTCCACTGCGACCCGCCGATGGGCTGCTGGGTCCGGTCGTCGATCTTCTGCCACGTCACCGACGCCGACACGGGATTGACGGTGGCGGTGCCGCCACTGCTGAGCTTGTTCTGGATCGGTTGGTCATCGATGTTGGTGATGTTCACGGCGAAGTAGACCGGATAGCTGCGGGTGTCGCCCTGGCGCACGAAGGAATCGCCGTTCAACTGCACCGTGACGGTCCCATTGTCTCCGGCGTTCGCGTCGTAGCTCGCCTCGAGGTTCGCGCCCAGGATCTGGATGGACGTGTCGTGCGCCGCCACCGCGTCGTCGAAGTCGGGAGTCCCAATCACCGACGGATCGATGAAGCCAAGGAACTCCACACCGTCGGGCAACTCGTCCACCTGCGCGGTCGGGTGCGCGTTGTTGTAGTTGCCATGCGCAATGAAGTTGATCTGGTACACGAACGGGTTGTCGATGTAGTTGCCGTCCCGGTCAACCAGCGAGGAAACCTGGCCGCCCCACGGCGGCTGCCCCTGCGAGGCGTGCGTGTTGTACAGCAGCTTGCGCACCTCGTACTCGTTGCCGTAGGAGGTGGCCTCGGAGGTGACGTCGGAATGGTAGGTCGACTGGTCGGTGCCGCCGGTGAGAACCGCACGGTTGTAGATGGTCTCGGTCTGGTGCTGTTCGAAGACGATCGTGGTCAGCGTGATCGTCACGATCCACTTCTTGTCGATGCCCTGGTCGGTGACGACGGTCTTGCCGTCTTCGGTCAGGGAGATGACTAGATTGCCGTCGGGGTCCTGCGTCACGTCGAAGTCGCCGGCGTTCAGACTCTGGCCGGCGTAGCTACCGGCGACCTGAACGTTGGACAGATCGGCGCCGAGGTCGAACACGGAGGTGTCGATGTAGTCGGTGATGATCGAGTTGGTGGCGTCGATGCCTTTTCCGGCCCCCACGGTGAACGTGTACCGGATGTTCGCCGAATTCCCAGCATCCACGTGCAGTTCGCCCGGACTGTCGGTGGTCTTGTTGAAAACGTCGGGCACGTCGTAGCCGTCCTGGTCGCCGGGCTGCGGCCGGACGTACAGGTTCGACGTGGTCGACTTCTGCTGCGGTCCGGTGGCACCGAAGTAGAACTTCGCGGTGTTCTGGAAGGTGTACTGCGTGGTGCCGTCCGGGTAGGCGGGGTTACCTACGCCGGTTCCGGTCAGGCCGGAGACGTCCGCGATCCGCGCGGGTGCGTTGACGACGGCCTTGGTGGCGCTGTCGTTGCCGACGTTGACCAGCAGGGTCTGACCATCGATGCAGTAGGTGCCGGGGGTGGTCTCCTGGAAGCTAGGGACATCGCTGGCGCTGCACGTCGTGGACTCGGTCAGGGTGAGACTGCCGGTGCTCGCGCCGGTGTCCAGCGAGATCGCACCGAACCAGGCGATGCCATCGGGCAGCGTGTCCGCGATGATCACATTCTTCGCGCTGCCCCCGTCGATCCCGGTCAGGTCCGCCGTCAGCGTGTAGATCACGTCGACCGGGTCTGTCAGGTTCCCGTCGTCGTCGCCGGTGACGATCTTGTTGATCCAGCCAGCGGTCTTGCCAAAGGCGTTGCCGGGATCGATGCCCGCCGATTTCTGAGCCTGGACCCTGACGGTGGCATCCACCGGGCCGACGCCTGCACCGTCGAAGGACGCCTCGTTCGTCAGGCTCGCGACGATGGTGCCGCTGCCGTCACCGAGGCTGTCCGACTGGGTCTGCAACGCGTTCTGCAACGCGGTCAGGTCCTCGACGTGGGCGGTGTAGGTGATGGTGATCGACATCGGGCCGTCGACCGCGACGTGGCCGGTGAACGCCTGGCCGTCGGTTGCCGCCCCGGAGACGTCCGCGTTGAAGGACACGGTGGCGTCGTTACCGGTCTGGTCGTGTGGGTATGCCGCGGCCCAGGTGTCCTGCGTCGCCGTGACCGAGAGTTTGCCGTCGGTCACGTTGTCGTAGACCATGCCGGCCGGCAGCTTGTCCTCGACGTCGATGCCGCCGGCGATGGCCGCATCGGACGAGTAGGTGACGCTGTAGGTGATCGTGGCGTTCTTGATGTCGTCGTTCACCGTGACGGTGCCGTCGGCTGCGACGGTGACGTAGCTGGGATCGTTGAGCAGTGACGGCTGAGCGCCCTTGGCGTTCACCGGTAGTTTGACGCCCGCCTTGTGCCAGGTGGCGGTGACGTCCGCGGTCTGCTCGTTGCCCTCGTTGAAGGTGACGTCGTTGGCCAGATCCTTGCTCAGGGTGTCCGGTGCGATGCCCTGATGGTCGTCGTAGAAATCCTGCGCGATGGTCTGCAACTCGGCCGCATCCGGGTGTGCGGTGTAGGTGATGGTGACGATCGACGGCCCGGGCGCGACGACGGTGCCCGACAGGTGATGCGAGTCGGTCGTATCGATGGTCAGGTCCGAGACGTCGAGATCGGACGCCGGCTGCCGGTTCAGCCCATCGTCGTCCCAGGTGACGATGGTGCCCGGCGAGTCCACCGAGTCGAAGACCAGCCCCGGGGCCAGCGTGTCGTCGATGGCGATGTCGCCGGCCTCGGTGGCGGTGGTCGTGACGGCGTAGGTGTACGTGAGGTCTTCCACGCTGGGATTCACCGTCACGGTGCCGTTGCTCACGGTGATGTAGTCGTCGAGGTCCAGCGCCTTCGGCGAAACCGCCTTGCCGTAGCTCGGGTTCGTGGGGGCGAACGTGCTGGAGTCCTGCGCCACGATGATGTCGACCGGTGTGCCCGAATCGTCGGCGACCTGCCAATCGACCTGGCCCGCGTGGTTCCCGGTCACGTTGTCGATGTCGAAGTCGATCGAGAACTGCCCACCAGAGCTGGGGGCCGGGTCCCTGAACGTGACCGTTAGCGTCCCGTTGTCGAATCCGATGCACTCGATCGCTTCGTTTCCGGAGGGGACGTCGTCCGCCTCACAGTCCGCGGAGGTCACGCCGTCAAAGCTGTACGACGCACCGCCGTCGGTGGGCAGGGCAAAGGTGACGGTCTTGCCCGCGGAATTGCTGTTGTACTCGAACGAGAGCGTCGAGCCGTGCTTGCCCTGTTCGACAACCGGCTTGCCGTCGTAGATCCTGGTGCCGGTGACGGCGACGTTGTAGACGCCGTTTGCCTGGTCGGCACTTGCGGCGCCCATGCCGAACGCGCCGACGACGGCGAGCGCGACCACCATGGCGAACGACGTAACCGCAGCGACGACCCGGACGGGCGACTGCGGGCGAGCGGCGTGGCGAGCACGCGAACGGGCATGACGAGACACAGATGGCCCCCAGAATCGTGGCTGAATACACAGAAGGCCCGGCTCCAGCCGGGCACGTTGCGTCAAACGGGTTATGGATAGTGTCCCGAACGGGAGTGCCCGCTCCACCCCGTTGACCCGAAAACCGCCCGCATGACTACCCAGTCGACTGCCGGGCGACCCACGTGGGTAGTTCGCTGGCGCGAACCTGCCGCGCGCGGATGCGACGCCTACAGCCCCAGCGACGCGGCGATCTCCAGCGCCTCGTGCCGGGAGCTGGCCCCGAGCTTGCGCATGAGCCTCGCGCGGTGGAACTTGACCGTGTTCGCGGATAGGAACATCGCCGCCGCGATGTCCTCGTTCTTCAGCCCGGCCCGCAGGTGGCCAAGGACCTCGCGTTCGCGCTCGGACAGCTCGACTGTTGGTTCCCCGTCGCTGGCCGCGATCCGGTAGCCGAATCCCAGGTGCAGCCGCAAGGCGTTGCAGTGACCTGCCATCAACTGCTCCAGCGCGCGGACCTCGCCCGAAGTCGCGCCCGCCAGCGCCAGCGGGGCGAGCCCGCGTCGGGGCGAGACGGCGCACGCACGCTCCAACTCGGCGCGGGCAACACCCGGCCTCGAGGCGCGCACGGCGTCCAGCGCCCGCTGCAGATGCACGGCGTGCATCGACCGCGCAGGAAGCGATCCATCGCCCGGCAGGATCCTGGCAGCCGGCACGGATCGTCCGAGCGCGTTGATCGAATACGCATCCGCAGGTGCGGTCTCGGTGCAGCCGCTCGACCCGGACTCGCCGGGGCGAACGCGGTCGTAGGCCTCCAAGAGCGCGCCGATCTCGGCGCGCCGCTTCGTCAGCACCGCCATCCGCAGCTGCGCGTGCAGCAGCGACGGCCAGTCCCCCGGCTGGAGCAGGGTGTCGGCGGCGGCCCGGCATCTGGTGTCCGCGGCTTCCAGATCCTCGCGATCCAGGTCGTCCCACATCAAGCACAGTTGCGCCGCCAGGACGTCGGTGTCACGCCAGAGGCGACTGGGGCCGGCCAGCAGCTGCTCGCCGTCCACCGGATCTTCCAGGCCCCTCTCCCGGTAGGACAGCAACACCATGAGTTGGGCCGCCACGATCCGCTGGTCAAAGGGGTCCAGCTTGGCCGGGTCGTGCTCGCAGAGGTGCAGGGCGTGCGCGGCGAAGCCCGCCGCCGCGGTGACGTCGCCGGCGCGCAACAACGCGCTGGCGATCATGAGCAGGTCCGAGATCGCGCGTCGCGCCGACGATGCCGGCACGGCGTCGTCGCCGAGGTCGGCGATCAGATCGCGCGCGCGGACGGCAGGGCCCGCAAGATCGGCGCCCGGCGAGTAGCGGGCCAGCTCGATGGCGCGCGCAAGATTGCCCAGCCGCCGCCAGGGATCGGACGGCAGGGTCGCCTGCGCCAGCGCCGTGCCGACGGTGCTGGCGACCCGCACCGCGGGCGACGACCGGAGCGCCCCGCAGACCCGCAGTCGTACGCACAGCAGGCTGGGGAACTCCCGCAGCGCCGCCGGTCCGAACGACCGCAGCGACTCCCACAGCTGATGAGGTCCGTTGGGAAGGACGTCCCACAGCAGATGCTGCAGCGCCTGTTCGGCGCCCTCCAGATCACCGTGTCCGACCAGGGTGGCCGCCAGCAGCGCATGGTCGCCTCGTTCGGTGGTCACCGCCACCGCCCGGTCCCACATGTCCGGCTCGACCGGATGGAGCCCGGAGAGGGCGGACCCCAGGACCGCGCGCATCGACGGGTGCCAGCGGAACACTCGCTCGTGCAGGGTGCGACTCCAGACCATTCTTCCCAGACCGAGCGACTGCATGCGGTGCAGGTACTCGGCGGCCGCCTCGGACCCGCTGATCGCGATCGCCTCGGGCACGGAGAACCGGAAGACGTGCAGCATCGTGCCCACGAATCTGGTGAACGGGATTCCCTGCGGTATCGCCGGCGCTCCACCCAGGTAGGCGGCCATGGCCCGATCGCTGGTGATCACCCCGGTGGCGCACTCGTGCGGCAGCACGTCGAGTGCGGCCAGGATGGCGCCCGGGAGTCCGAGGGTGGCACGCCGCACGGCGGCGGCCGCCTCGCGGGAGTCCGAAAAGCCGTGAGAGGACATCAACTCTCGGATCTCATCGACGCTCAGACTCATGTCCTGATCGCCCAGCCGGTGGAACGGCACCTGCCGGGCGCGAACCGCATCCGCGACCGCGACGAGATCGATACCGGAGACGACGAGTCTGGGTCCCTGATCGGCGCCGCACAGCTGGAGCAGGTAGTCCACGGTGTCCGCGTCGAGATTGTCCGCGCCCAGAAGTCCCACCGCGATGGGAGCGTGCACGTCCCGCATCGCGCGCAGCGCAGCGCCGAGCAGTTGATCATCGTCGTCGGGCGGATGCGGGAGCGGCAGGTCGGTCGCCAGGGCGGCCCAGACTATGCGCAGCAATCCCGGGCCATCGGCCGCCACCGATCGGATGTCGATCACCACCCGGTACCCGGAGGCCCGCTCCTCGCGACTCCACTGATCGAGCAACGTGCGCTTGCCCGCGCTGGGGACCGCCTCGAGCAGCACGAGCGGGAGGGGAGAGTCCATCGCGGCGAGTAGATTGCGCCGTCTCACCGCTAACCGTCCTCCGGCCCGCTGATCGTGATGACACTTCTGGATCGATCATGGTAATTCACCTCCGCAGGGCGGCTTTCGACCCCTCGACACGCGCGGATCCGACGACCTCCTCCGAGCTGGGAGTGATGGATTTCTCGTATCTGACTAACTAGAATGTAAATCATGCAGATGTCAACGGATCAGACGACAGGATTTACCGATCACCGCGTCGCACCGGCCGAGGTGCACGAGGTCTTGGCCCGGCACATCCAGGCCGACGGCTTCCCGCTGGTGGTGGATACCAAGGCCTCCCGGGGCGCCGACGTGGTGGACGCCGTCACCGGCGACCACTACCTGGACCTGTACACGTTCTTCGCCTCGTCACCGCTGGGCATGAACCCTCCTGGGATCGTCGACGATCCCGAGTTCATGGCGCTGCTGGCCGAGGTGTCGGCGAACAAGCCCGCGAACTCCGACGCCTACACCACCCACTACGCGGAGTTCGTGGACACCTTCGCGCGGGTGCTGGGCGACCCCGCCCTGCCGCACCTGTTCTTCATCGAGGGCGGTGGTCTGGCCGTGGAGAACGCCCTGAAGGTCGCCTTCGACTGGAAGAGCCGCCGCAACGAGGCAGCGGGCCGCTCCCCCGAACTGGGCACCAAGGTGATGCACCTGACCCGTGCCTTCCACGGCCGCACCGGCTACACCATGTCGCTGACCAACACCGACCCGGTCAAGACCGCCCGGTTCCCGAAGTTCGACTGGCCGCGCATCGACGTGCCCGCCATGGTCTTCCCGTTGGAGGAGCATCTGGACGAGGTCGTCGCCGCCGAGCAGCATGCGCTGGCGCAGGCCCGGGCGGCGTTCGAGGCCAACCCGCACGACATCGCCTGCTTCATCGCCGAACCGATCCAGGGCGAGGGCGGCGACAACCACCTGCGCCCGGAGTTCCTCCAGGCCATGCAGGCGCTGTGCCACGAGTTCGACGCGCTGTTCATCCTGGACGAGGTGCAGACCGGCGCCGGCCTGACCGGCACCGCATGGGCCTACCAGCAACTCGGTCTCGAGCCCGACGTGGTGGCGTTCGCCAAGAAGGTCCAGCTCGGCGGGATCATGGCCGGCCGGCGGGTGGACGAGGTTCCGGACAACGTGTTCCGGGTGTCCAGCCGGATCAACTCCACCTGGGGCGGCGGGCTGACCGACATGGTGCGATCCCGCCGGCTGCTGGAGATCATCGAGCGGGACGGCTACATTCCGCGCGCGGCCGATCTGGGCGAGTCGCTGCTCAAGGACCTGCGCAGGGTCGGCGAGGCGCACCCGGACCTGGTGTCCAACGTGCGC
>Ga0164242_10005944_pt1 | contig 13498 bp, 10 predicted proteins | sample OricomgcompostMG_FD_108783 | JGI IMG/M metagenome (GOLD analysis project Ga0164242, IMG submission 108783) | Miracle-Growth compost microbial communities from Emeryville, California, USA - Original compost - Miracle growth compost (MG) ...
GCTCACGCCGGGCGAGTCAGCGAACGCGATCCTCTCAACTATTGCCTGTTCATCACCTTCTTCCCGCATCTGATCGCCGGGCCGATCACGCACCACCGCGAAATGCTCGCGCAGTTCAGCGCGCCCGAGCGGTTCCGGCCGCGCTGGGATTTCTTCGCCATCGGGCTGACCCTGTTCCTGATCGGCTTGTTCAAAAAGGTGATGGTCGCCGATCCGTTCGGCGTCGCGGTGCGCCCGATCTTTGCCGCGGCGGAGACCGGCGGCGTGCAGTTCGTCCAGGCCTGGACGGGCGCATTGTCCTATGCGCTGCAAATCTATTTCGACTTTTCGGGCTATACCGACATGGCGATCGGCCTGGGGCTGTTGTTCGGCATCTCGCTGCCGCCCAATTTCAACAGCCCCTACAAGGCGCGCAACATCATCGAATATTGGTCGCGCTGGCACATGACGCTGACGCGGTTCCTCACCGCCTATGTCTATAATCCGATCGTCGTCGCGCTCACCCGGCGGCGCGCAGCCAGGGGCTTGCCGCTGCCGCGTCGGGGACGGATGAGCGCGGGCACCTTCGCGGCGTTGGTCGCCCTTCCGACCGGACTCACCATGCTCGTCTCGGGCGTGTGGCACGGCGCCGGCTGGCAGTTCGTGATTTTCGGCCTGCTCCACGGCTTCTACCTGATCGTCGCGCACGCCTGGCGCGCGTGGAAGGTGCATCGCGGCGTGGCTCTCGATGGCGGGAGCCCGGTCGCGGTCGCCGGCTCGGTGCTGCTCACCTTCGTCTGCGCGATGATCGCGCTGGTCTTCTTCCGCGCGCCCAGCGTGCCGGCGGCGCTCGACGTGCTGAAGGGCCTGGCCGGCCTCAACGGCATCACCCTGCCCGGTCCGGTCGCGCACCTGCCGCTCGCCGCCCCGCTAGCGCAGGCGCTGGGCATATCCATCGGCTCGCTAGACAATTTCGAGGCGAGCTACATCGTTCGTATCGTCCTGTTCCTGATCGTCGTGTGGACGTTCCCCAACGCCTATCAGTGGCTGCGCGACCATCGCACCGCGCTCGATTTCCAACCGGCGCCGTCCTGGGCCGAACGGCATGTCGCGGTCGCGCGCTGGCGCCCCTCCCCCGCGCTGGGCCTCATCGTCGGCGCGGTCTCGACCGTCACCTTGCTCTACGCGCTATCTTCGGCGCCGAGCGAATTTCTCTACTTCCAGTTCTGATGGAGAAGACGTCATGTCGCTGATGCCGTGGCTGCTTCCGCTTCACGACCCGGGCGCCGCACTGCGTGAGGCCCGCGCGCTCGATGAAACGGCGCGACCGGCAGCGGCGTTGCGCCTGGCCATGCATGACCTTGACGCAATCGCCACCCAACGCCTCGATCGCTTCGCCGCTGCCCAGCATTTCGAGGCCACCGAGATCACGCCGATCCGGGTTGCGCTGCTCGGCTCGCATACGCTCGACCATCTCGCGCCGGCGATCCGCGTCGGCGGACTGCGGCACGGCTTGGCGATCGAGCTCCACCTCGGCGGCTATGGGCAATATCGCACCGCCCTGCTTTCGGGCGATCCCGCACTCGACGCCTTCGCGCCGCGTTATGTGCTGATCGCGCTGGACGTCGCCGCCGTGCTGCCCAACGCGCCGATGGCGACGACGAGAAGCGAAACCGATCGCCTGATCGCCGACGCGGTGGCGTCGATCCGCGACGGCTGGCGCCGCATCCGGTCGCGCTGGTCCGCTCAGCCGATCCAGCAGACGTTTCTGCCGCAGTCGCCGGCGCTGATCGGGTCGAACGAGGCGTTGCTGCCCGCCTCGCCGACGATGCTGTGCGACCGGCTCAACGCCGCCGTTCGCGACGCCGCCGCGGAGGACGGCGCGCTGCTGCTCGACGTCGCCACGCGGATGCCGCCGCGCCACGGCGACGACCGGCTCTACGATCCGGTGCGGTGGTATCAGGCCAAACAGCTCGTCAACCCGGTGTTCGGCCCGCTCTATGGCGAATTGCTCGCCCAGGTGCTGGCGGCGGCCCAGGGCCGCGCGCGCAAGTGCCTGGTGGTCGATCTCGACAACACGATGTGGGGCGGCGTTGTCGGCGACGACGGCATGGAGAACCTGAAGCTCGGCCAGGGCAGCGCCGAGGGCGAGGCCTATCTCGCGTTCCAACTCTATGTGCGGCGGCTGGCCGAGCGCGGCGTCATTCTCTCGGTATGCAGCAAGAACGATCACGATGTCGCGCGTGGCGTATTCGATAGCCATCCCGAGATGCAGCTCGGTTATGGCGACGTCGCCTGCTTCGTCGCCAACTGGCAAGACAAGGCCACCAACCTCCGCACCATCGCCGCGCGGCTCAACATCGGCATCGACAGCCTCGTTTTCGTCGACGACAACCCGGCCGAGCGCGATATCGTCCGCCGCGAACTGCCCATGGTCGCGGTGCCGGAGCTACCCGATGACGTGGCCTTCTATCCCGAGCGGATCGCCGCGGCGGGCTATTTCGAGGCGGCGGCGATCACCGGAGACGATTTCGGCCGGGGCCGCAGCTATGCCGCCAACGTCCAGCGCGCCACCGCGCTCGACGAGGCCACCGACATGGAAGGCTTCCTGCGCAGCCTGGAGATGACGCTGATCTGGGGGCCGATCACGCCGCTCGACCGGATGCGCGCCGCGCAGCTCATCAACAAGAGCAACCAGTTCAACCTGACCACGATCCGCCGCAGCGAAGCCGAACTCGAGCAGGTCTTGCGGGATCCCGGCGCGGTGGCGCTCGGCTTCCGGTTGCGCGACCGGTTCGGCGACAACGGCCTGATAAGCGTCGTCATCGCACGGCGCGACGCCGCATTGCCCGACGACACATGGCTGATCGACACCTGGCTGATGAGCTGCCGCGTCCTGGGTCGCGGCGTCGAGGCGGCCGCGCTGTCGGTGCTGATCGACATGCTCAAGGCGCGCGGCATCGCCGCCGTGGTCGGCGAATACCGGCCCACCGCCCGCAACGCGATGGTCGAGCGGCATTACGAAACCCTCGGCTTCACGCCCATCGATCCATTGCCGGGCGCCGAGCAGGGCGCGCGATTCTGGCGGCTCGCCATCGCCGACCGCCCTCCCCCCGCCCACCATCTCGAACTGGAGATGACCGCATGAGCCGAGATGACGTCTATGCTGCGCTGACGGACGTCATGCGCGACGTGTTCGACGATGACGACATCGTCGTTGGCCCCGATACCACCGCGCGCGACATCGCCGGCTGGGACAGCCAGGCGCATGTCACGCTGATCGTCGCCGCCGAGCAGCGCTTCGGCGTGCGGTTCCGCACCGCCGAGTTCGAATCGCTGCGCAACGTCGGCGATTTCGTCGCGCTGATCGAATCAAGGCTGGCCGCGTGATGGCGACGCTCGCCGGCACCCTCTCTCGCGAATCGGCTCCGCCGGGGCCAATGCAGGTCTATCTGCTGACCATGCTCGGCGGGGCTCTGCTGACGCTTGGCCTGTTGGGCGGGGCGCTGGGATTGATGAAGGCGCGCGACGCGCTGCCGCCGCCGCAATTTTCGAACAGCATCTGCATCGACGAGAAACTGCACAGCATGCGGCTGGCCATGCCCAGCGATCCCAACCTGCTGGTGGTCGGCTCGTCGGTGGCGTGGCGGCATTTCAACAGCCCCGCGGCGATCGCCGCCGATCCCGGGCTGAAGCCGTTCAACGCCGGCTTCTGCGGGGCAAAGATGACGCAGGTCCGCAAGATTTCGACCTGGCTGACCACACGCCTGCCGTCCGTCGATCACGTCCTGCTCATCGCCTCGCCGCTCGATTTCGAAGCTTGCACCAAGGCCGATCCGTCGCAATTCGACGTTGCCGATGCGGACGCTTACATTTTCGGCGGCGCGTCGCCGCTGCGCTACTACGCGCGCTATTTCGATCCGGTGACGCTGGCGCGCAACGCCGCGATGATTCGTGAGGCGCGCTCCAGCATGTTCGCGCCCGATCCGCTGTTCCAGAACCGATTCGGCGATGCGCCCAATCAACCGGCCCGGTCGCGCGGGCTGTTCTACGGCGGCGTCGATCCCGATCCGGCCTGCTTCGCCGCGCTGCGCCAGACCGCGGAAATGCTTCGGCAACGACACATCGCCTTCGATGTGACGATCACGCCGCTTCATCCTGAATGGTCGCGTCGGTACGGCGGACCAGGATTCGCCACGACCTTCACGCGCGACATTCATGCCAGCCTCGCGGGGACCGGCGCACAATACCACGCGACGCCCTACCAGCCGGCGCCCGAGGCCTTCTACGACGCCATCCACATCCGCTGGTCCGCCACCGCCGCCTACACGCGCGCTCTGCTCGGCAAGATGCACCTCGCGCCCGAGCGGGAGACCGGGTTGGCGATGACCGATCCGACAGGATTATGAAGGGCCTGCTGCCCCGATCGGGCTATTCCGAAATAGCCCGACACGGCGCGGCGTGATGTCCTATCCACGACACGCCGACGCCATATCGGGGGACGATGATGCCGATCACCACGTGCCAGGTTCGGATGTCGGCGCGCAGGGCGACGGTGTCGTGAGCCGCAAGGCTTGAGGTCGCAACATGGTGTCGAACGCCAAGACAGCTCGAAACGCCGTTTGGTCGGTCTTTGGCCAGGGCACGGGCCAGATGTTGTCGCTGCTCGGCTTCCTGGTCATCGCGCGCTTCGTTTCCCAGGAAAGCTTCGGGCTGGTCGCGGTGAGCATGGCCACGATCGAGTTCATCCGGCGCGTGTTCCTCGATCCGATCACCTACGCCTTGACCGCGAAACCCGACATCCGCGAGCGGGACTACAACGTCAGCATCACCCTGCTGACGCTGCTCGGCATCGCGGCGACGGCGATCGTGTTCGTGGCCGCCGGTCCGCTCACCAGGCTGATCGGAACCCCCGGCGCCGCCGCCCCGCTGCGCGTCATGTCGCTGCTGCTGCTGTTTTACAGCCTGTCGGGGACGCACGGATCCTGGCTGGCGCGCAACATGCGGTTCCGGGCGCTGGCCTTGCGTTCAACCGGGTCGGTGGTGGTCGGCGGCGCGATCGGCATCACCATGGCGCTGAAGGGGTTCGAGATGTGGGCGCTGGTCGCGCAACAGCTCTCGATCGGCATCATCAGCATGGCCACCTTGTGGATGTCGACCGACTGGACGCCGCGCCCGATGCTGCGCCGGGACGATATCGGCCGCACCTATCGGGCGGTGCGCCACATTTCGATGAGTTCGGTGTGGACGTCGCTCGGCAACGATGCGGACCTGTTCTTCGCCTCGGCCTGGTTCGGGCCGGCGGTGGCGGGCATCTACAACGCGGCCAAACGGATCATGCTGTCGGCCAACATGATCCTCGTTCAGGCGCTGTCGGCAGTCGCGCTGTCGTCGCTCGCCAATGTCGAGCATGACGATCATCGCCGCGAGGAATTCGCCGGCGGCCTTGCCTTCACCAGCGCCGTCACCGCGCCGGCGTTCTGCGGCCTGGCCATTACGGCGTCCGACACGGTGACGGTCATCCTCGGCGATCACTGGGCGGGCGTGGCGCCGATCCTGTCGGCGCTGGCGCTCAGCGGCTATCTGCTCTCGCTCGGGATCATTGCCACGTCGGTCCTGTTGGTGACACAGCGACCGCATCTCGATTCGTTCAGCGCGGCCGTTGCGGCCGTCGCCAACGTCGTCACCTTTCTTGCCGTCATCCGGTTCGGCCCGGTCGCGCTGGCGATCACCGTATCGGCGACGGCGCTGCTCGTGGTGCCGATGCGGCTCGGCTTTGCGCTCCGTGCAGTAGGCGGCGGCTGGGCCGACGCCTGGCGCGCGGTGCTCCCCTCGCTGCTCGCGACGGCGATCATGTTCGGCGTACTGCTGCTGGCGCGGACACTGCTGCCCGCGGGCGTTCCGGCGATCGCAAGGCTGGCGCTGCTGGTCGGCCTTGGCGTGACGGTTTATGCAACCGCATTGCGGGTGACCGGGCGTGCGCTGTTCGATCTGGTGCGCGGCGCGCTCGGGCTCGCGCGACCGCCCCGGGAAGTGATTGCCGCCGCCGAGTGAGCGCGGCCGATCAGAAACTGAAGCGCGCGCCTACCCTCACCGTCACGTCATCATAGCTCGCGGCGGATGGATCGTTGCTGATCGACCGATTGACGTAGGCAAGGCTGCCGTCGAACGCGATCCGGCGATCGACATTGTAGGTCGCGCCCAGACTTGCATTGAAGATCTTGTCGGTGCGCGGATTCACGCGAAAATCGTTGTAGAGGAAGCCCGCGTCGGCGTGAACGATCAGCCAGCGCTTCACCTCATAGTCCGCCGCGACGCTCACGGCATTGCTGACATAGCCGGCGGCGTCCTGGAGAACCGCCGCTTCGACCGTGCGCGAGGCGCGCGCTGACAGCGTCAGGATCGGAGTCGCGAAATAGGCAATGTCGGCATTCACGGCGAGGCCGCTGATGTCGGGCGCGCTCGCGTTCCCGAACTCGCGGCGAACATAGCCGACGCCGATCGATCCGCGCAGCATCCCCGCCCCGTTCAGCGCCACGCCGGCGAGCGCGGTATAGGTGTTGCCGCCAAGGTTGGGTTCGCCCGGCGCGATCTCCGCAATGCGGTAATCGACCGATTGGACGATGCCTCGCGCGAACACCGCAATGCCACGGCTCACATCATAGTCTGCGCGCAGATCGCCGCGTAGCACGTGCTGGTCGCGGATATCCTGATCGATGATGCTCGACACCTCGTCGTCGGCGGTCAGCGCCTTGGTGTCGTGAAAATTGAAGTTCGTGTAGTCGACTGCGCCGCTGAGGCGCAGATCGCCGGCCTGGTGCGTCGCACGGCCATAAACCTGAGTCTGGAGGTAGCGGACCGGCTCGACCCGGCCATCGGGAAAGCCGCTCGAATCGCGTCGCTCGATCATCTGCGCAAAGTCTGCGCCCCCCTCGACCTGCGTGTCGGAGTCAAGCTCATAACGCGCGTAGCCGTTGACCGCGAAGGCGTTCTCGTCCGCTTGCGAATGACCGATGAAGCGGGTGAACCGACCGCTCGCGTCGAGGCGCACCTGCCCCCAGGACGGTGTCGCCTCGATCGCTGCGGCGGGGCGCACCTCGGCGAAGGGCGCCGAGGTCGGATCATCGCCGTCGCCGAACAGGTTGGATTCATATCCGAAGCCGGCCGCGATCGACGGATAGAGCCGCCAACTGCCGATCGGGATGCCGACCGGGTCGAACGCCGGCCGATGCCGCCGCCGCACATCGAGCTCGATCTGGCCTTCGGCGTCGCCGACGTACAGCGTGGGCTGCAACGGCGGAAGCTCGGGCAAGGGCACCTCCTGAGCGTGCGCCTGCGTTGCGGCAACGACGTTCAGAGCGCAGCCGGCCGTAAAGGCCAGCTTACGCCGCATGCGGACAAACGGTTTTTTCACGGCTAATCCCCCAACGGACAAAGGCCTCCTAGATCATGCCGCAAGCGCCTCCTGCCGATCACACGCACGTACCAGATCGACCGTGCTGCGGATATTGTTCTCACTCGACGCGCCGAACAGAATCGATCGGACATAGGGCTCGCCGACCACCCACTCGATCGCCTCGGCGGCGGGAATCGCGCCCGAGGCGAACACCGACATCGCGATCACATGCGCCGGATAGCGCGCCATCGCGGCGCGATAGGCCTCGATGCCGCCCGACATGCGGAAGCCGATCTTGTTGACGTTGGCGCAAACGATCGGGTTGTGCAGCCCGACGGAGTCGAGCGCCTCGACCAGCAGCGGGAGGTTCATCGTGATGAACCCGGCTTCGGCGCCGTAGCGATCGCGGACATGCTCAGCGAAGATGACGAACGCCTCGTAATAGCCCAGCCCGAGGATCAGATCGGTCACGACGTTCTGGATGAAGATGATCGGCGTCGACAGGCCGCGGAACGGCTTCATCTCGGCGTCGATCAACAGCGTCGCGATGCTGTCGATGTCGCGCTTGAGCAGCGCCTTGCCGCCGCGCAGCGCCGTATCGAAAATGCCGTCGGACGGCAGGAATTTCCGCAAGGCGTCGAAATAGCCGAGCTCGGTGACGGCGTTGGCGTATTTGTGCGCGTAAGGCATGCACGGATAGAAGGCGAAACCGCTCCACTGTTCGGGAGCCGCGCGGGCGACCGCGGCGATCTCCGCCACGCGGTCGTGGGTGGTGCACATGAAGGTGTTGATCCCGGCCCGCCGCGCCGCCTCCAACGTTTGGAGGATCGGGGCGAGCTCCGCGAACTGCATCGCCTGACGCCGCGCCTTTTCCTCCGACATGTGATTGATGCCGAAGAACTGGTTGTCGCCGAACAGGATACGTTCCATGCGGTCCTCCCTCAACTTACCCTGATACTGAGATAATCACGCAGACGATCGGTCATTGCCGCCGGCGCGTAGGGTGCAATGGCTTCATGGCCGGTGAGCGGCGCATCGATCAGGCGAGTCATCGCGGCTTTCAGCGCCGGCGCGTCGTCGACGATCTCCAGCCCGGGCGTGCCGCGAAACCGGGCGACGGTGTGAAGCTGGTGATTGGTGGTATGCTCGCCCCAATCGGCGAGCCGCGGCAGCATCAGGAGCTGCTTGCGCGCTTCGAGCGCCTGCACGATCGAGCCGATCCCGGCATGGGCGACGAACAAGGTGCATTCGGCGAGCCGGCGGAGATACAGATCGTGCGGCATCAGCCGAACCCATTCGGCATGGCGCGGCTGGTACGCGCCCTCGCCGATCTGGATCAGCACCGGGATATGCGGGTGCTCCGCGGCCCATTCGTCGACCGCGGTGGTCAGTCGGTCGAACGGAAGCATCGACCCGACCGAAGCGAAGATCATCGCGCTCATCCCTGGTGCGCGATCCGGCCGAAGAGCGCGAGCCCCCGCCGTTTCGGCGCGGCGACCGAAACGGCCGCCGGCGGGGTATAAGGCAGGCACGGCGCGTCGGCCCTGTCGCGGATCATCTGCAGCGTGAAGTCGGTCATCGCCGCACTCTCGAAAGAGTTGACCTGCGCAGCGCCCGGCGTTTGGATCGCCGCCGCGAACCCTTCGAGCTGCGCCGAATATTCCTCCCCGCGGAGATAATAAGCCGGGTGCGGCGTCAGTTCGGTGATATATTGCACCGTCCATCCGGGGCGATAGTCGATCGCCGGCTTGGCCCGCGATCCGAGGAAAACCTGCAATTCCTGCCGTTCCGCGACGATCTTTCCATCGTCGCCCCAGATCGACACGCGCGTGGTCATCTTGCGTGCGGTCTCGTCGGCCCAGTTCACCGAAACCTGGCCGGATGCGCCGCTTGGAAAGACCAGGTCGGCATAGACCGCGTCGTCCACCTCGCGCGACCATTGCCGCGTCAGTTGCGCCCCGGCGCAGGCGATCGGCCGGCCGAGATACCAGTTCATCAAGTTGATCGGATGCGCGGCATAATCGTAGAGGCAGCCTCCCCCCTCCCCCGCAGCGCTGCGCCACGTCCGGGTTGCGGGGCGGAGCACCACCGGGCCGTAGGCCTCGGCATGGATATGGCGAACCTTGCCGATCAAGCCACTGTTGATGATTTCCTTGGCGCGCGCGAACGTGCCGAGGAATCTGTTGTGATAGCCGACCTGGCCGACGCGCTGGCTCAGCCGCGCCAACTGCGTCAGTTCGGCGCTGTCCGACGCCGTCAGGGTCAGCGGCTTTTCGCAAAAGACGTGCAACCCGCGCTCGAGCGCCTGCTTCACCATCGCAAAGTGGAGGCGCGTCGGCGTGGCGATAATCACGGCGTCGAGGCCCGGATGCGCGAGCAGGGCCTGAAATTCCGAATAATAATAGAGACCGGTATATTTCTCGACGATTCCGCCGAGCAGCGCGGAACTGTCGCAAACCGCGGTGACCGTCAGACCGGGCGTTTCGCGCGCGATGGCCAGATGCGATATCCCCATCTTGCCCAGCCCGACCACGGCGACGTTGGCGTTCGGCTGCATAAAATCCCCCATCCTGCCGAGCGATCGGCGTAATCGCCTCCGGCGGCACAGGAACACGCGTGGCGCGTCCCGATGCGCATCTTGACCAGGCAATGCTATCGGCCAGCCGGAACGACGCAAAGCGCCCTTAAGAGCGAGACTCGCCCTGTTCGGTATTACGACTGTAGAGCGGATGCTTTTGGCGGTCGGGCGTCGAAGACAATCATGAGTCCGTCTCTTTGGTATTACTGTCTTTGAGGTGAGTAATAGCTCCTTCGCCAGCCGGACATACCCTTTGATTTATTGCGGACTTGGGGAAACGATGGGAAATTCCCGGCTCCACGAGGCAGCGCGAGTTGGGGGCGATGTGGCCTTTGCGTTCAGTTGCAATGGGAACGGGCGGCGCCGACGGGTCGCCGATCGACGAGACTGATCGTCAAACCTCCTTGCCGCGCGAGAACCCGCTTCCCGCCGGGATCGTGATCGGCTTCGGCCTCGCCGCGATGCTTTACAACACGTTGCTTGCGATCGTGAACGCGCATGTCGCGCCGCTGGCGATGATGCACGTCGCGGTGACCGAATTCGTGATCCTGTCGGCGCTGGCGCTTACCTTGTTGTACTCCGGGCTGCGCCAGAACGACAGCGCGCCCGTCGGGCTGGGCGCGCTCTTCATATTCGGGGCGTTGTTTCTCTCGTTCATCAATCAGGCGCCGATCGTCACCTCGCTGCGCAACTGCGCGATCATCGTGCTGTTCACCATGGTCGGCCAGCGCTGCGATGCGCGCACGCTGCGCCGCTTCCTCGTCATCGCCGTGTCGCTCGTGTTCGCCGTGATGCTGTTCGAGCTGCTCGACGTCGCCGGCTATGCCGCCCTGTTCGGGCCGCAGAGCTATTACGCCAACACGCGCGGCATCGGCGGCGATGCGGTCGACGAACTCGGGCTTTTCCCCAATGCACTGGGGTTCAACGGCCGGTTCAGCTACGGCCTGTTCCAGACGCCGCGAACATCGTCGCTGTTCCTCGAACAGACGTCTCTGGCCAATTTCGCGAGCGTCGTGGTGGTCTATCTGCTCGCGCAGTGGCGCCAATTCCGCATCCCAGCACGCACGCTGATCGTCGCATTCGTCATCATCGCCCTGCTGTCGAACAACACGCGCATGTCATCGGCGTTCGCGCTGATCGGGCTGGCGGGCTATTTCGTCTTCCCGCGGCTGCCGGGCCGGGGGACTCTCGTCGTGCCGCTGTTCCTGCTGTCGCTGGCGGTGGCGTTGACGTTCGTCATGCCCCCGTCCACCGAGGATGATCTCGCCGGTCGTATCGGCCTCTCCGTCCGGCTTCTCTCGCTCACCGATCTGCGGGCGCTGCTCGGCGCGCGCGCGTTGGAGGCCGACGGCTTTCCCGACAGCGGCTATTCGTATCTGCTCTATTCGAGCTCGATCGTCGGAACCTTCCTGCTCTGGCTGTACGTCGCGCTGATCGTCCCGATTTCCTCGCCCGAGCAGCGCCGCTGCGCCTGGGGCCTGTCGCTGTTCTTCTTCCTCAACCTGCTGGTCGCCGGCAATGCGGTGTTCGCGATGAAGATCGCCGCGCCGCTTTGGCTTCTCGCCGGCCATATGCGCTCTCCCTATTTCCGCGCAGCCGCCGCCGCGCCGGCGCGCCGCGCGGTCCGTCCGCTCGCGAAACCGCGACCTCCCGCCGCTGGCGCACTGGCATTGCGCCGCGGCACGACGTCCTTGGCGAAAGGAGATCCGGCACCATGCTGAAAACGATCATCGACTGGTTCGGCACATGGCTGCTCGGCGCGCGACCACAACCCGTCGGCCCGCCCGTTCAACCGGTCCGGGAACATGACCGCGCGCCGGTTCCGCCACCACCGCCCTCGCCGGCGCGGGCGCGCCCTCCGCGCCGAAACGACATCTCGCGGATCATCGCGGCGTTCGATTGCGCGCACCCGGTCCGGCAGCGCAAGGATCTCCACGGGCGGCAGGACAAGCTCGACACCTTGTTCGATGCGGTCCTGTTCAACCGCCAGCATGCGATCATTCACGGCGCCCGGGGATCGGGCAAGACCTCGCTGGCACAGGTGTTCGGCGACTATGCCGACCAGCAATCGGCGGTCGTGATCTATGTCGCGTGCGAACCGACGGTGAGCTTCGCCGAGCTGATGCGGCCCTATTTCAACTTCATCCCCGAGTCCTGCGTGCCGTTCAGCGAGAAAGCGCATTTCGAGCGCGACAAGCAGGCGCTTTCCGGTGACTTCGGCCCGCGCGAACTGGTCGACTTCCTCTCGCGCCTCTCGCCCGAGCGTCAGATCATCATGATCCTCGACGAATTCGACAGGGTCGAAAATCCGCTGATCGATCGCCAGGTCGCCACGCTGATGAAGCTGCTGTCCGACGCCCAGGCGCCGGTGCAACTGCTGATCGTCGGCATTGCCCATACGCTGGACGATCTGATCGATTGCCATCCTTCGCTGCGCCGCCACCTGGTGCCCATTCCGATCGGGCGCATCTCGCAGCGCGACGTGATGAAATTGATCGAGGCGGGGAGCGAGATCGCCCGCATCCGGTTCGACGAGGTCGTCAAGGCGCGCATCGTCGCCCTCGCCTGCGGCTCGCCCTATCACGCGCAATTGTTCTGCTACGTGTCGGCGATCGAAGCGGTGAAGCACAATACCGACACGGTCGATCTCGACATCTTTCATCTCGGGCTGCGGCGCGCCTGCCAGGCCTGGGGCACGCTCAACGAACGTGATTATGAGCATTTCGCAACACTGGTCGGCGGGAGCGCCGCCGATGTCGCGCGCGTCGAACTCGCCGCCCGCGAGGCGGCGGCACGAGATGAGCTGAGCCCCGACGCGGCGACCACCCAATTGCTCGGCGATGCGCTGGCGCCGATCGGCGAGACGCGCGCGATGTTCCGCGACAGCACGGCGCCGCAGTTCCTGCTGGCGATGATCGCGCTCGAACGGGTGCGCGCCAGCGGTGACGCGACCGTCGCGGCACCCTCATCGGAAGTCGACGATCGGGACGACCCCCCGCTGTCGATCGCGGTCTAGGAAAGGAAGGCACGATGTTCTCATCCGACATGATGCTGGCGCTCAAGGAACGCTGGAAGCTCGTCGCGCTGATTACGGCGATCACCGTCGTGCTTGCCGCAATCTGGCTGATCCAGGCGGAGCGGCTGTACGTCGCCCGCGCCTCGCTGCTGTTCGATGGCGGCCCGAACCCGTCGGTGCAGGACACTGGCGGCCAGCAGGACAATGAGTCGCTGCTCGGCACGCAGGCCGATCTCATCAAGAGCGAAGCGGTCGCCGATCGCGTCGTCCGGTCCGCACACCTGACCGAGAATTCTGCGCTGAAATCGGAGTGGCGTAAGGCGGGAAGCAAGGGCTCATTCGAATCCTGGCTGATTCAGGATTTGCTCGCCAACGTCGAGGTGACGCCGGAAAAGGACACCAACGTCCTCGTCGTCGGCTTCAAGGCGACCGATCCGGTCTTCGCGGCGCGCATGGCCAACGCCTTTGCGCAGCAATTCGTCGCCGCGCGCATGCAGATCAGCACCGATGCCGCCAAGCAATATGCGAA
>Ga0164242_10005945_pt1 | contig 13495 bp, 12 predicted proteins | sample OricomgcompostMG_FD_108783 | JGI IMG/M metagenome (GOLD analysis project Ga0164242, IMG submission 108783) | Miracle-Growth compost microbial communities from Emeryville, California, USA - Original compost - Miracle growth compost (MG) ...
CCGGTTCCGTTATCGCTGATCACATAGGAGTATCCCTTTGCTTTGGCCACTGCATGCACGGCTTGCTGCGCTTTTTCTACTACGGGCTTCAACACTTCTGCCTGCTTCTGCTGGATGCGATCCTGGGAGCCCTGGTTAAATTCATAAAGTCGGTTTTGTGCATCCTGCAATTCAGCCCGCTTGGCCTGCTTGGCCACTTCCGACAGGGTAGCGGAATCTTTTATGAAGGCCTGTGCCTTGGTGTTAAATTCCTGCTGCATATCCTGGAATTGCTGTCCCAATTCGCGCTGAAAAGCTGCGATGGCCGTATCAGCCTTTGCATATTCCGGCATGCTGGTCACGATATCCTGCATGTTGACATACCCGATTTTTTGCGCTTCCGCACGCATACTGCACAATCCCGTTACCAGTACCGCTGCAATTAATACGACTGCTTTTTTCATTTTAAAAATTTGTTTTAGTGTTTGCTGATTATTGATTTAACGGTAAAATTAAAGTGCCGAAAATACTCTTATTTTTTGATTCCCAAAATCTTTAATACCTCGTCGCTCTTGTCCAGCTTCGGATCGGCATAAAAAACAGAAATACCGCCGGCCTTGTCCAGCACGAAGTCATAAAGCCGTTCTGCCGACATTTTCTGCACGGCATTGTACACCCTGTCCTGGATAGGCTTTATCAGCTCCTGCCTTCTTTTGAAGAGATCGCCTTCATAGCCGAAGCGTTGCTGCTGCAGGTCCCTCGCCTGTTTTTCCTGCTCGTCGATCTCGGCCTGCCGCTTTTTTTTCAGGTCATCTGTCAGCACCACCTGCTCCGACTGAAAATCCTTGTACATCTTGTCCACGGCTTTGAAGCGGTTGTCGATCTCTTTTTGCCATTGCGCAGAGACGGAATCGAGCTTTTGCTGGGCCTGCTGGTATTCCGGTATTTTCTCAAGGATATACCGCGAATCAATGACGCAGTAACGCTGTGCCTTCAGGGTAAGAAAGCCAAGCACCAAAGCCAGCAAGAGTCCTAATTTTTTCATTCCTTGTTTTTATTGGCTCCATTCCGTCCCGCTGCACCGGTTCCGTCTTCCATGCCCGGAATGGGTTTCTCCTTTTGCTTTCGCCCCGTAAAGGTGGGAAATTCTTTATTAAAACATTGTTAAAAACAGCATATCTCCTTTTAATCCGGCTCATAGCCCAGCATGAAGCTGAACTTGGTCGCATCCTTCAGGCCGCCGCCATGACGCAAGCGGTCAAACCCTATGCCATAGTCAAATCCCAGCAACCCGAACATAGGCAGGAAAAAGCGCATGCCGATGCCCGCATCCCGCCTGAGACGGAAGGGATTGTAATCCTTGAATCCGTTGTAGCCATTGGCTGCATCAAAAAAGCCCAATGCATAAATGGTGGAACTGGGATTGAGGCTGATCGGGTAACGCAGCTCAACGGTGTATTTATTAAATATGGTAAATCCCTGATAATCGGAAGGTGGATTGGCATTGTCCGGGTTGATGCGCGGATCGGAAGTATAATAAACCGGGTAACCACGCTGTGATATGATGTCCTTGCCATAGAACTCGTAGTTGCTCAGACCGTCGCCACCCAGCTCAAATCTTTCAAAGGGCGACAAAGGCACATTGGGATTGTACTGGCCGAGGAAACCGAACTTGGCCCCTACTTTCAGCACAAAGGTCTTGGCATCTGTTCCGTGCGGGCTGCCGATGGGCATGTACCATTCACCGGTAAAGCGGTATTTCTGGTATTCGATGAAGCGGAATTTTTCCTGTGGTGTCAGGCTGCTATAATCCTTGTTCTCATCGAAAAGCGAATATGGCGGAGTAAACTGCCCGAAAAGGGTGAAATGCGACCCGGTCCTGGGAAACAGTGGCTGGTCGGTAGAATTGCGGTCCAGCGTGATCCGCAGGTTGATGTTGTTGGAAACACCATCATAAAAGCCCGAAGGTGTAAAGATAGGATCATTGTGATAATCCTTCAGCTTGAACTGCTGGAAGCTCACGGCATATTGCAGGCTGAAAAAGTCATCCGGCCATTGCAGTTGTTTGCCGAGCGATATGGTAGCACCGATGGTCTTCAGGTAAGAGTTGTTGTTGAAGACCGGGATCAGGCCTCCGCCGCTGTAATCCGGGTTGGTGTATTTGGTCTTATAAAAGCTGACGGTGAAAGGATTGCGCTTCTTGCCTCCCAGCCAGGGCTCGGTAAAGGAAAAATTATAAGAGCTGTAGTATTTGCCGTTCGATTGTACACGCACCGACAGCTTTTGCCCGTCGCCGCTGGGCAGGGGGCGCCAGGCGCTTTTGTTCGTGATGTTGCGCAGCGAAAAGTTATTGAAGGTCATGCCCAACGTACCGGTAAGCCCGATATAGCCGCCCCAGCCGGCTGATAGCTCCAGCTGGTCAGAAGGCTTTTCCTGCACAGACCACCCGATGTCCACGGTGCCGTCCTGGATGTTGGGCTGAACGTTGGGGGCTACTTTTTCCGGGTCGAAAAAGCCCAGTTGCGATATTTCGCGCTGGGACCGGATAATGGCGGCGCGGTTGAACTTGTCTCCGGGAACGGTACGCAGCTCACGGCGTACCACGTGCTCGTTGGTCTTGTCATTGCCGGTAATGGTCACCTTGTTGATGTCGGCCTGCGGACCTTCGGCCATGCGCATTTCATAATCGATCGTATCGCCATGAATGGCCGTTTCCACGGGTGTAACGTGGAAGAAAAGATAGCCGTCGTCCAGGTACAGCGAGCTCACATCACCGCCTTCCTGCGTAGGCGTGATCCCCAGCTTTTTCTGCAGCAGGTCCAGGTTATAAACGTCTCCCCGCTTGATACCGACAACAAGGTTCAGCACAGAGTCGGAATACTTGGTATTTCCCTTCCAGACGATGTCACCGAAATAATATTTTTTCCCTTCCTGTACTTTGATGTCCACATCGAAGTTCCCATCAGGGGCATTATAGACCGTGTCCTTCTCCAGGATGGCATCCCTGTATCCGAGCGAATTATAATAGCTTAGTATCTTGTCCTTGTCTTCCTCGTACTTGGTTTGGCTGAACTTGGCCGAGCTGAAGAATTTCAGGCGCACATACGGATCGAGCAACTCTTTTGTCTTGGAAAAAGAAAGGAAGCCCCAGTCCTGCATGTATTCGTGAAAATCAGGGTGCACATCTCCCCCAAATACCGGCGTGTCTCTTATGGAATGAAGGGTAAGGCGTGTCATTTCATGGGTACCTTTCATTTTCTTCTTCAGCTTGCTGTCTGTCACATGGTCGTTGCCTGCAAAAAATATCTGGCTTACCTTCACTTTGGATCCTTTCCGGATGTTGAAGATCAGGTCAACCGCATTTTCCGTGGTGGTATTGGGCCGTTCGGTGATCGATATCTCCACATCGCTGTATCCTTTGTCTACAAAGTATTTCCTGATCTTGCCGATGGCGCTTCGCGTGGTATTGCCCGTTACAACGCGGCCCGGCGTGAGCCCGGTCTTGTCTTTCAGTTCGCTGGACTGTGTTTTGGATACGCCGCGGAAATAAAAGTTCTGCAGGCGTGGACGTTCCGTTACATGCAGGTCAAGGTATATTTTATCGCCGTCGATCTTATTGATCAGAAATTCCGCATTGGAAAAAAGTCCCTGGTTCCAGATCTTGCGCAGTGCATCTGAAAGGTTATCACCGGGCAGAACGATCTTTTGGCCAATGACCAGCCCCGTTATCGAAGCAAGCAGCGATTGGTCGAGATACTGAGAGCCGGATACTGTGATGCCTGCCAGCTCATATTGTTTGGGATTGCTCAATGAATAGGGCACCTGGGGGTAAGACAGGATGGAAGTATCAGGCTGGTGCTGTCCGGCGGAATGCGGCACTGTATCCTGCATGGGCAGCGTCACATTTGCCGGTGAAGTCAATGAGTCTGTTTGCTGGGCCCGCGACGATTGCACACCGACACCGAAAGCAAACAGGAAAAGTAATAAAGGGTATTTAGGAGACAATCTCTTCATTCTGTTGAATTTGTTCGCTGGTTTTTCCAAAACGGCGTTCGCGGGATTGATAGTTGAGCAATGCTTCATAGAAATTCTCCTTCCTGAAATCAGGCCAGCGCGTATCGGTAAAATACAATTCAGCATAGGCCAGTTGGTACAGCAAAAAATTGCTGATGCGGCATTCTCCACTCGTGCGGATCATCAGCTCAGGATCCGGGAAGTTGTGTGTGCATAAATATTGCTGAAATACCTGTTGGTTGATGTCATTGGGCTTTACTTTACCGGCAAGGGCCGCTTCTGCGATGCTCCTGGCAGCTTCCACGATCTCCCAGCGTGCGCTGTAGCTGAGGGCCATCACAAGGTTCAGCCCCTTGTTGGCAGCCGTAAGCTGCATGGCTTCCTGCAATTCCTGCTGGCAGAGCGGTGGCAGCTTTCCTACCTCGCCGATCACGTGCAGGCGTATCTTGTTTTTTTGCAGGGTATCGATTTCTTTGCGGATGGTGGAGACCAGCAATTCCATGATGCCCTGCACCTCGTCCGAAGGACGGTCCCAGTTCTCTGTCGAGAAGGCATAAAGGGTGAGATAGCCGATGCCCAGCTCGGCTGCCGCTTCCACCACCTCCCGCACACTTTGCACCCCCTCGTGGTGACCATACAGGCGGTCCTGGCCACGCTCTTTGGCCCAGCGTCCGTTGCCATCCATGATAATGGCAATGTGCGCTGGCAAGCGTTGCAAATTTATTTTCTCCTTCAAACTCATGGACCCGGCCTGATTACGATTTATGGGTGAATTGGAAAAGTGTGCAAAGTTACAAAAATACCTTTATGAGAAACGCCACCCAATGGGCACTTTTGTTTTAACACAACTTTAACTGCCATCAGCGCGGCTTAAGAGCTTTCAGTACGTAGGACAGCGATAAGAAGTAAAGAGGATGGAAACCGATAGCTCGATCATCAGGTACTGGTCCTTGTCTTTGCTGTTGCCACGCTGCCTTCCGGCTATGCCGATGGGCGTCCCTGTTTCATAGGAACGGTCCTGCAGCAGGCTGGCGATGCTCTGCTTTCCGCTGGCATCCGGCGGAAAAGCGGCTGCACCGGCATACGTCGTGCTGACATCATCCAGGTAGTCCGTGCCGGTAAAGCGGTGCACGGCTGAAAGTCCCACGTTTACACGCCTGCTCACGTTGTATTTCACACCCATGCCCAAAGGGATGCAGTACGACCAGAGATCGTATTTCCTGCGGTCAGGGTACTGGGCAGAGCCCTGCCCTTCCGTGCCCAGCGGCTGCAAAAAATATTTATCGTCGTGGTAATAGGCATAGGGATTAAAGGAAAACAAGCCTGCGCCAAAAGTGAGATAAGGCGTAAAGCGGTATTGCATGCTGCCCGGCTCGAACTGGAAAAAATTAAAATCTCCCTGGATCGTAAACTCCCAGATGTTCGTATTGAAGCTCAGGTTGCGCCTGTGCTCAAATTCATTGCTGTTGTATATATCCGAATACCCCAACTGGGCAAAATGCAGGTGCGCGCTCGCGCCGATGTAATCATTGAAATAATAGCGGTAAAACACGCCCAGGGCCGGCTTCAAAGCCCTGAAGGAGGTATGGGTGTTCAGGTCGCCGAAGTACTGCGCCACCCCCGCTTCCCACCCCAGCTCTCCTGTATAACGTGTGTTGTAATCCTTGTATAAATGCTGTGGCAGCGCCTTGCGGAAAGGAGCGAGGAGGAGAAGGAAGAGAAATACGCTATGACATGTCAAAGACCGCATGTAACATGTTCTTTCTTTTGGTTTCATTTAACGTATCTCCTTTCACGTTTGGTATATATGGTCATGGCTTAATTACGCTTGTCAATGCCCCAAAGCAGTTTATTGCGCAAAGTATGCAGAAAATTGCTTTCGTTCAACCGGAGAAGGCTGAGGGTAAAACTTTCTTTTCTCACTGCAAGCTGCACATCCCGGTTCACCGTTTCAATGCGTGAATCGAGGGTGCACAGGAATTGGTCGGTGCGGCCTTCGATGGCAAAGGAAATGATATTGTTGTCCGGCACTACAATGGGACGTACGTTGAGGTTGTGGGGCGCCACAGGCGTGATCACGAAATTGGCGGCATCGGGAAAGACCACCGGTCCTCCGCAGCTCAGCGAATAGCCGGTGGAGCCCGTGGGTGTGGAAACGATCAAGCCATCTGCCCAATAGGTATTGATAAATTCCCCGTTCAGGTAGGTGTGGATCTTGATCATCGCCGATGTATCCTTTTTATGGATGGCAAATTCATTCAGGCCATAAGGCATGTCATTGAAGAGGGGAACATTTGCATCAAGGTGTATGAGCGCGCGCCGGTCTATCGTGAAGCTGCGCTCTGCCAGCGTTGCAGCCAGGGTATGCGATTCTTCGCGGCCAATGCTCGACAGGAAGCCCAGCCGCCCGTAATTGACACCGATAACGGGGATGTTCTTGTCCCGTACAAAGCAGACGGAATCCAGCAGCGTGCCATCGCCACCCATGCTGATGAAAAATTCGACCTTGCCATCCAGGTCTGCAGCCTGCGTAAAGGTCAGCAGATCATTCTCCAGCCGGAGCAGGGGCCTGATCTCTTCATAGAACGGCTGATAAATGACAGGAGTGAGCCGGTGCGAGATCAACGCATCCAGCAGTTGCTGGATATGTCCGATCTCCACATCGCCGGTAACACGACTGTAAAGCGCAATCTGCATGCAAAAAGATTAGTTGGATGTTATGATCAAAATTCAGCCTTTGTATGTAAAAATAGCCCTTTTTCACCTAACTGGTTAAAGCTGTATTCCACGCGCACATGGATGTCATAAAAGGTCACGAAATCAAGTCCTGCACCGTATGTGTAGAGCAGCTTGTTGTTCAGCAGCTCATTGCCTGGTAGCAGGCTGTGCGCATAGCCGAGATCGGAAAATATTTTTGCGTATATACGTACAGGTACGACAGAAAACTTATGCGGCAGCAGGCTGCTTCTTACCTGGAATGCCAGCATCTCTCTCTTCAGCTCGGTCTTGAGTATGCCATAGCGATCGGCATCTGCTACATAATATTCCAGGCCACGCAGGTAATCTTCGTAATAGCCCATTCCGCGCAGCAGAAAATAAGGCTGCCGTTCCGGGGTGATCCATTCGCCGCGCAAGCCGCCAACCAGGTAAGTTTTGGGAAAAAGTGTCCAGTACCTGGAGGCTTTCATGTACAACTGTGTTTCGTTTATATTGCCCAGCAAGCCGAAACCACGGCGTGTGAGCTGCGCAGAAATAGTAGTGCCCTCCAAAGGGTATGCCCATTGGTCGGCGCCGTTGTAATTGAAGCGGTAAGACAATTCAAGGTAGCGCTGGGTGGTATGATCATCCGGAAAATACCGGGGATTGAGCCGTAAGATCGTATCGGCAACAGATTGAAAATTGTAGCTGAGTGAAAGCTGGTGATAGAGGCGGATGGCTTTCTTGTAAGTATAAAAAATACCTGCGCTGAATTCTTTTTTCAGGAACTGATCCTGCTTGAAATATTGCTGCTTGTTCAGGCTTGTCTGGTAGTTCAGCTCCCTGTTCTGGCTGTAAATGATGTTGACGCCCAGTCCCTGTCTCAGCTTCCTGTCAAAATAAGGAAGCTGGTATGTAATGGCATAGCGGTGGGTATAGCCTTGCTGCACGGATAAGGCCAGGCGGTCATTCCTGCCCGTCAGGTTGTATTGATAAACATTGACGCCAAAATTGATGCGATCCAGGCGGTGGTGCTCTTCCACCCACCACACATTGAAGTTCCTGTCTGCCAGGCTGAATACCGGGATGGGAAATGTGTACCAGCGTTCGGTGACATCCACACGCAAATCGGATTGCCGGCCCCGCAGGCCTGACAGATAGACCCGCACGGTGAGGAACAGCGAAGTATTCACCAGCCGCTGCCGGGCTTCGTCGAGGATGGTGGTGATGCTGTCTGCCCTTAGCTTCTCGCCGGGATATATCCCCAGCTCCCTGAGTATGATCGGTGTTTTGGTTTTGTGGTTACCCTGCACCCGGATATGTTGTATGGTCACGCTGCCGGAATCGGCAACTCCTGCTGCCGGAACACTTTCCGCCACTTCTTCTTCCGGGATGGGTTCTATGCGCAGCAGGCCCACTTTCTTTTTCTGCGCAGTGGCCGCCAGGCATATCATTATCAGCAAAAGCGATGTTCCGAAACGTACTCTCCCCATGGAACAGTGTGCAGGTTTTGATTTCAAAAGATGCAAAGTAAACCTAAATTAAGAAAAGTTGCACTGTCAAGGGCTCTTGAAGCGGAAGCACAAGCCGGACACTTATGTGCTTTAGGCTTTAAGCCCTCAGCTTTCAGCCTGCATTACATATTGATGTAGTTCATGAGAAGATCGTAATTCTTCTGGAGCGTATCAGTGGAGATCAGCTCACCGAACTGGTAACGGACCGTATAGCCGTAATGGTCAAGATGAGCAGTGAATGCCGACAGATCCTGCCGGTCGGTCTTGATGAGGATGCACAACCGCTCTGCTTTGGGCTCGCTCAGAAGGTGAATGCCCAGCAGGTGCATTTCTTCCGATTCGGCTATCCTGGCAATATCGGTCAGGGAATAATCTCTCGGATCAGCATCCAGCACGAGGATGGCACCGGGAATCTGTATTTCGTCAAATTGCGCGATGAAATGCAAGATATTTTCCGGCGTCACCACACCGGTATAGACATCTTCTTCCAGCACCGGCAGCACCGACAGCCTGAAATCCCGCATCAGCTTCAGGGCATCGAAGAAATGGGTATTCCCCTGGATGGCCGGTTTGGTATAAGATTCATGAAAGGAGCCGAGGGTCTGATCGGGGTCATCCCAATCCAGCAGCATGGCCTCTTCGACCAGGCCGATATAATGATCGTCTGCTACGAGCGGAAGCTGCGCCACATGGTACTCATTCAGCAGGCGAAGAGCCCTGGCCCCCGTGTCCGAAGGATGCAGTGCCGGAATATGAGGTGATATGATTTCTCGGGCAAGCATGATCAAAGCACATTTTCTCAAACATTTTTCACAAACTTAACAACATCCCCTGAAGAATGTTGCAGGCTTGAGATCATTGCTGGTGCTTTTGCAGGAAGCGCAGCAATATTTCGTTGAATTCATCCGGCACTTCCATCATCGGGGCATGGCCGCACTTGTCAATGAAGTAAAGCTCCGATTGTGGAATAAGCTGGTGAAACTCTTCGGCCACCATGGGCGGCGTGATCGTATCATTCTGTCCCCAGATCAGCAGCGTAGGCGCCTTGATAGCCCGGAGCTCTTCACCCAGGTTATGGCGAATGGCCGATTTGGCCAACGCAATGATCTTGATGACCTTCAGGCGGTTGTTGACAATTTCAAAAACCTCGTCCACCAGTTCCTTGGTGGCCATGTCGGGGTTATAAAATGTCAGTTCGGTTTTTTTGCGGATGTATTCATAATCGCCGCGTTTCGGATAGGTTTCTCCCATGCCGTTCTCAAAGAGCCCGGAGCTGCCCGTCAGTATGATGGTCTTGATCCGGTTGGGATGGTTCAGGGCATATACCAGCCCCACATGTCCTCCCAGCGAATTACCCAGGAGATGTATCTGCTTGTAGCCAAGGTTTTCTATGAAGCGGTGCACAAATTTTGCAAGGCCGCCTACGGTCGTCTCCAGCAGGCTCAGCTCGTACAGCGGAAGCAGCGGCACCACCACCTTCATGTACCGGCTGAAATAATCGATCAGTTCCTTAAAATTACTCAATGCGCCAAACAGGCCATGCAGCAATACCAAAGGCTGCTCTCCTTCTCCCTCTTCTATGTATTTATGCTTGCCTTGTTGTTTAACCTCGTAGTCCATTCCTGTGAGACGTTCAATTTTGTGCTAAAATACTCTTTATTATTGATTTGGAGAAAATAGATACAATGGCTTTCAGGCGTTCTGCAACCGGCCGGCCAGCCTTTCGAAAAAAAGCTCCAGCTCCTTAAAAACGTCCTTGAACCACGGTATCCAGTCGCCAATGATGCCGATCACGCGGGGCCCCAGCGGTGCTATTTTTTCATATATGTGTGATTGGATCTTTTGCGTGGGCGACAATGCATATACCTGGTTGCAAAGCCACAAGCCTATGCTGAAAAGCACCATGTACAGTGCCATATACAGCAAAGCGCCGGCCAGCCTGTTCAGCCATCCCAGGAAGATCAGCTGCACGGCTTTTTCCAGCAGCTTGGCCACTACCCTGATGAGCAGGGCTGCAGCTATAAAAATGACAACAAAGGCAACGACCGGCAACCAGCTATATGACAAATGAAAGCGTTCCTGCATGTTCGTCGCAAGAACAGCAGACAGCTTCAGCGCAGCAGCGGCGCCTATTACCAGCGCGAGAAAAGAAAACAGGGAGGCAATCAGCCCTCGCGACCATCCTTTGAAAATGGCCAGCAGCATCATGATGGCAAAAAGGATGTCGATGATCATCTGGACTGATTTTATACAGCCGGTAAAGCAATATTCTAAGCCAGCAATTCTTTCACCAGGGCTGAGATCGTTTTCCCGTCTGCCTTGCCGGCCAGTTGCTTGGAGGCAACGCCCATGACTTTTCCCATATCTGCCGACGAAGAGGCACCCGTTGTGGCAATGATCTCCTTCAAGGCATTGCGCAGCTCTTCTTCGCTCATTTGCCGGGGAAGGAACCTTTCGATGACTGCCAGCTCTTCTTCTTCCTTGCGGGCCAGGTCTTCGCGTTTCTGGCTGCGAAAGATATCGAGGGAATCTTTCCGCTGTTTGGCCAGCTTCTGCAGCATCTTCAGCTCTCCGGCTGCATCCAGCTCGCCTTTGCCAGCCGTTTTCTCAAGGAGTATGGCGGATTTAATAGCCCTGAGCCCGCGCAATTCCGGCTCGTTCCGGGCCTTCATGGCTGCTTTGATCCCGTCGTTGATGGCTTGCTCTAATGACATGGTATGAATGTTTTGATCACTTGTTCAGATTACTTGGAAGGCTGTTGCTTTGCCTTGAATTTTTTCAGGAATTCCCGGGCAAATGCTTTCAGCTCATCAGCCTGGTCATGGTGCTGGGTGGCCCGCTCGTAAGAATCGGCCATGGTCATGAATGTCTGGTAATAAAAGTCTGCCATTTCATCTACCATCATCTTCTTTGTCCACAGGTCGATGCGCAAAGCTGATTTTTCAGCACCATCCCAGAAGGACAGCAGCATGGCCTTTGCCTGGCTTCCTTCCTCGGCGCTGCTGTCTGTTGCAGACCATCTTATCTCTTCCGGCACCTTTTGCTCATCCAGGCTTACTTTTATTTCGATCACCGATTGCTTGGCCATGGGGAATGTTTATTTTTTATATCAGGTTATCAGGGTAGCAAAGGTAACACGATTTATGCTTACCGGGCCGCCAGTTCTGTAAGGCGCTTCCAGATGCGTGCAGCAGCAGCTTCGAGGGTGTATTGATCTGTGTATGCAATTCCCCGGTCCGCCAGTTGCGCACGCCATTTCTCATCTTTGTACAAACGGCAAAGCTGCTCTCCCATTTCGCCGGGCCGGCCTGCATCGAAATAAAGAACGCCCCCGGCACCTGTTTTCTCACTGCCTGCAGCGGATGCCGCTACGACAGGTACCCCGCATTGCAATGCTTCCGGCACCGGCAAGCCATGCGCTTGCTGGCAGACCGGGTACAAAGAAGCGTAAGCAGCAGCTGTCAGCCCGGCGAGCTCTTCACGGGAAACATATCCGGTGATCTGGACGTCCTTGCGGTAGCGATAGGTCGACAAAAGCTCCTCCACAAAAGGAACCTTCCTGAACATCTCTCCTGTCAGCAGCAGGTTCATGCCGGAAAACAACTGCTTCTTCAACTGGGAAAAAGCTTTCAGCATATCCATGAAATGTGCGCGGGATAAATTTTGCGCTGTGCATATCAGGTATTCTTTTCCATCGGTATAACGTGTCTTCACGGCTTCGCGCTCCTTCCAGTCCAGTGGCCGGAACAAGCTACCTGCAGCAGGCGTAGCTGTGATGATCTTTTCCGGTGGAGCAGCATAGCCGGCCGGCAAGATATCTCCCGTGCCGGCAATGAACATACATCCGTTGGCTGCTGCGCGACGGGAAAAATATCCATCGCCCGAAAGCCAGGCATCGGCCCGGGCTTCCTTCAATGCCCGGGGAAAGCGGCGCTCCATCCAGCGGCGCCGGCGCCACCGGCTGCGGCCGAACGGCGGAAGCACCACCCGTTCCACATGGGCACCTTCATGGAGGCGATCTCCCGGCTGTCCATCCGATACAAGCACAAAAGTATGTTCCGGGTATCTTTTGCAAAGATGGTCCACAACATCATGGAGGAAATATTCTTTTCCATACCAGTGTTCGTTTCTCAATATGCGTGTGTTTACTGCAATGCGCATGAACCCTTGTGAAAACTTTTGCGCGAAATTACGTACAATAAATTCCTTGCCGGGATTAAAGCCGTCCTTTTACATCCATTGCATCCCGCAGACCGTTGCCCAGCAGGTTGAAGGCCAGCACCATCAGCATGATGGCCAGGCCAGGCGCAATGGCCAGGAAGGGATTGTGCGTAATGATAAAGCCGTAATTTTCCTGCAGCATCAGCCCCCAGGAGGGAGTGGGCGGCTGTATGCCGATGCCGAGGAAGCTCAGCCCGGCCTCCACCACGATGGCCGTGGCAAAGTTATTGGCTGCTACTACCAGCACGGGTCCCAATATATTTGGCAGGATATGCCGGACGATGATACGGCCATGTCCGTAGCCCAGCGCACGGGTGGCTTCGATAAAATCTGCTTCGCGGATGCTCAGCACCTGCCCCCTGATGATGCGGGCCACGCTCACCCACATGGTCAGCCCCACGGCAAGGAATATCTGCCAGAATCCTTTGCCCAGGGCAATTGTCAATGCAAATACCAGCAACAGCGTTGGGATGGACCATAAGACATTGATCAGCCACATCACCGCCTCATCTATCCAGCCGCGGAAATATCCTGCCAGGGCTCCCAGGAAGATGCCGATAGACAACGAAACGCATACCGCTATCAGCCCTACGCCCAGGCTTACCCTTACACCCACGATGATGCGGCTCAGGATGTCGCGACCGTATTTGTCGGTACCCAGCCAAAAGGTCCTGCGGTATATCTGCTCCTGCACTTTTTTTCTCAGCTCCGGAAGGAATGTTCTTTTCCAGCCCGATCCGTCGTTGAACCACAACGTATCGTTTGCTTTTCTTGTCTGGATATGCGCCGGCAGCGAATAAGCAATGTGCAAAAGATCAAACTTCTCTAAGACAATGTTGCCTTCGTCGATGAATTGCTGCACATCGAGGCTGTCATCCCGGAAGACGTAGCCGGTAATGGGTATTTCTGCAAACCTGGGCGGCTGCCCGTAGAGAAGGTGTTGCCAGAAGCCGACTTTTTCTACGGCAGGATATTTCCGGAGAGCCAGCATTTGCATGCGGAATCCCGGCTTTTCCCCGCTGATCTCAAGCATCATGTGATTGGCACCCGGGCTGCTGTCCGGAGCCAGG